>CEPJ01068014.1_pt1 | contig 28359 bp, 20 predicted proteins | sample 530561 | NCBI WGS metagenome assembly CEPJ01 (sample SAMEA2620404, study PRJEB7988) | marine metagenome | biome: marine biome (ENVO:00000447); feature: surface water layer (ENVO:00002042); material: "saline water (ENVO:00002010), including plankton (ENVO:xxxxxxxx)" | depth 5 m
TGACACCACGATCAGATAGTTGAGAGGTAAAACATAATGATTTCTCATTAGTAGTATTAAATAAATCGGTATTATCTACAGCATCTTTCAAAGTATTATTCGATATATTTTCATTTCCAAGAGTTATGTTTTCACGAAGTGTGTCATTAAAAATAAAACCCTCCTGAGGAAGATAATAAAAATTATCAAAAGAAGAATCATTATCCCCATTGAAAATAATTTCGCCACTTGTTGGCTTAATATATGAAAGTATAATATTAACTAATGTAGATTTGCCGCTTCCTGATGGACCCTTTAACAATACCCTATCGAACTTATTGAATTTTGCATTAAGCTCTTTAAGAATATATTCATGTTCATACTTGTATGATAAATTATTAATTTCTAAAGAGGTAAAACTTTTATTAACAGAAAAACTAAAATCGGTTTTTAAAGACCTAAAGAAAGAATTAGCAATTTTTTCCAAAACAACAAAATTTGATTTATAGTTGTTATACAATGATATAAATGAACTCATTATTGGTATTAGTCTTAATCCTGATAATCCATAGAAACTTAAGAGTTGAAGAGATTGATTATTTTTTTCAATAATTATAAAAAGAAAACAAAAGACCAGAACAAAACTTAATTCAACAAGAATACGAGGTAGTTTCGCGATTAAATTTAGTTTTACAAATACTTTTCTATATTTATCTGAAATATTTATAAATTTATTATAGAAATAATGGATTTTATTTGAGGCAGTAAATTCCTTGTGTGAATCAAACGAGGATTTAATATTGTAAATCATCTGTACATTTAAGTCTCTTATGAGTCTTCCAAATCTAAGATTTTTACCTTTGAAAATCAGAGCTAATGCAAAACTAATCGCTACAAAATAAACCAAACAACCTAAAAAAAGATTTAGGTCTAGTGTAGCGAGAAATACTATTATCGAGAATAATATAAAAAGATCGGAGATTGATCTTATAAGCGGTAAGAAAACTTGGTTTATAATTTTAGGTATAAACGAAGTAATTTCTCCTATATGGTAACTAGAATTTTGCTTTGTCCAGTCAGAATATTTATATTTAAGAACATGTTGAAGAATGGTTTTTCGTATAAAGATATCAACACTCCCAGTAAAGGTAAGTATTTTGAAGTTTAAAAAAATAAAAAGAAAGGTTTTGATAAAAAAAAGCAGAATAATTGAACAGAGAATAATATTATTTTTATCATAAGTGAAGTTAAATCTGAAATACTTAATGATAAGAAAACTTTTATATTGATCGTCACTGCTTGTTATACTATTTATTAGTATACTCAATTCTCTTATAGCTAAAATTTCAATTACACTTAAGAGTATAGATAATAATAAAATAAAGATCAGTGCATACTTATACTTTGAAAATATGTGTTTTAGAAATCTTAAATTGATCATCTAAAAATTATATAAATTATAGACTACTGTGGGTCGTGCTTGTCTACTTGAAATGAAGAAGAAGTCTTTTGTAAAACAAATATATAAAAATAATCGGCAGAAACAATTTTAATAAAGTTGGAGTGTATCTGTTACTAAGTATGTGTATAAAAGAAAAAAAGGAAGGAACTACTCTTTTAAAGCCAATCCTTAATCTCCACGGGTCGCGGATGCATTGTTTTGTGCATAAAATAAAAGTTTTCACTATATCGTTTTTGTATAACGCATGATAGTTTTTAAAAATTTCTGTAATAAGACCTGAATTATCATATTGCCAATCTTTTTTATTAAATTCTGATATTTTTACGACATATTCTGAAATGTATAGGCTTTTTTTTCGCTTCATAACAAAACCTATAAAATAAATGAATAAATAAATGTTATGGAATTTCTTATTCTGTAAGTATGATTCTAACACATTTTCCTTTTCAAAAAATAGTCCACTTAGTTGATGACCTAAATAAACACCTTTACTTAAACCAAGGAACCCTGATTCCATTTCTAAAGTTTTGTATTTACTTCTTTGTAATGTAATACTCCCATCTGAGTACAGTGAAGCGTTATTAGGAATGATTACTCCATATTTCGCTCTTTTTGCCTCGTCATTTAACAATGTAAGGTATCCTGCAGGCAAATAATCATCATCACCAAGAAATATCACATATCTTGAGGTTGCTATCGATAATAACTTTAGAGCATTTTTTTCTAGACCAATATTTTCCTTATTTTCTGTAAGTATAATTGATGATTTATTTGTCGCTTTAAAATTATTTATATCCTTAACTGTATCGTCCGTTGATGCATTATCAGAGATATAGATTGTAAATTCTTTTAATAAACACTCCGTTAATAATATTTTTTCAATGTGATATAAATTTCTGATTAAATGTTCCGCTCTGTTGTATGTAGGAATAAGAATATCAATCATAGGACTCAACCCAATCTATCATTTTTATGAGGCCATTCTCTTTTGTAGTTTGAGGAGACCAGTTTAGCATTTTTTTCGCTTTTGAATAGTCAGCAACGAATACTCTTTGGTCACTTTTCCTAGTCGGCAATTTGGTATATTCCATAGAAATTTTCATCTTATTTTCTAAAAGTTTAAAAAGTTCTATCAACGATAAGGAATTTTCAATTCCGCCACCAATATTGAATGCGTGTCCAGCAATCTTTTTTATTTCAATAGAAGCTTTTAAATATAAGTTGATACAATCCCTTGCATATAAAAGATCTCTTACTTGCTTACCATTTCCAGATATTGTGAATGGTTCATTAGCTAATCCTCTCCTAATTTCGACAGCTTTACGCGTAAACCAACCCAACCATCCTTGGTCATAGGTTGCAAACTGTCTACCGCCAAACATTGAAGAATGCCGAAAAACGACGGTATGTAATCCATAGATTCTTGCAAAATCTAGCATATACTGATCAGCACTTCCTTTTGAAGTGCCGTAAGGAGAATGAAAATCCAAAGTCACATTCTCATCAAAGCCGTTTGGTTTATCTGAACATTCATATCTAGTATCAGTTTCACGATAATTAAACTGTTCTAAGTCTCCGTATACTTTATTTGTCGAAGAGTAAATAACCGCTGAATTTTGAGAATATAACCTTATTGCATTCAATAGATTGAAGCTACCAACCACATTAGTTTCGAAATCCATGCGAGGATTTTCGATTGATGTGGTCATTGCAACTTGTCCTGCCAAGTGATATACAACATCTGGTTTTTGTTGTTTAATGGTATTTTCAACATCATTTTGATTTCGTATATCACCATGTATAAATGTAAAATTACCGATAGTTTGTAACCATTCCTTATTTTCAGTACTTCCGTAACGCATAAGGTTATCAAAAATAATTAGATTTTCATTACTCTTTAATAATTCGCTCGCGATGTTTGAACCTAAAAAACCACATCCCCCAGTAATTAAATATTTTTTACTCATAACTTTGGTACATATCTCATAATTTCATTTTTCCTGTAAGGTACAGACCCAAGCTTTAGTTTTCCCTTAGCCCCAAATTGGGACCATTGTTCAAGAGCAAACTCTTTCATTGAGATCGGTTTTCCTGATCCTAAATTTTTTATCATAAAGCATGAATCCTGAGTATCCTGCAGTAACTCTCCAATAATTAAATCAGCCACTTTACTAACATGTAAATAGTCCCTAATTTGCTCACCTTTAGTCATTTCAAAATCTTTACCACTTAGTGCAGTTTTGCGAAGATGTGGCCAAAAATTCTTTTGGTACTGACCTTCGCCGTAAATATGAAAAGGGCGCAAGACTCTAAAGTCGCCTGTATAATTTTGTTCAAGAGCGTGAAGACCCATAGTAAAAGCTGCTTTTGATGCACCATAATTATCTGTTGGGAGCAAGGGAGCAGTGGTCGGTATAAATTCAAACTTTTCCCCCGATTTTCCGTACTCCAAAGACGATCCTAAGGAAACAATTTTCTTTACCCCATTTAACAATCCGTTTTCAATAAAGATAAGACTTTTTAAGACATTGGTCTCGAAATATTCTTTGAGTAATGCTTTTTGTGGACTGACTCCAATGCAAGCACAATGAAGAATCGTATCATAATTTGAATTTATCGAATTAAAGTCGAAATTAAGATCAGACTTTATCCAATTTACTTCATCAAGAGAAGCAACTGAACTTGGTATATCAGAACGATAAAGACAATCTAACTGGATTCCCTTACGAGAAGCTCCCTTTAAAACATACTGGCCAATGAATCCAGTAGCTCCTGTAACTAAAATTTTAATACTTTGAAATAAACTTGGATATGGTATCAATCTCGTAACTCAACATAGATTTGGTCAAACCCGGGTAGGTGCCAAGAAACAGAGCCTGCTTCATCAGTTGATCCGCACCGTTGAGATCTCCAACAACCCTTAATGCATTCGGATTATCTTTCTTCAATTGTACCATAACCGGTTGGCGAAGAAGGTTACCTCCGAAAAGCATACGATTTCCAACTTTTTGACTATCCAGATAAGAAGCAAGATCACTGCTTCTAAATGGAGCTGTTTCCTTGATCCTTAACATGAAACCAAACCAGCTACATTCGGTTCGACATCCAGTATTATCCCAGGTAAAACCTTCAGATCTCCATGATTTGGCATGAGTGGGTAATGAAAATTCAAAAAACTCTGAAAATTGATCAAGGTTTTCCCTCAAGTAATTCCAATTCTGTTTACGGGCCTCTATAAAGGATGGAAGTTTACCGATTTGCACACGCCCAATGGCTGCCTGAATATCAAGTGGCTTTAAATTATAACCAAGGTGAGAATAAGTATATTTATGATCATAGCCTTCTGGAAGTTCACCCAATTGCCACTGAAATCTTTTTCCGCAGGTATCGTCTACTCCACTCGGACACCAGCAATCTCTGCCCCAATCCCGAATACTCTCAGCGGGCCGCTTTAGTTTTATAGATCCAGAAATGTTGACTGCACCTCCCTCTCCCATCGTCAAATGATGTGGAGGGTAAAAAGACTGCGTAGAAATATCACCCCAAGTACCAGTCCATTTAACAACTGAATCTGGTTGTGAAGTTAGTCCAGGACTATCCTTTTTGAATCCAAGATTTTCGGCAAGATCTGTCGGCATCGAATAAGAACAACCAAGAGCATCACAATTATCCTCAATCAGCCAAAGATTCTTTCGTTTACAAAATTCGACAATTCTTCCTACATCAAATGGATTACCTAAAGTATGTGCTAGCATGACAGCCTTGGTCTTACCCTCTTTATATGCTTCTTCCAAGCTGTCACATTTGATATTACCAGTGGTAGGATCATTATCGAGAAAAACTGGTATACACCCATTCTGAATTATGGGAGCAACGGTTGTGGGAAAACCTGCTGCACAGGTTATTACTTCGTCACCAGGGCGAATTCTCTTATCTTCATCCATTAAATGCGAAGTTAGCGAAGCGAATGCAATCAGGTTCGCTGAAGAGCCAGAGTTAACCAGAAGAGTTTTTCTTATACCTAAGAAGGACGCTAATTCTTTCTCTAGGGCTTGACCTTCTGGTCCCAAGGTTAGCCAAAAATCCAAGGTGGATGATACGGCGGCGACAACCTCATCTTCGGTGAAGACTCGTCCGGCATAAGGCACACTTATATCATCTAGCGAAGCTGGATTTTGAAAAGGGTGACCAGAATCATTACCCGGTTTATTCATCGAATGCATTCGAGAGGAATAAACCCGAGTTAGCTCTAAAATTTTTTCTTTTAGTTGTTCGTTATTCACAATTTTAAAAGTTAGATCAGGGAAATGTAGGTTTGTATTTGTTTTTGAGTGAAAGTCCTAGCATCAACATCGTTTGATTGAGCCGCTTTGTACCAGCTAATGGTTTCTTTAATAGTACGGGAAAAATCCCAGCGGGGAGACCAGTTTAACAAATGAAACGCTTTATCTCTGGAAAGATTAAGTAGGGATGCCTCGTGAGGTGCGTTAGGATCAGATTGATCTTCCCAGCTTCCCTCCCAGTTCTTCAAAACTTCTTTGACCAAATCATAGACAGTGCGGTTGGACTCTATATTGGGACCAAAGTTAAAAGCATCGCAAAGCTTTGAATAATGAACCTTACTTGCAACAGAATCTTGGTTAGAGAGTCCGTTCCAAAGTTCATTTGCCAAAATTATATAGCCACTAAGTGGCTCAAGAACATGCTGCCAAGGGCGTGTGGCTACAAGATTTCTGACAGGTATTGGTTTGGCTGATTTAAGAGCCGATACGCAGTCTGGTATAATGCGATCAACAGCCCAGTCTCCGCCTCCAATTACATTACCTGCACGTACTGAAGCGATGGCGACACCACATTGATCAGGATCGCTAAAATAAGACCTTCTGTACGACTTAATCGCTATCTCACAAGCCCCTTTACTGGAACTGTAAGGATCATATCCGCCCAAAGGATCATTTTCGCGATAGCTATGCAACCACTCCTGATTTTCATAGCACTTATCGGTTGTAATGCAGACAACTGCACATTTTTTGTTTAGGAAACGGAGGGAATCCAAAAGATGAACAGTCCCCATAACATTTGTTTCATATGTCTCAACTGGAATATCGTAAGAAAAGCGAACCAAAGGTTGTGCCGCTAGATGGAATACAATGTCAGGCTGAACATCTAAAACTAATTTTTTAAGTCCTGAGCAGTCCCGTATATCCAGATTTTTATGATGCAATCTCTTTTCTAAACCTAATTGTTTAAATAGTGCCGGGTCAGTATTGGGGGCGAGACCTAGCCCAAAACATTCAGCCCCCATTCCGATCAACCATTCACACAACCATGAGCCCTTAAATCCGGTATCACCTGTAATGAGAACTCGTAAATTTTTAAATGAATCTTGAATGTTTTGGTTCACACCCAAAGTTTCCAAGCTGCTTTGTTCTCTTCCCATAACTCATTAAGCATAATTTTATCCCGCATAGTGTCCATAGGAGACCAAAAGCCATTGTGTTTATAAACAGAAAGTTGACCTTCGCGAGCAAGCGTTTCGAGGGGAGATCTTTCCCAAATAGTTGAGTCAGATTCTATGTAATCCAAAACGCTTGGTTCGAGAACGAAAAAGCCACCATTAATCCAAGAGCCATCTCCTTCGGGTTTCTCTTGAAACGAAGTAATCTTTTCTCCTTCAATATTTAAGGAGCCAAATCTACCAGGCGGTTGAACTGCAGTGATCGTAGCTTTCCTTGCAGAAGCAATATGATGCTCTAGAGTTGCATTTATATCTACATCCCCAACTCCATCACCATAAGTAAAAAAGAAGGGTTCATCATCAAGATAATCATGAACTCGCTTAAGTCGCCCTCCTGTCATCGAATTAGTTCCAGTATCGATAACTGTAACTCTCCAATTCTCGGCACCCTTTTTAAGCACCTCTATCTTATTAGACAGCAGATCAAAGGAAACATCAGACGTGTGTAGAAAATAATTAGCAAAGTATTCTTTTATCAGATAACCTTTATATCCTGTGCAAATAATAAAGTCATTTATGCCAAAATGGGAGTAAATTTTCATGATATGCCAAAGAATTGGTCTATCACCAATTTCAACCATTGGTTTTGGTTTATGGACAGTTTCTTCAGATAAACGTGTGCCAAGACCACCGGCTAATATTACTGCTTTCATAATTTAGTTTAAGATTTTTGATATTTCATCGATAACACATTTTTGATCTTGGGTGCCCAAATAAGGGCTCATTGGCAGGCTTAAACAATGGTTTGACAACTTTTCAGAAATCGGAAAGTCCCCTGCTTTTTTACCAAGTTTCTCGAACACGGGCTGTAAATGTAGGGGAACCGAGTAATATGACACCGATGGTATATTTTTTTCTTTGAGAGATCTATGAATTTCATCTCTTTGCTCAGAAAGAATCGTATACTGAGCATAGACAGAGGTATTATACTTACTAACATGTGGTGTTTCCAAACCATCAAGAAGAACTAAACCTTCTGAGTAAGTTTGCCCTAGTTGCTCTCGCTTTTGCACTTCAACAGGAAACACTTCCAAAATTTCTAACAGGATCGCTGCCTGTATGGTATCAAAACGTCCATTAATACCTGATATTGGATGATGATGTTTTCGTTCCTGTCCGTGTACGCGAATCCAACGGAACTTTTCGGCCAGTTCATCATCGTTAGTGAACAGGGCACCTCCGTCGCCATAACAGCCAAGCGGTTTGGATGGGAAAAAAGAGGTACTGCCAATGGTTGAAAGATTACAAGATTTTTTGTCTTTATACGTCGCACCAAAACTTTGTGCGGCATCTTCGATAACGGGTAGGTTGTATTTATGAGCAATCTTATTGATGGCATCTATATCCGGGCATTGGCCATATATGGATACAGGCATGATTGCTTTGGTCTTATCGGTTATGGTTGCCTCAAGCAGAGCCGAATCCATATTCCAGGAATCTGGGCGAATGTCTACAAATACAGGCTTGGCACCGAGAAGTGCAATGACTTCTGCAGTTGATATCCAAGTGTAGGGAACAGTGATAACCTCGTCCCCTGCCCCCACTTCCAATGCCATTAATGCAATAAGCAAAGCGTCTGTACCGCTGGATACGGTTACGCAATGCTTGGAACCCGTGTATTGAGCTAGTTTACATTCTACTTCTCTTACTTCTGGCCCTAGTATAAATTGGCCATGATCCATAACCTTTTGGATACGGGCATTGATCTTATCTCCTATTAGTTTGTGTCTGGATTTTAGGTCAATGAATTGCATGTTAGAATTAATTTAAGGTTTTCAAAGTTACTTAATCTTTTCGGCAGCTCTGCACATTTCGTGAACTATTTTTTCAAAGCTAACAGATGGCTTCCATCCGAGTATGTTTTGGGCCTTAGATGAATCGCCACAGAGTTGAACGGGTTCGTTTGGGCGAACAAACTTTGGGTTGATCCGGATGTAATTTTGGTAATCGAGCCCAAAATACTCGAAAGAAAGTTCGAGGAAATCAGAAAGCTTGTGGGTTTTGCCTGTCGCTAGAATATAATCAGCACTTTTATCCTGTTGAAGCATCATCCAAATGCCCAGAACATAATCAGGTGCATAGCCCCAATCCCGTTCAATGCCTAGATTGCCAAGCTCTAAGAATTCAGCCTTTCCTTGAGCAACGGATGCTGCGCCCCGAACGATTTTTTGGGTAACAAAATTTTCGCCACGACGGGGAGATTCGTGATTGTAAAGGATGCCGTTACAAACAAATAAATTGTAAGATTCCCGATAAATATGGCCCGTATTGAAGCAGAAGGCTTTTGCCACCCCATAGGGAGAAGTGGGTTTGAGAGTAGAATGCTCATTCTGGGCAGAATCTGAAGCATTTCCAAAGATCTCTGAGGAACAGGCCAGATAGACCTTGGGCGGATTGTCCTGATCCCTGGATATCTCAAGAAGCTTAAGAGTGCAGTTGGCAATTTCGCGAGTAGTAACTTCAGGGATCTTAAAGCTTATTCCCACATGACTCTGGCCTGCGAGATGGTAAAACTCATCTGGGTTGGTTTGGGAAAAGATTCTACGAAGAGAGGCATCGTCACTTAGATCGGCATAATGAAGGAACAATCTTTTTCCATAAATGGCAGGATCCTGTATCAGGTGCTCTATCCGCCAACGGTTAAAGGAACTTGAACGGCGGACAACACCATGTACCTCATAGTCTTTTTCAAGGAGCAACTCTGTAAGGTAGGAACCGTCTTGTCCGGTTATACCTGTGATGAGAGCGGTATTCAAATCTAAGAAAGTTTACTTAGTTGATTTAAAATCATCATAAGATTTTGAACCAACTGAAAGTTCATCTGGAAGAGGTTTATCTTCTTCAAGATCAAGACATCTTACTACTCCCTCTACCTTTTCGTATTGATAGTTGGACTCGGGGCATATGGCCCTTCCCGATGCATCAAAGGTGAGCTTGTGTCCATGGCGGCTCATACAGCCAGATAAGCTGCCAGGATTACCCAAAACTAATCCGTAATCTGGAATATCTTTGGTAACCACCGCACCTGCGCCTACAAAGGAATATCGACCGAGCGTTATACCGCAAACTATAGTTGCATTGGCTCCAATGGTTGCCCCTTTCATGATGAGTGTTTTTTCGTAAAGAGATTTCCGGTTTACTTGAGTTCGCGGATTGGTCACGTTGGTTAGCACAGAGGATGGTCCTAGGAAGACATCATCTTCAACTATTACGCCCCCGTAAATCGCCACGTTGTTTTGAACCTTCACATTGTTTCCAATCGAGGCATTGTCAGCCACGAGGACATTTTGACCAAGCGAACAGTTTTCACCAATTACCGCTCCTGAACAAATATGAGAAAAATGCCAAATAGCCGTACCTTCTCCGATCACTGCGCCCTCATCTACAACTGCAGACGGGTGGAATCTAAATTTGGCATCACTCATACGGGCGCTGGCATTCCATTTTGCTCAATGCTTTGTTGACAAGCGTGGAGAACCTTTAATACATCGATGCCGGATTGAGCATCAGTCAAGGGTTGTTTTTTGGATTTGATACATTCAATAAAATGCGAGCATTCCTCACGCAATGGTTCGGTATTTGCGTGACCGATGAATTGGGCATCATTTTTCTTAAGCAAGGGCAGATTTCCATTAAACTCCACATTTTGGGGGTATAATTGAAGCTTTTGGCCAAGAGGAGCGACATCGTTAAAAATAGCCATCTTTTTACTGCCTACTATTACGAGACGCTGCTCTTTGAATGGGTGTAACCAACTCACAAATATGTGAGCGCGACAATCATTAGCAAACCTCAGATTGGACATAGTGGTATCCGAGATACCCCTTGTTAAATAGGATCCACCACAGGCAGAAACTTCCTGAGGTTCCTGCCCCATTAATCGAAGAATCACCGCAACATCGTGTGGAGCAAAGCTCCATAAAGCGTTTTCCTCAGTGCGCACTTTTCCAAAGTTTAAGCGGTTGGAATAAATGTAATTGATTTTACCCAATTCTCCGGAAGCGATCATTTCTCGAAGTTTAAGAACTGCAGGGTGGTATTCTAGGAGATGGCCAACCATCAAAACGCGACCCGTTTTTTCGGCTACCTTTTTCATCTCTTCGGCATCTTCCAAAGTCAAAGCCATGGGTTTTTCGACAAATACATCTTTGCCTGCCTGCATTGCTTGGATAGCTAACTCGGCATGGGTCTCTGCAGGAGTCGCCAGAGCAATTCCTTGAATTTGATCGTCTCGAAGTATATCATCCAAATTATCGGTTATTTCGACATCTGAGGTAATGGAACTTGCAGCTTTATGTCCATTCTCCGAAGCATCGACCACGGCAGCAAGGGCACCTAAGGCATGTAAGTTGCGACAAAGGTTTTTACCCCAATAGCCACAACCCACAAGTGCAATCTGTGGATTGGCACTCAGACCTTGACTTCCTTGAGCCAATTTCGATTATCCATATACCATTGAATTGATTTCTCGAGCCCTTCATCAAGAGAGACCTGGGGTTCCCAACCTAATAAATTTTTAGCCTTGGAAATATCTGCCCATGTCTCCATCAAATCGGCCGCATGGAAGGGCTTATGATCAATCTTTGCTTTTTTATCTAATAACTCCTCGATCTTCGAAATAATGGTGTTTAGAGAAACAGGGTTCCTTCCGCCACCGAGGTTGATGATCTGATATCCGATATCCTCAATAGCAGCAATGGTTCCTCGACCTATATCATCCACATAAGTGAAATCACGGGATTGAGAACCATCCCCAAACATTTGAATGGTTTCTTCCTCGGCGATCCATTTAATGAATCGATAAGGGGACATGTCTGGACGACCAGCTGGTCCAAAAACAGTAAAATAGCGAACAACCGAAACATCCATCTGGTAAAGCTTATGATAGCTGTAAGCCATTAGTTCGGCCGCTTTCTTGGAGGCAGCATAGGGAGAAAGGGGCTCATTTACAGCCAAGTCCTCGGTAAAGGGCATTTTTTGACCGGCATAGAGGGAGGATGTGGAAGCCAAAACAAGTTTTTTGCATCCATGAGTCCGCATGCACTCGAGTAGGTTGAGGGTACCTTCGGCATTGGTGGAAAGGTATACATGAGGGTTTTCCATGCTATAACGAACCCCTGCACGGGCAGCCAAGTTAAGCACTGCATTAAAAGGGCCCTTTGCCTGAAAAAGATCGCTTAGCTTGGCTTGATCTTCGATATCCAGATCAGAAAAGGAAAAATTCTCTGAATTGAGGCGAGCTTTTAGTTGCTCTAGTCGCCAGTTCTTAAGCCGTACATCGTAATAATCATTAAGATTATCCACCCCTACGACTCGTTCGCCTTGATCAAGCAATTGCTTACTGACTTGCGAGGCAATAAACCCCGCGGCACCAGTAACTAAATATTTTTTACTCAAGCGTGATAATATTTTTTGGGCTTTTTACTGATGCAGTTACGGGAATCGACAAGTGGGCAGGAATAGCCGCTGAAATCAAAAGTTTTATATTCGGCATGATCGGTGGACACTAAAATGAGGTCGTATGCATCCTCAATTTCAACGGATTTTTTACCTGTAAAATGAGCATGTTCTCGAGTCGGCGGGACGACGGTCACGAATGGGTCATTATATTGTACAACTGCTCCTTTTTCCTGTAATTTTTCCATTAATACAAAACTCGGGGATTCCCGACAGTCATCTACATTGGCTTTGTAAGCAAGTCCGAGAATTAGAATCCTGGACCCTTTGTTTGCTTTACCCTCTTCATTAAGGGCATCAGCAACTTTGGAGATTACATACTCAGGCATTGCAGTATTGATCTCGCCCGCCAATTCTATGAACCGGGTGTTTTTACCAAACTCCCGAGCTTTCCAAGTTAAATAAAAGGGGTCGATCGGGATGCAGTGCCCACCCAAACCTGGGCCGGGCCGGAATGCCATAAACCCAAAAGGTTTGGTGGCAGCGGCATCGATCACCTCATGCACATCGATGCCCATTGCTTCGTAGACCACCTTGAGTTCATTGACCAAGGCGATGTTGACGCTTCGAAAAATGTTTTCCAGTAACTTCGTGGCTTCGGCTGCCCGACAGGAAGACACACGATGGATTTTATTCAATGCCTGCCCATACAGTGCCTGTGCCAATTTAGAACAATTTTCAGTGTATCCACCCACTACTTTTGGAATGGTTTTGACCGAGGCATCATCCCGACCTGGATCTTCGCGTTCAGGGGAGTAAGCCAAGTGGAAGTCTGTGCCTGCCTTCATTCCAGATCCCTCTTCTAGAACGATGCGAAGCTCGTCCTCGGTGGTACCCGGATAAGTGGTGGATTCTAAAGTAACTAGGACCCCTTTTACTAAATGAGAAGCAATGGTTCTTGCGGTATCCAACACGAAGGAGAGATCGGGCTCGCGATGATCGTCCAAAGGAGTAGGCACGCAAATAAGAATGGCTTCCACTTCGGAAAGTCTTGAGGGATCGGTCGTGGCTTCCAGTCGGTTGGCAGTGACCTGCTCGGCAATGCTTTCCGACGGAAAATGCTTCAGATAAGTTTTTCCGGCGTTGAGCGAATCGACTTTTGTTTGATCGAGATCGAACCCAAGAACGGAAACCCCGGATCGGGCGAACTGCAAGGACAGCGGAAGGCCAACATAACCAAGTCCAATGACCGATATTCTAGAAAATTGCTTAGTCATGAATCGGTGACTGCTTCAGAATTTGTGGATTTTAATTTTTTTAGGAACTGGGCAAAGAAGACGGCAAAGACACCAAGGAATCCACCACATACCCCACCTAGGGCGACAATGAGTTTACGCTTTGGCTTTTCGCGAGTTTCTGGGGCGACAGCAGGATCGATCACTTCAAGGGCAAAGTCCTCGTTCACATTGGCAAGCATGGCTTTTTGTTTCTCGGATTCGAGCAGGTTGTAGAGAACGGCACGCATATCCTGCAAAGTGGTCTTGGTCAATTCCTGCTCGAGGTACCCAACCCGTTTTTTGGAATCGGCAATTGCCTGCTCGCGGAGTTGCTCATTCAGCTGCTTGACCAAATCATTTGCCCATTGGGCAGCCACTTGCGGATCTTTCCAGGAAATGGAGAGGGTGATGAGACCTGATTTCTTGTCTTCATCGACAGATAAAATCTCTTTAAACATATTAACCGCCTTATGCTCGGTCGGTTCATCTTCTTTAGTTTGTACTATCCATGACAGACTTTCTTCATCCCATATATCTTCAAATAAAACAGGCATAAGATTGTTGTTATTAATATATTTAGTGAGAAACTTTCGGGACCCTAAGGTTGCCACTGTCTGTTCAATATTGGAATCACTGGGTATGGAAATTCCCGCCATGGCGGCCAATCCACCAAACTGACTGAGGGCAGAGGATGCCCCCGACTTTTCCTCAGATGCGGGAGCTAGGAGTATCTCTGCCTTGAATATCTCAGGGGCATGGAAGGCATAGGAAACTGCCAAGCCAACACAAACAATAGCAATTCCTACGATGGTTTTCCACGCCTGAAGGAGGATGCGAATTACTTCGAGCAGGTCGATCTCGTCCTCTTCGGATTGGGGACCGGATTCGACCATGACATATTTTGTAGATGATTTAGTTTCTTCTGTCATAAAATTTAAATCAATACGCTACCGCCCTTGGCCATTTGCGAAAACAAAGCCAATCGGAAGAAAACAATTATCTTTTGTTTAATCAGAACTTTTTTTGGGCAAGCGATCGCTCTTTCCCACGATCATCTTGACCCATGGCAGTAAACGGCTCATTTGCCGGTGCCAACCCGATAAAATCTCGTGCCTGCGAACTCCCCTGGAAGAAGAATCCTTCGAAATAGTTTTTACCAGTAACCCTTCGATCTGCTTTAGCCGGGCAACCCCTTTCTCCACATGAGGATCCGCCTGCTCCCGAAGAAAACCGCTTACTAATTTTCGCAAACGAATCTCAGCAATGAATCTCTCTTTCCTGTCTCTCGGTGCATAAGAGGAAGAAATAGCACCCAGTTGCCGCAATGCACGAAGACCCTGACTAGCTGAACCCTTGCTTATATGGAGCAAGTCCATGACTTCATCCATGGCCAATGGTTCATCCCGGCAGAAGAGAAGACCGTAGATCTGTCCATAGGACTTGGGCAACCCAAAGGAGTTGGCTGCATTGAGGAATAAATCGATCACCGCACTCTCCCACTTATCAAGCACAATAGCCTTATTGGATTCGGCTTCTTGTGTAACTGAAAATGCATTCATTAATCTACTTTTTACCAAAAAAAAGCAGATGTTCAAGTTTTTTTGAACAAACTGAACACTACTATTATTTAGTTAAAAGGTCGACGAATTATTAATTAGAAAGAATTTACGGCGGCGGCCGCAACTGCCAATTGGTAAATGATTTGGGTACTGTATGAAAGATTTTCAAGGAAACGAGTTTGCTTTACATCGATGGGCACCACGATCACATCACCCGCATCGATACCTTGATTTCCATTACCTTTTCTAAACCATGCATTTCCTCCTTTAGTCAAAACAGCACCATTTGCTTTGACTACAAATGTCCGATCCTCATCTGCGTTTTGAGTGAAACCTCCGCTTCTTCTAAGATAATCATTCATATCTAAGTTGTCTTGATGCAAGTGAGAAGTCGGGAACTGTACTTCACCAGACACACTCACGGAGTAAGGAATTTGTGGAACAAACAATTGATCGCCATTTTTAACAAGCAAATTAAACTCTTCATCTGTATTTAATAATTTTTCCAGGTCGATCACTAACCGACCCTGCGATTCCGTACTTCGTAAACGTAACAAAATCGAATTTGCGGCCGATTGTGCCTGAGCCGCTTCTGCCTGATCGCTTGCAGACAAAGTTACAGATGCCAAATCCGATTCGAGTTGAGCAATAAGTCTTTCTTTTTGCTCATCTTCCCTTTCTCGTAGATTTTCGCGGGAAAAAATAGCACCCTGGGGAAAAGCTCTTTCTGTCAGACCGCCTGCTCTATCAATTATATCAATTATAGTTTCAGCACTTTTAATTGAATAGATTCCAGGAAACCTAAATTCACCCTTAAGCTCAATGGATTCACCCTCACGCCAAAGAGGTATGGGTTTCAGTGAAAGCACATCATATGGCTGTAGCTTGACTTGTTTAGAAGTATTACTTTCAGTTAAACCCTTTTGATCTATCCGAATATGTTCAACGGAAGCAACTTGTTCAGAATCAATATGAATTCGCGTAATTTCAGCATCAATCATATATGTAGAATCCTTCGTTCCTCCCCCTGCGCTGATAAGGTCAATTATAGACATTGATTCTGTTAAAGGATATGCCCCTGGAAAATGAGTAGAACCAGTAATTTGAACAGTTTTGGCAAAACTTCCTGACGTTGCTTGGTTACGAAGATCAGAGATAAGCCCTTCAAGTAGATCTTCACGGGATTCTTTGTCCTTACTAAAAAAATAGATTAGATCCATTAATTCTAGTCCTACCGGTTCGGTAGTAGAAGAAACTAAGTCAATGGGTTTGAAACCGAAGCAGGAATAAGTACCGTCTTGGTTCATTCTGCGAATTATTCCATAGTTCAAATCAGTGTTAGTTAGAAAATCATCTTTTGAACTTATAATGTCGGTAAGTTTAAGATTTTCTCGCCATTCATAATCTCCTACTTTTTCAACTGCTCCAATGATTGAAACCACATTTTTTACGGATGAGCCGGCAAAACCGATGGAAATAAGATCGCCACTTGCGATTTTAAAATCTTTGTTTTCAGAAAAATTAAGATTCTTAACAACATTTCTGTAGTCGGAGTTTAATCTTTCCAAACGAATTAAATCCAAGGCAGATCGAGCGTTTGTACCACCCGCAATATCTACTACTTGAGAAAGGGTCTCGCCACCCAAAATTTCGTATTTTGCCGGTCTTTTTACAGCACCGCTTATGGTGACCTGTTTTTCAACAACTGGAACAAAAATGACATCACCTGGTTGGAGTGCTTGGTCTTCACTTGTATCTCCTTCAAGAAGCAAATCATATAAATCAAGAGTAGCAACTAGATTTCCGGCACGTTTTAACTGAATTTTCCGCAAACTACCAGTTTCCTTAATACCACCGCAACTAAGAAGAGCATTAATGGTAGTCGATAAAGCGCTGACGGTGTAGGCACCCTGTTTTCGAACCTCGCCAAGGAGAAAAATTCGAATACTGCGAAATGCACCCAAACTGATAGAGGTTTGCACACCCTCTCCAAGTTGCTTAAGTATTTTCTCTTTTAAGTGATTCTTGAGTTCAATAAAACTAGTGCCCTTCTCAAAGGCATTTATCGGTCCAATCCCGGGAAACCTAATCATCCCTTCCCTTGATATAACAAGACTAAAAGACTCATTACGCTGACCAAACAACTGGATATCGAGTAAGTCACCCGGCCCGATTCGATAATCAGTAGGTATGGGCACTTCGTTACCTGGAGCGAAGGTACTGGGATCGGAAGCAAACAGATCGTATCCGAAAGGCTTTATCGCATCCGTTTCGGACTTACCGAATTCTTCCGCCCGTTTCTCGATTTCACGACGTTGTAATTGTTTGATTTTCCTGAGTAGCGCCTTGCTTTCTTCCAATGACTCCAAAAGTTCGTTATCATGAGTTGAACCTTCTTCATCTAACTGTCCCTCCAGGCGGTTAACATCAGCCGAGATCATTCTTTCCATGGAATTTAGATCAAGGAGAAAATCGGTTCGGTCTTCAAATGATTCTTCTTTTGGCTTTTCAACTTTTATTAACTGATTTGGCAATTCCGCTGTTGGAGAAGACTGGGGCAAACTGTTGGTATCTGGTCCATATTGCTTCAATAACTGATGCCTTTGATCGGAAGATAGTTTCGAATGCTTGGAAATCAAAGCAGGATCGAGTTGGGCGTGGAGAAAAGGCACGCAAATAAAAATAATCAGGAGAATTAATTTAGCCACAAAACACTTCATGAAGGATATAAATAAGAATTATTCAAAAAATACGAGTTAAAGATACGAAACCGCTTAGGCCATCATCTTTTTGCCCACCTGTGGTTTGTAAAGATTCCCAACCCATTGAAGCGTAGACTTCCAAACCATATGGGGAGATCTTGCGCGAATTGTAAATATCGAATGATGAATAATCAGTTGATATTCGATCGGAAAAAGGATTTCTTCCTGTGCCATCCTCATTAAGATCCCCAATCCTTAAAGTTACCCCCCAGCCAACACCATCTTCTTTTTGCAAGAAGCTTCCAACAGTTAGAACTTGCGAATCCTGATCAGCCCAGTGTCCGAGTGCTCGGCCCCTGAATCGATATCCATCCCTGTAGATATGATGCCCATAGGTGACGTTCCTGGTTTTTGTCGCTCCGTTCCACCAGTAAGAGGTTAAATCTGCGTATTCCGCAAAAAAACGAAGGGATGATTCTTGCCAAAACATCCAGCCCTCCATTCCGTATAATAACATTAATGCATTGGGCAAAAATTTGTCTTCGTCTTCCCCAACAACTTGACCATAAACGGCAAACTGAGCATCAAAAGGTCTCCACCTTATGTCAATACCTGCCAATTGATTTCCCGGCTCCTTGGAACGATCATTGTTACCGGTGTTGGCACCATAATTATCTTGGCTCAAAAAGGCATCCACAAAAGTACTTAAACCTTCAGGGCGACCCTGGCCACCCAATTGAATCACTCGAAAAAAACCAAGCTCAAGACCATCTAGGATGGTTGGGCTAAGGTCACCCCTCATACCCCATAGCAAAGGATTGGGAACGTGCCTTTCCTCTTCCATCCGCCCAACAAAACTTTGGAAACTCCATGAGCCCAACCAGGAAAGCCATTTCGATTCGAAGGGTTCCGGCATTCTTCGTTCGATCGAAATCGTGGGAATTGGACGAGCATTCGAGGAAAGAATCAAACTGCCATCCCACCCAGGTCCCCACCACCTGTCCATCTGGCCCACAGTTGCAGACCAATTCCCTAGGCGAGCTGCAAGATAGGAACCATCCAAGGATAAGCCTTCGTCCATTCTGCCTTTCCAATCCTTCTCCATGCCATAGAAGGCATTTATCGAGAGTTTTGCCGCAAAACGATCATTCATCCATGACAATGAGACATTCGTAGCAAAATCCGAGTGGGGTTTCGGACCGAACCCTCTTGCGACCATTTGGTCATTCGAAAAACCAAGGGTTGATGTAATCGGAGACCACCCCGATCTATTTTCCGCTTTAATTTTCTCCTCCAATAGCGAGTGCCCCCAAAAGGGTTTCCCTCCATCGGGATCATCATCGCTGAGCGCGCCAAGGTTCAAAGGCCAATTATTTTGAATCCCCAACAGGTTTGACTCATCCCCAAGCATCCTAATTTCATGTCGAATGAATGGATCATTGGGGGCAAGAAAAGGTTCTCCCCATAGGGGTGCACTCACCAAGGCAAGAAATAGCTTTAAGTTTTTATGCATGGCAAATGGTGATTCTGAATACACTTATTCACCAATATGCTTACTGAATTCACAGAGCAATTCGAAATAAAGAGCTTTTGGCTCGCCCATCCGTATGACTATTGATATTCAAATCAAAGCGAACATGGAGGACGATCCGTTATTTAGAAGAATCAGGCAACACGCCGAACTGAGGCTCACCTTCAACGCCGGACAATCCGACAAGCAGCGCCTTGTGCAAATCAAGGATTTCATGAGATTGGAAAGGGAGATGTTGCTTCGCTATCACCAAAAGGGAGATTCCGGTTTACGACTCACCAGGGCCCGCTCGGTCATCATGGACGTATTGATTCAGAATCTTTTCGAATATGCGATGGAAATCGCCGAAGACATCATTGGTAAAACCAAACCCATGTGCGTCATGGCGACCGGTGGATATGGCCGCGGCGAACTCAGTCCCCACAGTGACCTGGACATTATGTTTCTCTATCCCAAAAGCTCAGTGGGCAAATCCCTCGAGTTGCTCAAGGAAACCATGACTCGAGAAATTCTTTATCCTCTTTGGGACACGGGGATGAAAGTTGGCCATGCCTCCAGGGAAATCAAGGAGGCGCTGATCGAATCTCAAAGGGATATCCGCAACAAAAATTCCATGCTGGATGCCCGCTTTCTCTGTGGGGAGAGAAAAGTGGCTAAAAAATTCACGGACCGCTTTCGGAAGTTTTGCAGAAACACAAATCCGCTTCAGTATCTGCAGGAACTCCACAAGCACCAAATGCAAAGAAGAAAGGAGAAAGGCAGTACTGTCTTCCTCCAAGCGCCTGACGTCAAGAACGGCGTCGGCGGATTAAGGGATTATCAGGGAGTTCTTTGGATGGCTCGGGTCAAATTCGAAGTCTCCGGACTTGAAGGTTTGGTAAAAAGGAAATACCTCACCGAACAAGAGGCAAAGACTTTGGAAGAGGCTTACTCCTTTCTCCTTCGAGTGAGGAACGAATTGCACTTCAAAAGCAAACGCCCCGTCGACCTGCTTCATTTGGAAAAACAACCCGAAGTTGCTCTAGGCTTGGGGTATGAGGAGGAAGATATCTTTCGTAGAGTGGAACTCTTCATGGGAGATTATTATTCCAAGGCTCGAACCATCAACCAGTTGTCCGTAATTCTCGAGCAAAGGATGCTCAGTTCGACAAGTGGGGCAACTTCTAAAATCAGCTTCAGCAATGTTCTTAAAGCCTACCAAGCGCCTCCCGTTCAGAACATCGATGGATTTGAACTCAGGGATGGGGAGTTATGCGTTCAAAACCCTGAAGTTTTTGATGAGGATCCGGAGCGATTGATCCGCTTGTTTAGGCATTCTCAACGCTTGGGCGCCAAACTTTCTCCCAATCTTCGTTCCATGGTTCGCAATCGGTTGTCACTCATTGACTCGACTCTGATCAATTCTTCCTCCGCCAACGTAACCTTTCGCTCCATCATGCAGGAAATCGGAAACGTCAGCTCAACTCTCTGCGAAATGCATGAATTGGGCGTTTTGGGCCGTTTCGTTCCCGAGTTCGGGAGATTGACCTGCAAAGTCCAACACGACCTTTATCACAGGTTTACTGCTGACATCCACGTTCTTCACTGCATAACGGTCCTCGATGAAATTTTTCAGGGAAAGAACGAATCGGCCCCTCATTATCTGGAGGCGTTACGAAAAAACGAAGTTCCCGGATTGCTTTATCTGATTCTTTTTCTGCATGACTTGGGGAAAGACCAAGGTCCAAAAGGACATTGTGAAAGAGGCGTCGAAATTGCCAACCATATGATGGACCGGTTGGGAATTGCGGATGAAATGCGCGACCGCATTCTTTTCGTGATTCGCAATCACCTTGAGATGGTCCGATACGCGAACAAATTCGATCTTGATGATCCCGAAGTGATTGATGCCTTCGCCAATTTCATCGAAGGAGAGCAAAGGCTGCGATTTCTCTACGTTCACACCTACTGTGACGCGAACGCAACCGCTCCCGACCTTTGGAATGACCACAAGGAGGAACTTCATTCGCATCTCTTCACGAACACTCTGGCCGTGCTTGAAGGGAAACGGGCGCTCAAGGATCCCAACACTCTTAAGGACGCATACAAGAGCATGGTGGTCGACGGAGTTCCGAAAGATGAAATCATGAACCATTTGGAGCAAGTTCCAATACGCTATTTCGCTCATACCGGAAGGGAAGAAGTAGCCTTGCATGTGGAAATGGTTCATCGATATGGAAGCAATGGCTCCCAATCCCCCAATCCGGTTATCAATTGGAGAAATGATTTGCGTCGCTCCCTCACTATTGTGGATATCGTCACCAAGGACCGATCCAGTCTGTTTGAAAAAATCACCGGAGCATTCTCCGTGGCCAGTCTCAACATTCTTGGAGCGCGAGCGGTTACCAGGAAAGATGGCTTGGCGATCGATGTTTTTTACGTCGAGGACGAAAAGAGCGGAGTGGTCAATAACCCAAAAACCCGAGATCTTTGCGAATCTTCCATTCAATCCTTTCTCGCCGGCGAGAGCACCCCCGAGAAGCTTATTTCGGAAAAAAGAAAGAAGACGGACCGAAGCCGCCTGTTTTCGAATGAGGAAAAACTCGGGCAAAAAATTCCTCCCCGCGTCGATGTTTATCGCGACGTTTCTCTGGGGCGAACCATTGTAGAAGTTCGGGCCGCAGATAGGGTTGGCCTTTTGCATGTCATTTCCAAAACCATTTCACGTTGCGGATTCAGCATCAAATTCGCGCGAATTGCGACCGAACAGGGAATTGCCACGGACGTCTTCAACATTGAACCTGATAATGAAAAGCAAGCCTTCACGCCCGCGAAATTTCTCGATCTGAGAGAGCAACTCAGCAGTGCCCTAAACAAGGGAAAATACTACCACGAAGTCTAGGAACTGGCTACTGCGCAAGCGGCAGAGTCATTCGGAAAACCGTACCCTTAGGCCCCGAGTCCAAAAGTTCCAAATCTCCGTCGTGGGCTCGAAGAATCCTCTTCGAAATGGTTAGTCCCAATCCCGTACCGTCAGAGCGGGCAGTCAAAAAAGAGTCGAAAATTCGATCCTTGAACTCCTGCGGGATGCCTTGCCCCGTGTCCTTAACCAAAACGGAAACCTTTCGGTCGAAGGGTTCCACGACTTCGATGGTCAACTCTCCTCCGTTAGGCATGGCGACCAAGGCATTGAGAATCAAATTAAGCAAGGCTTGCTGGATCTGTCCCTTGTCCACGAAAACCAACAAGTCGGGAAACTCTCCGTTAACGGTCAAGGTTACCTGAGATTGCTCCAATTTCAATCGCACCAATAGAGCGGCTTCCTCGAGGATTGCTCGCAAGGGAAGATTCTTTCTGAACGCTTCCCTACTTTTTCCGAAATCAAGGATTCGCCCGGCAATCTGGTCCAAATGACCCAGCTTTTCACGAATGATCGAAAGATCCTTCTTTTGGTTGTCATCGGAATTTTCATCCAACTGCAGGGAATCGAAGAGCAGACTGACCACCATCAGAGGGTTTCTGATTTCATGGGCGATCTCGGCTGCCAAGGTTCCCAAGGTGGTCAATCTTTCGCTCTTCCTCAAACTCTCCTCGGACGAAAAGACCCGCCCATAGAGACGGGCATTCTGAATGGCGATCGCACCCAAGTCAGCCAAAGCCCGAAGGATCAGCCTCTCATCGTCATTGAAACGATGGTTCCGATCCACGTAAAGGGTGAGCAAACCGATCGGTTCCTCCTCGTAGACGACCGGAGTAACCAGCATGGAATGCAGATTCTGTTCTCTTATGAGAGAAACGAAATGGTGTTCCTCGGTGCGCAAAAGATCCCGGGTCTGCACTTGCCGATGCCCCCGAAGAGCGGTCCCCAGAATGCTATCCGCCGGCTTCAGAGTCTCTTCGTATTCAAAGGGACCGTATTCGTTTTGCACGGAATGCAATTTCAGCAGATCCTCTTCACCGTCATAAAGGAAAAAAGCCGACAACCTGCAGTCCAAAAGAAGGATGGCTTCGCGGGTAATCGATTCCAAAACCTCCTCCACCTTTCTAGAACCTGCCATATCCTGACCAACCAATACCAAAGTCTGCAACTGTTCGGCCTTTCTGCGAAGTTGTTGGACCATCCACATGCTCTCCAGAACTCGGCTTGCCTCATTCGCCATCAGAATAAGCAAACGCAAGTCACTTTCCTCAAAGGCATTCTTTCCCAAGGCATCGACGTTCAGGACTCCAACCGTCCGGCCACCTTCGGAGAGAGGAGCGGCCATTTCCGATCCTATACGATCATCCAAGCAAAAGTACTTGTCCTCAGTCTCCACATCCGGACAGAGAAAAGGCTCTCCATGCATTGCAACCCAACCGGTTATTCCGACACCCATGGGAAGCTCGAAACCTGCGCTTGATTTGGAGAGGCCTTTCTCGACTTCGATCAGCAGTTTGTCAGAATCCGCATTCAGCAGGCAAATGGAAGCCGAACTGGCTTCGAACACTTGCATGACTTCCTCCAGCATGCGTTCCAAGGCAATTTTTGGGTTACGCTCCTCCCCGGCCATTTGGCTAATCCGGTAAAGTACGTCCACAGCCTTGCGCTCAGACGAGGAGCTATGTTGATCCTTCTGCACGGAAATCAGATTATGCGCATTCGCCGTTTAGGCGAGTTAGGAAATGACCTATTGCTTGCTCTGGATGAAATGAGTCCAGGTTTCCTCCATGGGCTTTCCGTAAAGCGAACTCATGAACGGGCGACGCGGAGGACGCTTCGGTTCCTTGAGCAAGCGCATGCCCGCCTCCTTGGGCGAGCGGTTACTCTTCTTGCTATTGCACTTGATGCAGGAAATAACGACGTTTTCCCATGTGGTTCCTCCACCGCGGTCCCTCGGAACCACATGATCCATATTCAACTCCTTGACGGGAAAGTTCTTCCCGCAGTATTGGCAGCGAAAATCATCGCGTTCCAAAAGATTTTGTCGGTTGAACTTCATTTCCTGCATCAACATCCGGTCGTACCCACGAAGCAGCAGCACCGTGGGCACCACCACTTGCTGGCTAACCGTTCGAATCACCCGACTCCCTGGACCGGTTTCCAAATCCTTGGAAAAGGCGAACCATCCAGCACCGTCAAAAACCCGAAAACTACCGTCTTCCGCATAGATCACTTGGGCGTGTTCTAGGGCAAGCAAGCTGAAAGCACGCTCGACCCCCACGACATTGACCGCTTGCCAAAGACGGTTGAGAACAAGGGTTTGAAAACTAGTGTCCATCCTGTCTTAGATATAACCTAAAATCCTTCCTCACTGTCAAAAGATTTTTCTTAATTTTTAGCTAAGGTTTCGGGATTTAGAAAAATTTCATCCTCCAAGACCGCAACCGAGTTTGTCTTTCTTCGCGCCTGCAACAACCGAAAAAGGGTGTCAGTAGCTTCGCCCGTCCTTGTTTTCGTAGTAATTGAGAAAAGCCTTGTGAGCCACGCGGTAGCCACCGGGCGTCGGATAATCCCCCGTGAAGTACCAGTCACCCGAATGATCCGGCAAGGCTTCATGGAGATTTTCGATGCTTTGGTAAATGATCTCCACCTCGGTCACACCATCCAAACACTTGGGCTTCACCAACTCCGCAACCTTGGCGGAAATTTCCGAAGGTTCGAAATTCTCATAGACCCGCTTGACCTGATTTTCAAAAACCGGCTTGGTTTCCTCCAAGGCCTCCCGGCATTTTTTCGCCACTTCCGCAAGCAGTCCCTCGTATCCTCTCTCCTTGATCAATGCGACGGCTGCCTGGAAGGCGATGAATTTTCCCAACTCCGACATATCGATGCCATAGCAATCGGGATAGCGGATTTGCGGGGCGGTCGAAGCGATCAGTAATTTTCGGGGTTTGGAACGCCCGAGAATCTTGAGAATGCTCCGCTTCAGGGTGGTTCCCCGGACGATCGAATCGTCAATGCAGACCAAAGCATCCTCCTTCTCGCGGACCACGCCGTAAGTGATGTCATAAACGTGGGAGACCAACTGGGCCCGCCCGGATTCCTGACTGATGAAGGTCCGGAGCTTAATGTCCTTGTTGGCGATTTTCTCCCCGACCGGCCAATTGTCCATCACCAGTTCATTGATCAGTTCGTCGGTCAGTTCGTCCTTCTTGCGCGCTTCCATGAGACGACGCTTGACCTCCGCACGACGGACCAATCTCAGTTGTTCCATGAAACCGTAGTAGGCGCTCTCCGCGGTATTCGGAACGTAACTGAACACGCTCTTGGAAAAATCCCCGCCGACGGACTCAATGACCTGCGGAACCAACAAGGCTCCCAGTGTCTTGCGTTCGGCGTAAATATCGGGATCATTTCCACGGGAAAAATAAATCCGTTCGAAGGAGCAACCGGTTTGCCTGGCCGGATCATCCGCGAAGCGCTCGACGATGACTTCTCCACTCGCCCGGGCCACCACGATGGTTCCCGGCTTGATCTCATCAATCTCTTCCGCCTCCTTATCAAACACGGTCATCAGCGGAGCCCGTTCCGAAGCCACCGCCACCACCTCGTCGTCCTCGAAAAAGAACCCTGGGCGGATGCCCAATGGGTCCCGCATCGCAAAGGCATCTCCGTTTCCGATGATACCCGCCAGGGCATAGCCACCGTCCCAATGAGCGGCTGCCTTGCGAAAGATTTCCGGCAAATGAATCCGTTCCCCGATCCAGCGGGCATGCTTTTCTCCGGCCACTCCCTCCTCAGACGCTTGACTGGACAGAAGGTCGTTGGCCCCATCCAAGTGATATCCCGTTTCCTCGAGAATGGCCTGCGTATCGGTATCAAAGACCGGATGTTGTCCGCGCTCGACCAGTTTTTGGTTAAGAAAGTCGACATTGGTAAGATTGAAATTCCCCGCCACCATGAGATTTTTCCCCGGCCAATTGCTCTTGCGAAAATAAGGGTGGCAGGTGGTCGACCCATACGCTCCCGAAGTTCCGTACCTCAGATGCCCAAGAAGAATTTCTCCACCATAATCGAAATGTTCCTTAATGGTCTCCGGAAATTCGGGAAAGGCCTTCCCTCCCTCATAGAGGTTGTCCAAACTTTTGTGCTGTCCTCCGAAAATTTTGGTGAGGGCCTTGGTGCTGGTGCTTCGCTCGCGGAACATAAACGCTTCTCCCGGAGGCATATTGAGCTTCATCGATCCGATACCGGCTCCATCCTGTCCACGATTGTGCTGCTTTTCCATCAGCAGAAAAAGCTGATTGAAACCCCAAAGGGCGGTCCCGTATTTTTCGGAATAATGAGCTAAGGGCTTCTTGAGCCGAACGAGAGCGATTCCACAGTGATGTCCGATTTCGTCGCTCATATCAAAAGTCAGCTTGAACTCATGCGAGCAGGAATGGCATCTTCCCAAAGCTTCTGCAACGAAGAAACGTCCGCGGACAAAACTGCTTTTCCTTCGACTTGAAGGAGCAATTCGCCCGAGTCATCGCTTTGTCCTAGGGTTTGGGCGGGAACACCCGCTTTGCTTGCGTTATCGAGCAATGCGGAAGTGCTGTTTGGCTCCACGGCCACCACCACCCGACCCTGACTCTCTCCAAAAAGCAAGCCATCCAACCTCCCGGACGGACCGAGTTGATCAACGGTGACCCTAGCTCCGCAAGGAGCTTCTCCGAAAAGCATTTCCACTAGGGCGACCAGCAAACCACCCTCGGCCAAATCATGAGCCGACTCGACCCGGCCACCTCCAATTTCCGAAAGGATCAAGTCCTGCAGCCGGGCTTCGGCTTCCAGATCCACCTCTGGGACCAAACCCTCCTTCTTCCCATATTGAGTCTGCAGGAAATAACTCCCACCCATTTCATGAGGCAAACCACCAAGCAAGACCAAATCCAAACCGCCTCGCTCGATGGAAGAACGGGTCACCATTTCCGCTTTCTCAATCAACCCAACCATGGAAACGACGGGGGTCGGATCGATCGCGCCTTCCCCATGCTCATTGTATAGACTGACGTTTCCACCCACCACTGGAACGTCAAAGTGGGCACAGGCATCCGCCAGACCCTTGACGCATTCCCGGAGCAGAAAATAAGCCTCCGGTTTGTTGGGGTTCCCAAAGTTCAGGTTATCCGTCACCGCAAGGGCCTTGGCCCCCGAACAGGCCAAGTTGCGCATGCATTCGACGAATGCGATCTGAGCTCCGCGGTAGGGATCGAGGTAACAGAAGCGATTGTTGCAATCATTGGCGATCGCCAAACGCTTGTCGATCCCGGCAATGCTCAAGTGAACCACACCCGCATCGCTCCCCGGTTCCACGGTGCAACCGGACATCACCATATGGTCGTATTGCCTCCAGACCCATCTTTTGGAGGCGATCGTGGGATGACTCAGCAGGCTTTCCAAGGCTCCCGCCACTTCGCCCTCCCCTAACTCCGGAACCGACTCCGGCTTCCATTCCCGAGCTTGAACCACGTGAGCGGGTTCACTGACCGGTTGGTCGTAGACGGGGGCTTCGTCAGTCAGGGATTTCGCAGGCAAATCCGCAACCACCACACCCTTGTGGCGGACTACCATGCGATCCCCTTCCTTGACCTCTCCGATCCGAGCCGCGTGCAAGTCCCATTTCTCGAACACTTCCTCCAGCTCGCGCTCCCGGCCACGCTTGACGATCACCAGCATCCGCTCCTGACTTTCGGAAAGCATGATTTCATAAGAGTTCATCCCTGACTCACGCTGCGGAACCAAATCCAAATCAATCTCGATTCCGGATTCTCCACGGGAAGCGGTCTCGCAGGTCGAGCAGGTCAAACCGGCGGCCCCCATATCCTGAATGCCAACCACCAAACCCGGAATGGCCATCATTTCCAGACAAGCCTCCAGCAAAAGTTTTTCCATGAATGGATCCCCCTTTTGCACCGCAGGTCGGTCCTCGGCGCTTTCCTCGGTCAGTTCGCGGGAGGCGAAACTTGCTCCACCCAACCCGTCACGCCCGG
>CEPJ01121393.1_pt1 | contig 27238 bp, 21 predicted proteins | sample 530561 | NCBI WGS metagenome assembly CEPJ01 (sample SAMEA2620404, study PRJEB7988) | marine metagenome | biome: marine biome (ENVO:00000447); feature: surface water layer (ENVO:00002042); material: "saline water (ENVO:00002010), including plankton (ENVO:xxxxxxxx)" | depth 5 m
TTGCGAATTCCAAACTTACTTTGGTAAGTGAAATCGGCGTGAGAGGGACGAAACTTCGATTTCATCTCATCATATGCCTTGGGTCGGGCGTCTTGGTTGCGCACGAGCATGGCAATGGGAGTGCCAAGGGTTCTTCCTTCGAAAACTCCCGACAGAATCTCAAGGGAGTCTTTTTCATCACGGGGCGTGGTGATCTTACTTTGTCCGGGGCGTCGTCGGTCCAAAAAGGGTTGGATATCAGACTCGCCAAGGGGGAGATTGGGAGGGCATCCGTCCACGACCACGCCAATCCCCCCCCCGTGGCTTTCACCCCACGAGGATATCCGAAATAAGGCACCGAAAGAATTTCCCATCATTTGATTATTTCCAAATAACCAACGGAAGGCAAAAATAAATTTGAAATAGACAAAGGGCCAAGGCATCAGGGAATTCGAAATTTCGACTGCATGGATATTGCCTTGGGTATTTTGCATGCGGGCGATGCAATGCGCAAAGAATGAGAAAAGGCATTGCATGACGCCGCCAAAAACTTATAATGCATTTCCTAGGTCGGGTCCCATGCGACGACAATTGGATGAACCCCGTCAGGTCCGGAAGGAAGCAGCGGTAATCGCAATGGTCGTGTGCTGTGGGGTGCCTGGCCTTTTTTGCATCCACCTGAGTTCAAAAACTTTTTAGGACAGTTTCGCTTGCATGAACCCTTTTAAACTCGCAAAAAAGAAATGAATGACCAAGCAAGCTTATCAAGTCATTGCCAGAAGATGGCGCCCGCAACAGTTTTCGGAACTGGTCGGTCAGGATCATGTCGTAAGGACTTTGGGCAATGCCATTGAAATGGAGCGGATTGCCCACGCTTATTTATTCGTGGGTCCTCGCGGTACCGGTAAGACCACATCAGCCAGACTTTTCGCCAAATCCCTGAATTGGGAGGATGGGCCCTCACTTGAAGTTCCTCATGAGTCCGAAATCGGACAATCGATCATGGAAGGTCGTTGCTTGGACGTCATTGAAATTGATGGGGCATCGAACAATTCAGTTGATCAGGTGCGAGAACTGCGTGACGAGTGCCAGTATGCTCCTTCTCAATGCCGCTTCAAAATCTACGTCATTGATGAAGTGCATATGCTGAGCCAAGCCGCGTTCAACGCTTTGCTTAAGACATTGGAAGAACCCCCCCCGCACGTTAAGTTCGTATTTGCGACCACCGAGTCCCAAAAGGTTTTGCCCACCATCGTCTCAAGGTGTCAGAGGTTTGAGTTCCGGTCGATCCCTGTGGATCTTATCCAGGGCAAGCTTTCCGAAATTTGTGATAAGGAGTCCATAACCGTAGAGCCTGAAGCATTGCTGGCGATTTCCCGAATGGCAATGGGTGGAATGAGGGATGCCCAGAGCATTTTGGATCAAATGATTTCATTCTGTGGGAAAAGGGTTTCTCAGAAGGACGTTTTGGAAGTTTACGGTTTGGTTTCTCAGGAAGACATTGAAGAATTGGGCGACTGTCTTTTGCGAGGAGATCACGGGAGAACCCTCGAGATGACGGATTCATTTGTATCTGAAGGGGTTGATTTTTATCGGGCTTTGCTGGATACGGCTGATTTTTTCAGGAATCGATTGGTCGCTGATCTCAGTGACCAAAGCGCCCAAGCGTACCCAGAACAATCAGTCAGAATCCTCGACGCCTTGCAGGCGGGCGAAGACTTGGTCCGAACGGGCTTGTCTGAAAAAACGAATTTTGAAGTCACCATGTTTCGAGCAATTGAGGCGGGGAAGACCCGCTCCATTGATCAGTTAATCAGAAGAATTTCAGGCATCTTGCCCGAGGAGCTTAAAAAAAAAACTGAATCTTCCCTAGCGGTCGAAACGAAGGTTGTTGCGGATGACGTGCCTTCAAGTCCACCTGATGAAGACCTTGGCTTGGAAAGTTCTAAATATGACTCGAAAACCTATGGCTCGGATCTTGTTCAATCAACCCCTGTGGCAACCAATCATACGTCTGAAAAAAGGCTACTGGAAAAGAGCGAAACCGGACAGGGTTCAATCGGAGAGCCAACTTCTCAATTTCATGAAGGAATGGATGATCAGGTCGTTTCGAGCCAAGAGAAGAATCCGGACAGTATTGAGGAGAGAATCACATCTTTACCGCCAGCTTTACGAAATTTGTTGCAAGAAAAGTTTAGAGGAAGATTCGTTGCCATTGAGAAGATCAATCGAGATCTTTTACTTTGAGAAAAAAAGGTAAAAGTCACTAGTTTGGTTGCCGTACAATCCATCCTATCTCATTTTCCATAACCCACCCTTTTTTTCTGGAATCTCTCGTTCTGAGTAGATACCAATGCTCGCCCGATTGGCTTTCGTGACTTTTTAGTGTGCCATCTTGGTTCTCATCCAAAAATAGGCTCTCACCGGCTTTGACAGTGGTATTCGAAGAGCTATTCGCCCCTGCAAACCTTCTGAGGGCAATCTCACCGGATTGGTTTTGATCCTTTGTCATATCGGCAAGAGCGATGATCTCGCGAGACAGCAGAAATTGGTTGGCCCGAGAAGTCTTCATCGCCCAAATGGAAAATACGCAAGTTGCTATCCAGAGAATCGCCAACCATGGAAATCGTACGAAAACCCACCGGCGGAAAAAAAGAAAGGCAAAAACGAGTAGACCGCACCAAAAGATTGTTGGAGCGAAAATTGCCCAAAAGAAGTGACTTCCTGATCCAAAATAGCCATTGGTCAGTTGGTTGTTGGTTTCAATTCCTGCGATTTCGGATGCAAAAGCCAAGTTGGCTGAAAAATCGCGATTGGATGGATCGAGAAAAAGAGCTTTGCGATAGTTTAAGATGGAGCGACCGTAGTCTTCCATTTTGAAATAAAGATTCGCCAAGTTGCCGTGGAGGTTTGCGGAGTGGCTGATTTGAGCAGCCTCTTCGTAAGAACGAATCGCGGAAACGAAATCTCCGGAAGCCTCCGAGCGCACCGCATCATAAAATAGGCGATCAGGATTTTTCGCGAACGAACTTAGCGGCATAGTGACACTCACCGTAGTCAAAAGAATCTTAGGTAAAAAGTTCATTTTATTTTTTTAAGGATTCGAATGGCTTCTTGGTAATTTTCTTGAAGAGAGACTTGAGTGGAGTCTCCTTTGGCAAACTCAAGGTCATCGCATTTTTGCAAGAGATCTTCCAAGTTTTCAATGAATGAGCTTGAATTGCTTTCCTTTTTGATCAGGGAAAGTAATTCACGACTGGATAAGGAAGAGGGATTGCGGTGTTTGCTCATTTTGCCCACTTTCATTCGGACCAATCCTTTGAAGGATCGGAAGAAGAGTTCCGTATCCTTGTGAGACAGGCTTTCTTTCATCTTTCTGGCGAACTGATTTTCCTTTTGTCTGAGATTATCCCTTTTTTGGTTTCTTCTTTTGCTTCCCAGAATCAGTAAGGTGACAAAGGCTGAAAGTGGGATGGTTTGAGCACCCCAATAAAACCAAGGGCTCAGCGAAGTCGAGGGATGTAAATGGAGCACCCATTCTCCTGGTTCGCTTTCGGTTTGAAAAAGATCGGTTACGGGAATGAGGGGTTCCTCGGAAGCTTCCTCTTGAGGAGCGTTACTTGGATCGATCCACTTCTCTCCAGGATCTACGCGAACCGTATGGCTTTGAGTTGAGGTTGAAAAATATTGTTCCTTGGACGGATCGAAATAGGAAAACAAAACCTCTGGAATCTCAAGTATCCCGGCCTTGAGCGGGGTGATGACATATTCGAAGCTTTGTTCGCCTTGATGTTTGGTTCTTTCGCTTCCTGAAAAGGAGAAGGAGGGAGGACCAACTTTAAAATCGGTGGAAGGAGCAATGGCGGGTGCGGGTATCGCGGCAAAATTACCGTTTCCTCTTAGCGTGAAGGTTAGTCTAATCGGGTCGCCAAGCGAAACTCGCTTCTTATCAATGGACGATTCGGTCAGGAAAGAGCCAATTGCTCCTTGGAAATGAGGAGGACGTTGACCTTTAGGGGGTAAACGTACTTCAATCCAATTTTTTTCCGAAGTTACTTTAATGGATTCATCCCGTCCAAAACCGAAGAAAGGGTCATTGAAAAAAGGGTTATTGAATGGCGATCCGCGCTGATTCCTAGTGCGTACCCGAATATTTGTGTCAAAACTCAATGATTGATTTCCCGTCATTGCCGCGGTCAAGCCTACGGTCCAGGTAAAGACGGAATAAGTTTTGTTTGACCGGATGACGTTGCGCTGTTCGGTAGGTTGATCGAGTTCCGTTATTGAAAAGGCGTCTCCCGTTTTCAAGGGAGGTCGCTCGACTCTCGTCACCGGTAAGCGATCCCAAAGAAATAATCGAATTTCAGCGGCAACGGTTTCTCCGAGAAAAAGGAATTCTCTCGGGTTGACGAATTCGATGAAAGCTGCCTGGCGCAAGTCGGCCTCTTGTTTTTTCTGTTCCTGCTGCTTGAGCAAATCCTGTTGATTTGGGGCAAGCACTTGTAAAGTGGCAGCAGGCACTTGATGGGATTTTCCTCCTATGCTTAGGTTCCAATTGGGGATTCTGAAATTGCCTTGTCGGTCCGGTTTCGCTTGAAAACTCAATTCCAGTCGTACGGAGGGAACGCCATTGATGAAACTTGCGGAACGGAAGGTTTGGGGATTTCCGGAAAGATTCAATCCGGGAACGCTGGGAATCGATCCTTGAGGATTCTCTTGGGTTCCATGAATGACGATCTTGTAGACAGACAGATTACTCAAGGTAATGCTTGCGGGTTGAAAACTTGAATCGATTCGAATCTCACGGTTTTGACCGTGGCAGGTTATCGAATTCCATTGAATGAAGAGGGTGAGGAGCATGAGCCACCTCAAATAATGGGGAAAAGTTTGCAATGGGTACGGCATAAGAAAAAGATCAGTAGTCTCTCCCGCTTGCCGTTGCTTGGACTTCGCGAAGATTTGGATCCAATGGTTCGCTTTTCGATTCCATTTCCTGCAGGAGTCTTTCATAGAGTGCGTTGACTTCCTGAGGCAGGGGTTCTCGTTCTTCAACGGACGAATCGTCTTGGCTATTGGGAGAGTCGGATGGCTCGGAAGAACCATCCTGGTTTTCTTGGTCGGAGGCATTCGATTGTTCGTTCTCTTCCGAGTCATCCTGAATCCCAAAATCCAGTTGTTCGGAGGAGGACTCGAAATTGGTCCAAGCCAGATAGGATTTCCTTGCATCAAGTGGAAAAGTGACGTTCGCATCGGGGTTATCGGGAAGGACGCAAACCGAATACTGTCCTGGTGGTACGGGTTGGGCAAAAGATCCGTCCTCTTGGGGCTTGAAAGTGGTTTCGTTTTCATCCATTGCAAAATTTCCATTTTGATCCAAATACAAGGTCGCGTTCTTAAAACCGCTTTCAGTGCTTTCCCTGATGCCATTACCGTTCTTATCTCCCCAAACTTGGCCGATCAGGAGTGGAGCCGCTCGATAGGGAATGGCGAGCAGTTTTTCTCCGGGACTTTCTATTTTGACCAAGTGGTTTTTTACCACATTCGGATTGAGTGGAGGAGGAGGAGCGGGAAACATTGGCATGAGGCGAACGGTGGTTGATCCGTTCGAATCCTCAATTTTTGAGTCAAGCTCCAGAGAAACGGGGTATTTCGAAGAGATCCATTCGAAGGCAAAGAAACCGTCTTCATTCGTTTGCACCGAAGGCTCGTTGGAGGAGTTGTGCTCCCCGTTGCCGTCCTTGTCCCAAAAGACAAAACCTTTAAGGCCGGGTTCGTTTTTTTGAGAGTTTCCGTCTCCATTCAGGTCCCTCCATATTTTTCCTGTCACTTTTGATACCAGAGATTGAATTCTCTTTTCGATTTGTTGCTTCAAGGAAGCGAGATTTGCGGAAGCTTTCTCATTCCCATCAAGTTGAAAGGCCGCATCATAGAATTTCAGGGCTTTCTCCCAACTCCTGCGGGCTTCTCCGACGTTTTGCTCGTCGAGCCAGAGGTTGGTTTTTCTGTAAAATAGATTTCCCAAGGCATTGAGACCTATCGATTGAAGATTTGGATCATCAACGGAGGCATCCAAACTGCGTTCCAGAAATTGATTGGCTTCCGTAAGCGAACCTGCTTCCAGGTGGGCAAGCCCTGCGTTAAGAAAAAGTTTTGGGTCAATGGGTTTATCCATTGTCTTGGTTGCATTAATTTCAGCGTCGTAGAACAATGCGGCCTTCCTTGGGTTGCCATCTCGCAAGGCATCTTCGGCGTTTTTAACGTTATCTCTTTTGAGACACCCAACTAGGAGAATAATGGCAAGAGTGAGGCAGGTGGTTCCCCAACGAGTTAATTTTTTTCTTCCGGAGGTTGTAAGATCTTCGATGAAGAGAAGGATCAGAGCCAGAAGGGCAAAGGGAAAAAAACGCTCTATGGGCAACTCGCTTGACAAAAGTTCCCTTTTCTTTTGCTGGCCAATTGATTGTAAGCGCTGAAGGGTTCGTTCGAGCCCTTCGCCCGTGGGGCCCAAGGGAAAGTAGACTCCACCGGTTGCCTCGGCAATCGCACGCAGGGAATTTTCATCCTTTTTGCTTACGATGGTTTCTCCTTGTGGATTGGTGAGAAAATTCTGCGCGGGCTGACCAATGGGATCGAGAGGGATACGGTCCCCCTCCTTCGAGCCAATTCCGATTGTAAAAATACGAATTCCTTCTTTGGCCGCCTGCTTTGCCCTCTTGAGTCCTTCACCTTCAAGATCCTCGCCATCGGAAAGAAGAATCAGAAACCGGTCCGAATCGTCTTGTGAAAAAGAACGAGAAGCCTCATCGATGGGCTTGGATAAGTTGGTGCCTGGGTTTTTGATGAGACCAATGGTAAGGTCTTCAAGTGTCTTAACGAAGGCCTGATGATCCAAAGTCAACGGGCATTGCAGGAATGCAGAACCTGAAAATGCGATCAGTCCTAGGCGGTCACCACGAACTTTTTCCATTAGATTGGTCATGCTGAGTTTCACTCGTTCGAGGCGATTGGGCCGAACGTCTCTGGCAAGCATGCTCTTGGATACGTCAATGGCTACGAGGATATCGATTCCAGTTGGTTCGCTGGTTCTTTGCCGAGTTCCCCATTGCGGTCGCGAGAGAGCAATGAAAATCATGGCAAAGCAAAGAAGCATGAAAGAGAATTTAATTTTTTGTTGAAAGGGAGACCATTCGGGAATGAGCTTAGGCAGAAGCTTTTCCGATACCAACAAGGAGAGTTTGGTTCTTCTGCTTTTTTCCGAAAATAGAAAAAGGAGGATCAATCCGCAAATGACAACCGTTCCGAGGTAAAGAAATTCAACTTGGGCGAATGGACTCATGGAATTCGAAGCAGAACAGTCCGCGAAAGAAGGATTTCGATAAGAAGAAAAATTGCCGCCAAGCCAAGCGGCCACTGATACAAATCCAAGAAAAGAGCATTGACGTTCAGTTCGACTTCGGTCTTTTCCAAACGATCGATTTCGCTGTAGATGGAACTCAGTGAACTCTTGTTCTTCGCTTCGAAGAAAAGAGCTTTGGTTTTTTCGGAAATTCTTTTGAGGATTTCCTTATCAACTGGGTAATCGGCAACTTGAACAACGGGGTTGCCATTTGCATATCTCATCAAATCTCTGGATGATGGATCAAACAGATAGGTTCTGGTTCGTCGGTTGGTGCCTATCGCTATGGTGTAAATCTTAATATTGTCCTTTAGGGCGCCGTCTGCGAAAATCAAGGGACTGTGTGGTGGTGTCGGTTCGTCTTTTCCATCCGTAAGCAGAATAAGTATCTTTGATTTGGATTCGAGCGGACGTAAGCGGTTGATGCCTTCCGCTAGAGCCGAACCAATGTTGGTTCCGGTTTGATGAGTCAATCCCACCTTTAGTCGATCCAAATTTCGATGAAGATATTCTTTGTCCAGAGTCAAAGCGCTCACCAAATAGGGGTTGACCGAAAAGGCAACCAAGCCCAGACGGTCGTGGTTTCTTTTGTCAATGAACTCTTTTAAAACTTCTTTTACGACGTCCAACCTCGTTACCTCCCCTTTACCATCTTCACTCATGTCAAGAGCCAGCATGGAAGCCGAAAGGTCGATGGCTAGAACGATGTCAACGCCACTTGAACGAATGGTCTCCGTACTTTGATCCAATTGCGGACGACTCAAGGCAAGAACGACAAAGATTATGGAAAAACTTCGCAGGATACGGGGAAGCCGGTGAAAGTGCTTTGGCCCAAAACTTTTGGTTTGGCGGATCTTGGCTAGGCTGGGGTATTGAATGGACGGTTTGCGAACCTTTCCTTTTGAGTGAAGCCATGCGAGAAAGGGAATCATAAGCAGTAAGATCAACCAAAAAGGTTCGGCCAAATGAAGTTCGCTCCAATCAAATTCTTCAATCATTGCGACTTCTCCGCTTGAACGGTTCCCGAGTTTAATCTTTTTTCCTCCTCGAATTTGGCATACGTATCCTTGACCAAATGCAAGGCGGACTCCAAAAGATGGTCAGTCTCTTTGCCGTCAGTCCTTTCCTCCGAGTATTTTATGAGATCTCCAATTTTCACGAATTCGCGGAGGGAATCCTCGTAGCGGTTTTTAAAAAACGAGTGAGAGGCGATTTCCCGCATGAATTCCTCACCGGTCAATTCCATCGCCGGAAAACGGAAAAGCCTCTCTATGTAAACGCGGAGGATTTCTGACAGCTTGAAAACGAAAGGTTTCGGCAAAAGTCTCGGTCTTTGTGACTGAAGTTCATTTATCGCCTCAATGGCGTCTTCGTAGGGGTCGATCGGAGGGCTTGGTTCTTCGACTTGGGATTGGTCCTTTTTTCTTTTGAGGAAATACCATGCAATCACCGAAAGGAGAAAGCACGATAGAACGACAATAATAAAGGTCAGGTTCTCACTTACGATTTCTCCAACCGACTTGAAAACGGGTAAGGGGTTGTCCGATTTTACGGACGGGTCCAACAAATAGGATTTTTGCAAGACTGTTTGAGCAAGCATAATCATTTTTTATGTCTGCGACTGATTCGCCCTCTGAAGAATTCTTTGAGGGATTTGACATATTCCGCTTGGGTTGAGAAGGAAAAGGTGTCGATCCCGCGTCTTCGGAGTCTTTGATTGAAGCGTTCCAGTGAATCCGCGCTTACCCGAGCAAATTCTTCCCTGAAGTGAGGGTTCGACGTGTCAACGAGTAGGCTTTCGCCGGATTCTGAATCTTCGAGCAGGACCAGCCCGGCATTAGGAATAGCTTGCTCGCAGGGGTCTTGTATTTGAGCGCAGACCAGGTCATGTTTTCTTTTCGTGGATGCAATTTCTCTAAAGAAAAGGTCTTCCGCGGATTCGTCCCCGGAATCGTATTCCGGTATGATGAAATCAGACAGAAAAAAGACTACCGCCCTTCGCCTAAGAACCCGATTGATAAAACGGATTCCCTCATTGAGGTTGGTCCTTTTGCTTTGGTTTTGGTGAAAGAGAATTTCCCTTAGGATTCGCAACACGTGTTTTTGACCTTTGGATGGCGGCAGGTATTTTTCGGTTCGATCGGAAAATAGAAGAAGACCGATTTTGTCCCCGTTACGATTCGCGGCAAAGGCGAGGAGCGCGCCAAGTTCAGCCAATCTTTCCCGTTTGCTTCTATGGGCGGAACCGAACGAACCGCTCTCGCTCACGTCGATTGCCAAAAGTATCGTCAGTTCTCGTTCCTCTCGGTATTGTTTGACGAAGGGAGCTCCCATTTTTGCCGTGACGTTCCAATCTATCGATCTCACTTCGTCCCCAGCCTGGTATTCCCTGACTTCTTCAAAATCAATTCCTTGCCCCTTGAAGGCGCTGTGATAGGAGCCGGCAAGAGCCTCTGACACCAAGCGATTCGAACGGATTTCTATTTGCCTGACCTTGCGTAGGATCTCTCTGGTGAACTCTTGGTCGGGTTCATTCATGAAGAGTGGTGGGCGGTGTTATGGCCGTTTTGATTTAGGGCACGGGTACAGTCTCAAAAATCTTTTGAATGATATCGTCGCTAGAGACATCCTCGGCTTCTGCCTCATAACTAACGATCACCCGATGCCTTAATACGTCCAAACCCACGTCTTTGATGTCTTGCGGAGTAACGAAGCTCCTACCATTCATAAACGCCACCGCTTTCGAAGCCAAAGCCAAGCTGATCGTGGCTCGGGGTGAGGCTCCGAATCGGATGAATGCGCTTAATTCCGATGCTCCGTAACGGTCGGGTTGTCTAGTGGCCAAAACAACGTCAACCAAATAACCTTTCAACTTATCATCCAAATAGACTCCATCGACCATTTTTCTAGCTCTAAAGAGCGTTTCCGCATCAACGACGGGGTTTGCCTCATGCTTTACGGAAAGGTTGGCGTTGGCTTCCAATATCTTCAATTCTTCCTCACGGTCCGGATAATCAATGATGAGCTTTAACATGAATCGGTCCATTTGAGCTTCAGGCAAAGGGTAGGTGCCTTCCTGATCGATGGGATTTTCAGTTGCGAGAACGAGGAAAGGTTGAGGCAGTGGGTAGGTTTCGTCTCCGATCGTAACTTGTCTTTCCTGCATGCCTTCCAAGAGCGCGCTTTGCACTTTGGCTGGAGCGCGGTTGATTTCATCGGCCAAAAGCAGATTCGTAAAGATTGGACCTTTTTTGGTGGTAAACTTTCCTTGGTTCGGACTGTAGATCAAGGTTCCAATCACATCAGCGGGCAAAAGGTCGGGAGTAAACTGGATTCTTTTGAATTCAGCCCGCATGCATTGTGAGAGCGTTTTGACGGCAAGTGTTTTTGCCAAACCAGGTACTCCTTCCAGGAGGACGTGCCCATTTGCCAATAGACCTATGATCAAGCGATCGACCAAGTATTTTTGACCCACGATCACCCGACCAATTTCCTGCCTCAACAAATCCACCCATGCGGCTTCGTGCTTTATTTTTTCCTGTTCCTCGGGAGCAGGCGCTATGTTTTGTTCAAGATCTTCGTTCATTTGGAATAAAACTCAAAGAACAGAGCGTAAACAAACTCAAAATTTGTCCAAGGCAAAACGCTCTCAAGATGATCGAAGGATTTTCGGCTTGCGGAAGACCTATGCCTGAGGATTCTTAGGTTTGCAAATGATACTAAAACCCAAAAAATTCCATGATCAAACTAAGCAAGGAATCTAAGTACGTCTTTTCATGCCTAATGGTAGTTCCGATCATTTGGGTTATTTTGAATCACTTCGGTCATCTTGACTACCTAAAGACTAAATCCGTCGACTTGCGCTTGCAGTTCCGAGGAGAAATTCCCCAAAACTTAGAGCAAAACCTTGAAAATCAGGTTCAAGTGGAAGGAAACCTTAGCCTTCCTCGAGTTCCCAAGGTGTGCTACGTGAATTTCGATGGAGCCACTCTTTCGCGAGATGACGTTGGAGAGAGACCTTGGGACAGGGCTTTCTTTCGCGACACGTCATTGGCTTTATTGGAAAAGGGAAACGCAAGGGTGCTTGCCTTCGACTTTGGCTTTACCCCCAAGAGCATGTCAAGTATGGTTCCCAAGCAAAACTCCTTTCGAAGCGATGCTGCAATGGGAGAATTGGTGCTTAAATATTCTGACCGAGTGGTCTTGGGTTGTCTTTTTTCCGGTGTGCCGACCTCTTACGTCAAGCCTCTCGGGGCGAGTGCTTTCGCACCTTATTTCAAGGATGGTTTTTCCTTGGATTCCGAAAAGACTTATTATCCTGAGTCACCCACCTATCCTCTGATCAATTATCTGGACGGCAAATATCTAGGTAGGACCGGTTCCTTCACGGTTCCTCCTTATCGAGCGGTAGATGAGATTCCTCGCTGGGTACCGCTGTGGTTCCCCTCGAAGGGAAAAGCTCATGCCTACAACATATTGGGAGGAAAGAGAAGCAAGTTGGAGTTCGAGCTTCCGTTGGAAAATTCGGAGGAGATTCGTTCCCTGCAGGAACAGTTGGAAGAATTTAGCAGGCAGAAGAATGACCTTGACGGTAAGTTGTCTTTAGCGGTTGGGGATTTGGGGAAATTAAGGGAAAAGCAAGCAGGCTTAGTTGAAATATTGAACTTGGAGAAATCGAATTTCGATGCGCTGAAGTCCATTGAGGAAGTCGTAGATAACTTCAGGCAAACTCTCAATGCGAATCCTGTCTTGGAAGCGGTAATAACTCCCCAAATGGAATCCAAGATCTTAGAGCGCGATAAGCTTCTGGTAAAATATCTGGGCAATTTTGAAGAGGATGGACTTGGCTTGGAATTCACTACTGAAAAAGCCTCTCAAAAACTTGACGAAATCGAGGAAATTCTTTCAAACCTTGAAACTACGCTAGAGGTTAATCCCGCTTTGGAGGGGATCATACGCCCTCAGATTGATGCTCGGAGAAAGGAAAGGTCCTCGATTTTGAGCATTCTGGACAAAAATTCCTCTTTGCAGGAGTTACCGCTTTCGAACGAGAAGGTTAGAATTGCCGAGCAGAATCTACGAGACAGGATCCAATTGCGAGAGAAGAAAGTGGAGGCAGCGACTCCTGATCTGACTAATGCCCTCAAAAGAGTTGAAGCTTTGCAAGGGGAAATGACCGATTTGACTTCCTGGACGGAAAGTCTGTCCTTGAAACTCAGTCGCCTCAAGGGTGCATCGCCGACCGAGATCATCGAATCGAACCAAACCTTGAAGCTGGTCTATGCCCGCGCGGAGGGCGAGGAGGGTGCGAGGATCTTGGTTGACAGTTTGCCCAACGAGGTGCCGCTTATGACCGAGCGTACCGTATTTACACTGGGACTGGAGGCTTTGCTCGCGTATTATGGTCTCGATGCCGATGCGGTGAAGCTTTCCCCAGATAACAGTCAATTGAAGGTGTTGTCCAGGGAAGAGGAAGTTTTGATTGCCTGTGATATGTCGGAAAAGCAGTTCGTGGAAGTGAATTGGTTCTCAAAATGGACGGAAACTCTGCCCGAAAAAAGATTGTTGCTGCAGGCCAAACGCGCTTATGGGGAGGGAAAACTTAAGGCATATTTGCAGCCTATTCCATCCATATTGAGCGTTTTTCTAAACCGGGTGGATGGAGTCGAGGTTGCCGTCGAAGTGAAAGCAATTCTACGCGCCATGGAAGAATTGGGCGTGGAAGAAGATAAGGTCCTAGTTGCCCGGAAGCTTTTGAACGCCAATGTCGCCGACGGTGGAATCCCTTCCTACTCGCAATTGGAGCAGGTGGTTATGGCAATCAAATATTACTCCATTCCACCGACCTTGGAATCACCAAGCAATCCCATGTGCGGTATGCATGACATACTTCAATATGCCGAATTTCATGATCAAGTTTCCGCAACCATCAAAGCAATTGAGAATCAGATCACAAGCCTTGCCCAAGATAAAATGAATCAGATCAACCAGGCTTTGTCGGCAAAACCCAAGGACGAGAATCTCATGCTTTTGAAGTCAAGGGTCATGGATGCAATTGCAACGAATCAAGCGAACTTGAAGGTTCAGAGAGATGAAATGGCAAGGATACGGAGTTTCTTCAAGACCTTTGAGAATTCCATCGTTCTGATCGGTCCTGAGGAGGCAACCTTTCAGGACTTGGCTCCCACGCCGTTTGACAAGGCATCCGTGCCTAAGGTAAGTGTCCATGGAAATCTAATCAAGACTCTAACCAATGGAAAGTATCTGACGCGTTTGTCCGAGCAGACTGATTATGCGGTTACCTTCCTTGTCTGTATCATTCTTGCTTTTATTTTTGTCTACCAAGGCAACAGAGCAAGTCTTCTGCAAGGGGGGGGCTTGCTCCTGCTGGGAGGCTACGTTGCGGCGGGCTTTTTGACCTTTTCCAACACACACGTAGTTTGGCCAATCACTGCTCCGGCATGCGCCGGGCTGAGTACTTCATTCATAGGATTGGCGGCAATGCTGGTCATCGAACAGAAGGCGAAGGGACGGCTCAAGGGAATGTTCGGAAGTTACGTTTCCTCTGACTTGGTCGAGCAAATGGTGGAATCAGGAAAAGAACCGAGCCTGGGGGGAGAGGAAACCCCAATTACCGCTTTTTTCAGCGACGTTCAGGCTTTTTCAAGTTTTTCCGAACTTCTCACTCCCACCGGTTTAGTCGATCTGATGAACGAGTACCTCACCGAGATGACCAATATTTTGCAGGCTGAAAGAGGCACTCTGGACAAATACATCGGCGATGCCATCGTCGCCATGTACGGGGCTCCGATTCCCATGGAAGATCATGCCTATCAATCTGTCCGAACTGCCATTCTTATGCAGCAGAAGCAAATCGAGTTGCGGGAAAAGTGGGTTCCGGAGGAGAAAAAGTGGGGCAAATGCCATGGGTTGGTCACCCAAATGCAGACTCGTATAGGTTGCAACACAGGAACCGCCACAGTGGGCAACATGGGTGCCTTGGATCGTTTCAATTACACCATGATGGGAGACATGGTCAATCTGGCCGCAAGATGTGAAAGTGGAGCCAAAGCCTACGGCGCATACATTATGATCACCGAGGAAACAAAAGTCGCATCGGAACAGACAAGGGATGACATTGCATTCCGTTACTTGGACAAGATCGTAGTGAAGGGACGATCACAACCGGTTGCCATGTATGAACCGACTGGTTTCATGAGAGAATTGACTCAGGAGACTCAAGATTGTTTGGATTGTTTCAGGCAGGGAATCGAAAAGTATCTCATTCAAGATTGGGATGGAGCCTTGAACATGTTCGAAAAGGCCAAGGCATTGGAGCCTAACAAACCTGGCGAAACTCCGGGAGTTAAGGACAACCCCTCTATGATTCTGATCGATCGGTGCAAGATCATGAAGGAAAATCCACCCGGAGACGATTGGGATGGGGTCTACGTGATGACCTCCAAGTAAGTAGCGGGTTTTGCCGTCTTTATCCTAAATAATCGGGTTCGTTTCCCTTTTTCCATTTGATGTTACAACCAAGGCTTGGAGCTTGGTCGATTGGAGCAGAGCTTTCGGTCCGTAGAGCGTCAATTGCATCCGCTAGGTCAACTCCGCTGACTTCGGTATCATTTCCCGGTCTTGAGGAGTCGTACTGCCCCCGGTAAAAAAGCTTCCTTTCCTTGTCGAACAAAAAGAAATCGGGCGTACATGCTGCTTTGTAGAGCTTTGCGACTTGTTGTCCCTCATCATGCAAGTAGGGAAATGAAAAATCTTTTTCTTCCGCTAATTCTGCCATTTTTCTAGGACTGTCCGCAGGGTAATTTTCTACGTCGTTGGAACAAATGGCAAAGCATTGAATATTTTCCTTTGACCAAAGGTTGAAACTTTCGGTCAGGTGATCCAATAAATGAATGACATAGGGACAATGATTGCAGATGAAGGCGACTAGATACCCTTCCTTATCGGAGTTTTCGGATAATCGAACGTATTTTTGTCTTCTTGGGTCGAAGAGAGAAAAATCAGGAGCTTGGGTGCCCAGAGGCAGCATTGTGGATGGAGTGGCGACCATAGAATGAAGTTAAGTTAAGGGTTTTGATTGTTTGCTGAGGACGCGAGGCGCTTGCGGTATTTGGAAAAGTATGCGGAAAGGATTTCCTTTGCCACGGGCGTTGCGGTGAGTCCGCCTTGAATGTGATCCTGAGGTATGACTCCCTCTACCAAAACTGCAATTGCAACTTCGGGTTTTTTGACGGGGGCGAAGCCAATGAACCAAGCCAAATTCAATTCCATATTTCGGTTTCTCCATTGACCGGTTCCCGTCTTACCAGCCACTTCAATGCCTTCGATCTTGCACCGGCGGGCAGTACCATTGGTAGTAGCTAATGCCATTCCCTCAATGATAGCCTGATAACCGGATGAATTTACGTCCAAAGAATTTTCTTCTCGAGGCGCGGAAGGAGCATTTCTCAAAAGAGTTGGTACGAAAGTGGTGGAGTTGTTAGCAAGTTTTGCCGCAAAACAAGCCATTTGCAGAGGGCTTTGTCGCAAACCGCCTTGTCCGATGGATATGTTGAAGGTATCCTCCAGAGTCCACTTGACTCCCAAATGATTCTTTTTCCATGCGGGGTCGGGAACGATTGGGATATCGCGTAGAGATGGAAGCTGAAGTTGCGGATTTTCAGTGAAACCTAAAAACTTCGCTTCTTCAATGAGTGCCTCGTACCCCATCCTTTCCGCGCATTTGAAGAAGTAGACGTTACAACTTTGGGCAATTGCCTGACGAAGGGAAACTTCTCCATGGCTGCCGGGGAAAACGTGGCATTCCATTCCTCGGTGTATACCCTTGCATAGAATCTTTTCTTCCGGGTTCAGGACCGAATGTCTGATTCCTGCCAAGGCGGTCACCAATTTGAAGGGAGAAGCAGGCGCGTAGCCCGGGTGGCATGCTCGGGGCAGCCAAGCTTCCCTTCTTTGAATATGATCGTAAACCGACTGAGGTATGAAAGGGCTGAGTTCCTCCAGATTGTAAGCCGGTTTGCTGGCTAAGACCAAAGTTTCGTAAGATTTCAGGTCCAAAAGAACGGCTGCCGCCGGGGGTAAGAGCGGAGGCGCGAGCACGTATTCCTTGCGTTCTTTATCCGGTTGAGACAAAACCCCTCTGGAGTAGAGGAGATGGAGCAGTCGATCCGCATCTTGGGTCGTTCCATTGAATCCAGCAACGGTGGATGCCTGTTCGCCGTTCAGGGGGAAGGGCGCATCGACGAATGCGGAAATCAGGAGCTCGGGGCTGAGGTCCCTTTCGTTGGTATCTTCCAGTGCCTTTCTCGTTCTTCTTTCAATGGTTTTCCTCCAGTTTGCATCGGGAAGAGTTCGACGGGAAGCGACTGCATCAATCATTCTATCGAGTGATTGCTCGGCAACCCTCTGAAGATCTCTATCGAGACTCAATTGTAAGGATTTCCCCTTCATCGATGGACTTCTTTCAATCCGATCGAATCGTGAGCCCATTGGGTTCACTCGCCAAATGTCGCCACCATCCTTTCCTCTCAGGAGGCTGTCAAATTCCTTTTCGATTCCTGCTTTGCCGGTTCTTCCCTTGATCTCGAATGTGGCAAGGTCAGCCCCGGATAGAGCTTGGGGGTCAGCCTCATATCCACTGCCGACATACCCCAATACGTGAGATGCGAGAGATTTTTCGGGATAATGACGAATGGCTTCGGCTTGGACTTGGATAGGGGATTCAGGTGCAATCTCCTCGATTAGGATGGCATATTCCTCCGGTCGTAGGTTATTGGCTAACTTCAATGGCAGGACTAATCTCCTACGCCAGTGACTCTTGAGTTCATCCATGGTGATTACTTCTTCCCGCGAGGTAAGACGATTCACTTGCTCCAAGTATTTCAGAACCGTTGCATATCTCGATTCCCAGTCGATCGAAAATCCACTGGTGGAAAACTGAAAATCAGGACGATTTTCTCCCTCTCTCGGCCAAATCGATTGGATCCAATTGAAGTTGGAGACTTTGTCCTGAAGAAAAGGGATTACGCTCCCGTTATCGGCCAATTTAAAGGCGGTCGTAAACAGACCTGCGACATTAACCTGAACTTTTTCGTTTGCAGCTTCAAAGATGATTCCAGAGCGCTTCTCCAATTCTCCTCGGTTTAGCTCGACTTCCCAATTGCCCTTCGAGTCCTGGATGACAAATTGCCTTTTCCCATTCAGAAAAACCCGTACCAATTTCCAATCCCGTTCTGTTTTTTTGGCTTGGCCGTAGAGGGTTATTTTTCTCTTTTGAACGAATTCCTCCTGGGAACATCTTACCAGCAACTGTTCCAAGGAGCAGGAATTCATATTGCTCAAATCTTCACGCAACTGTAATGCCAACTTTCTCAGCTTCACTTTGTTTTCCCATATTTCAGACTTGAGTTGCTCAATATGAAGAGTGGCGGAGAAATGAGCCCGGTTTCCGATTAACAAGTTTCCCTCTCTGTCAAGAACGTCGCCTCTTGGACCTGGACGAATGATTCTTCTTTGTCCTTGCTTTCTTTCTTTTTCCAGAAAGTCGGCGTTTTGGAAGGTTTGCCTGTAGAAAAGTACGAAGAAAAGGATCGAAAAAAGAGTCCCGAAGACGGCCTTGAATAACCAAAGCCTTCGTGATTCGGGGTGATGTTTTTCGTAGAGTTTCATATGGGTCTTTGCTCTTGTTCACCCAGTGCGCCAAGGAGTTGCAGGAGCTCCTCGCAAAAAAACGGGAACCATCGACACAAAGGAATGAAAATCAGAATCGATATCACAGAGTCCGAACAAAATCTGTATGGAGACCAAGCTGAACTAGCCTCTTTAAGAAAATAAGTGAGGATAAACCAAGTCATTGCGATCACTAAATTGGCCATGATTTGCAACAGGAAAGGTCGGATGAGTTCGCCTTGTTGCCCGATCTGTACCCATTCCGTTCCGATTAAGTGAAAAATCATCAACGCGATGGTGTGAAAGCCAAAGAAGGTGTTGTTTTGAACGTCGAGAGAAAAACCAATGACGACAATTGCAAGGGTTGCCCTAAGTCGCCCCAAATGGATGGTTGGAACTAGGAAGAAAAGACCCGGAAGATAAGCAAAGAACCCCCAGCGCCCCAAGGATGAGTTGACGATCCCCACCAAGTGAATAACCAGCACACTGCTTGCTATGATTACCAGAGCGCTAAGATTTGGTTTTCTCACTGCGATTGGAATTCGGAGGCTGGAGTAAGAACGGTTACCTCTAGAATCGAACCTAATTCTTCGTTGAGAGTAACTTGACCGATCTTGAACAAGCCATCCTCACCTCCTTCTAGTCCGAACACTTTACCAATAGGTATGCCTTCGGGGAAATTCGCGCCTAGTGATGAGGTTGTCAGGGTCAGAGGTTTTTCCCTACTTGCGAAGAGGTCTTGCGGCACATCCATGACCAAACCCTGAGCTTTTCCTCCCGGAAGGATACCGTTCCCTTGGAAAGTGACGGGTCTGTCATCACCGACAAAACGGGCTGCAATGCGAAAGTTAGGGTGGGTGAGCAATTGCACTTCGGAAGATTTTCGACCGACCTCGCTGATTCTGCCAACAACCCCTCCCTTGAAAATTACTCCCATTCCTTTTTCGAAACCCACGTCTCGTCCCTTGCGCAAGCGGATTCCCTGCCACCAACCATTCAAGGTTCTGAGAGAAATTCTCGAAACTACGGGTTCGAAGGAATTCTCAGCATCCATACTGAGGGCATTTTTTAATCCCGTAATTCGCTCCTTCAAATCTCGAAGTCTTCGCTCTTCGCGTTCGAGTGTCCTAAAGCGATCCTTTTGGAGATTCAAATCGCTTTCAATCCGGCTGTTGGTCTTTGCTTTTTCGATAAGAGTTTTCTTCGAATCGCTCATATGACCCCAGAATAAGGTAAGGTCATGAATTCGAGAACTGAGATCCCACAAGGGAGCATGGAACTCCGAGAATGTGGATTTGCTTATAAGTTTCCATCCGCTGGGAAGCCCCCACCAAAGCAAAGCGAAAAGGCCTAAAAAAACAAAAGAGCGATTTTTCGATTTCAGGGTCAGCGTTCCCGACTCCGAACTTACTGGGTGACCAATCGATCAACTTGTTCGCGGCTGAGCGTTCCCAATAGATTTAGAAACTTACCCGTGCCATTGGCAACGCAACAAAGAGGATCGTCGGCTTGGATCACAGGTAAACCGGTAGCATCACTAATGACTTGGTCGAGTCCTCTGATCAGGGCTCCGCCACCAGCCAAAACAATTCCACGATCGATCAGGTCGGCAGAGTGTTCCGGTTGGCATCGGTCGAGAGCGTTCTTAACCAATTCCACAATTTGACTGACAACTTCCTTGAGAGCCTCTTCACGAATTTCCTGAGAGGTGATGTGTATTGTTTTGGGAAGGCCTGCCGTAGCATCTCTGCCTCGGACGTCCATGCTCAATTCACCAAATGGGGCAGCCGATCCGATCTTGAATTTGATTTCCTCGGAAGTACGCTCTCCAATCAATAGACCATAAGCTCTTTTCATGTAAGCAATGATCGCTTCGTCCAATTCGTCGCCGCCTACCCGAATGCTGCGCTGGTAGGAAACCCCGGATATGGATATGATCGCAACTTCGGTCGTGCCACCTCCAATATCGACAATCATATTTGCCTCTTCTTTTTCAATGGGCAAACCGGCTCCAATGGATGCGGCCATAGGTTCCCCTAGGAGAAGGACTTCCCTGGCTCCCGCCCTGATTGCGGAATCTTTGACCGCTCTTTTCTCTACCGCAGTGATTCCGGAGGGGACGGCAATGACCACTCGAGGCGGGACAAGCTTTCGCTTATCCACCTTCTCTATGAAATATCTCAACATGGCTTCGGAAATTTCAAAGTCTGCAATCACACCGTCCTTCATCGGGCGAAGGGCCTCGATGGTTCCCGGAGTACGACCAAGCATCCTTTTTGCATCCGCACCGACTGCGCAAACCTTCTTACTCGTCTTATATCTTGCGACAACGCTTGGCTCTCGTAAAACGATGCCTCGGTCTCTCACGAAAACCAAGGTATTCGCAGTTCCTAGGTCGATGCCTATGTCGTTGGAAAGAAATCCGAAAAGGTTGCCTATCATTTGTGTTATCCCCGTATGACTATGTTTTGCATCGGAACTAACCATTGTGTCAAAGAGAAATAATTCCCAATGACAACTTTATGATATTCTTGGTTAAGCACTTTTCGGTAGTTATTTGTTTTTGATTGGGTGCGAATTAATCCGATGAGCAGCCTTGATAAGCAGCAAACCCGCGAGAATGAGAAAGATTGAATAAAATTGTCCTCTCGAGATTCCCATGATCAAGGATGCGTCCGGTTCGCGAAAACATTCGTTGGCGATTCTTGCCAAACCGTAGAAAATCAGGAATTCACCGGAAAGCCTTCCTGGATATTTCTTGGTGACGTCGGATTTCCAAAATCTCCATTGAACGAAGGCGAAGGTTAAGAGCCCTTCCAAGGCAGCTGCATAAAGTTGGGAAGGGTGGCGAGCAACACCTAATGCGAAATCCGGAGCTTTGGGGAAAAGGACCCCCCATTCGACTGTGGTTATCTTTCCCCAGAGTTCCCCGTTAATGAAGTTTGCAATTCTCCCCAAGAAAAGCCCGGGACTGACAACGCTTACGATGAGATCTCCAATCGGAAAAATCTCTTGCTTCGATTTTTTGGCATAAAAAAGGGTGGCTACGGCGACTCCGACGAATCCGCCATGGCTAGCCATACCACCTTCCCAAACCCTTAGGATGATGAGCGGATCCCTTAGGAAAGATTCCCATTGATAAAGAAGAGCATAACCAATCCTTCCACCGACAAGAACGCCAAGAACCTGAAAAGTCATCAAATTCATGATTTGTTCAGAGTCATAGGGACTGCGCTTTTCATCATGATATTTTCTCAATAGGAGAAAGGCTAAGAAAAAACCAAGCAAATAGGATATTCCATACCACCTGATTCCTCCGGGTCCCCATTCACCCCAAGAGGCTGGAAACTCCCAAAGAAAAGGACTTAAATCATGGACCCAATAAGTGGAGGCGATCATGCTTTATCGTCGGAATCATGGATTTCATCCAAGGGGTTCGTCGAGGAGTTTATTTGGTCTGCATGTTTTCTTTTGGCCAATTCTCTCATATCAACCGCCAGATCGTCGTACTCGAAGATCTCTTGACCCAGGATGCTTTCGATTATGTCTTCCATAGCCAAGACACCCACCACCGAGCCAAACTCGTCGACCACTACGCTGAGTTGGCAATGTTTGGCCAAGAGCAAGCGTAAAGCCTTGTCAGCAGATGCATTCTCGGGAATAAAAACAACTTCTTTGGATAATTGCTTGATTGGGAGTTTGGATTTCCCTTCCACCATTGCATTATGCAAATCGCGCCTTCGGATGATTGCCGTTATGTGATCAATAGTATCGGAAAAAAGAGGAATTCTAGCAAAAGGAACGTTAGGATGCTTTTGGAAGACTTCCTCAACCGTTACCGTTTCCTCCAAGGCAAGCATAACGGTTCGAGGAGTCATGATCTCGGAAATTTGAACGTCGTCGAGCTTAAGAGCGTTAGTCACCCAATCGCTTTCCTCGTTTGTGAGAGTTCCCGCCTTCGCTCCCTTTTGAGCAAGGAGAATGATTTCCTCTTCGTCACTGTCTTCATTTTTCTCCTTTTCCGGCACAACTGCTTTGACGGTGACTTTGCAGATTTTGGAAAAAGGAGACATTAGGATACGAATCAAGGAAAGTGGGAAGACTAATTTCCCAAGCATTTCAGAACGATAGGAAACAGTCAGATTCTTGGGTAGAATTTCAGCAAAAAAAAGAATGCCGACGGTCATGCCACAAGCGAAGACGAACAGGTTGTTCCCATCTCCGCCCAAAGACTTTTCCGCCAAACCACCAACCAGGGTCGCCCCAAGGGTGTTGGCAATCGTATTGAGGCTTAGGATGGCGGAACTGGTTTCTTCTATTTCAGTTCGGAATCGCTCAAGCATCTTGCCTCTTTTGGGAGAAGTTTTCTTGAGGTTTTCAATTTCAGCGGAGGTTACGCTTAGAATCATCGCCTCAAGGGTCGAACAAAGTGCCGAAATTCCAATTGTCAGGCCGATGGCAATGACTAAATCGGGAGTCATCGCACTATTTTAGGTTGGTCTTTGACAGAGCCAGATTGCATTGATAGGGACTAGCAAATCCATTGTGCCTTTCCAAGGCAAGCAAGTAACATCATGAATAGTCTGAGAAAATTACCACTGCATCAATATCACCTTAGCAAATCGGCTAAGATGTCTCCTTTCGCAGGTTGGCAAATGCCAATCGCATATGGTAGTTCCATCGAGGAAAACAAGCAAACTCGCTCGACTGCCTCTCTTTTTGACGTGAGTCATATGGGGGAAATTCAAGTTTCGGGGAAGGATGCCTTGAATTTTTTGAATTACGCTTTCACAAACGACATGAGCGGTTGTAGGGTAGGTCGGGCAATCTACTCTCCACTCTGTTTGGAAACGGGCGGTACGGTCGATGACGTTATCCTGTACCGCAGAGCGGAGGATGATTTTCTTTTATGCGTCAACGCATCAAACGTCTGCAAGGATTTCGATTATCTCAAAAAACAAGGAGAAGAATTCAATTGTAGCATAGTGGATTGTTCGGATTACTACGGCCAAATTGCAATTCAGGGGCCAAAGAGTGGAGAAATTGTGAAAGATCTTTTCTCAGATGAGGTTTTTTCATTGAAAAAGATGAGCTTCATGGAAGTTGAAATGTTTGGAGCTGAGGCGCTGATAGCAACTACCGGATATACGGGGGAAGATGGTTACGAAATTTATCTTCCTTCCCGATCTCTGTCAGAATTCATGGACTTACTCGAACCGGCGCTAAGCTCGGGGAGGATGGGTTGGGCGGGTTTGGCGGCGAGAGACAGTCTTCGCTTGGAAGCGGGGTACCCCTTGTATGGAAATGAACTGAGTTCCGAAATTTCTCCAATTCAAGCTGGTTTGTCATGGTCGGTTGATTTGAAAAAAAGTAGCTTTTTGGGCAAGGACAGCCTACTTTTGGAAAAGGAAGGGGAAATTCCGGGTAAGGTCTTTCATTATCAAGTGGACGACCGAAAGATACCAAGATCCGGAGCCCATTTGCGCTTCAAGGACCAAATTGCCGGAGAAGTGCTTTCGGGAGGTTTTTCTCCCCTGACCCAGACCCCGATCGGTAGCGCTTTCGTGAAATGCGAATTTTTCTCCAATCTCAATCAGGGACAATGGTTTGCCGAGGTGAGGGGACAAGCTGTTCCAATCGAATTCGGAAAACCCGTTCTGAGGAAAAGGGGGTAGTCCACCCCTTATTTGTCTTGAAAGCCTTTGATGACTATATCCACGCCACCAAAGTTGGAGAAATTAAGGTTTTCGACCATGATCTTTTCAATTTTATTTCTCAACAAGGTGCGGATTTGCTTGATGTCTCCCTCGGGATTAAGACTTAAACGGACATGCAACCGAATCGTACCCCGGTTGGATTTGATTTTCGTAGTGGGGGCATCAATTCCCTCAATGTCCAAGCATGATTTTTTAACCAATTCCTGGAGCGCTTGGGTTGTGATTTGAACGCCTCCCTCTTCGTCATGGAAAACGGAAACGAGATCATTGCGAAGCTTACGAATTGCCCAAAGTAATAGAATAAGAAAAAGCAAAAGAATCAAAGCATACCAATAAATTGGTTCCTGTTGGGCTTCCTTAAAAGAAAGGGAAGGATAAGACTTGAGTGGAGCGAAAGGCATGCGGAAATGAATGGATTGCATCAAGAGGTCGCGGAACTAGCCCACTGGTCATCCTCATTCTCCTTGTCATTACCTTCCATTTTGATGTCGTCAATGACGACGTCTATGACTTTTGCATGGTTCCCGGTCATGGAAAGGATTTGGTCCCGTATCGACTCCTGTATGGATAGCCCTATTTTCGCAAGGTCTACGCCAAACTCGAGCACGACCCGAACTTCAATGTCGTATCCTCCTTCTCCCGATTCGGAAACCCTAACCCCTCTTTCCGATTCTTTTTTGGAGAAAAAATCGGTCAAACCCTCTACGACGCCACCTCCGCCGACGTTTACGACGCCGGGAACGGATTGAGTGGCAAGTCGAACGATTCCTGCAACCACGCTATGATTGATTCGAATGGTACCGAGTTCGCTTGATTCCTCTGAAATTGTTGGAATCGTTTCTTCCGCTGGTTCTTCTTTTTTCTTTCTTGTCATGGTTGAATTATTCAGAGTTATTTTTTTCGAAAAGATCTTTAGGCGCCCTGGCAAGGAAGTCCTCGACATAGGAAGTCGTAGCTTCCCCTTGCCGAAAAGCGGGATCCAAGAGGACCGCTTTCAGGAATTCGATATTCGTATCAATTCCTCGAATGATATATTCGCTTAAAGCCCGATACATTCGATCCAAAGCGATCTTTCTGGTTCTTCCGTATGAAATCAGTTTGCAGATCATGCTGTCGTAATAGGGGGAAACCGTATATCCACCGTAAACGTGAGAATCAACCCGAACACCATGTCCGCCAGGCGCATAGTACAAGCCAATGGTTCCAGGTGAAGGAATGAATCCCTTGGATGGGTTTTCGGCGCAGATTCGGCACTCTATGGCATGTTTCGCCAAAACTACTTCCTTTTGGGCAAGACTGAGCCGGTTTCCGGAAGCGATTTGAATCTGTTCCTTAATAAGATCTATTCCGGTTGCTTCTTCAGTGACTCCATGTTCGACCTGAATACGCGTATTCATTTCGATGAAGTAAAAGTTCCCTTTTGCATCCACCAGAAATTCAATGGTTCCCGCATTTACGTAATTGGAAGCAGTCGCGGCTTTGATCGCAGCCTTCCCCATTCTGTTTCTGAGGTTTTTATCGAGAAAAGGGGAGGGCGCCTCTTCGATGACCTTCTGGTGCCGTCTTTGCACAGAGCAATCTCTCTCTCCCAAATGAATGACGTTTCCATGGCGATCAGCAAGAATTTGGAATTCCACATGCCTGGGGTTTTCCAAATACTTTTCAACGTACATTGCCCCATTTCCAAAGGCTTTTTCAGCTTCAAGACGAGCTGCCTGAAATTCCTTGACGAAGCTCACCGCATTGTGGGCGATTCGCATTCCACGACCACCCCCACCGGCCACCGCCTTAATGATTACCGGAAAGCCAATCTTCTGAGCAACTTTTGTGGCTTCCGCTTCATTAGCCAAGGCGCCTTCACTGCCCGGAATAATCGGGACTCCCGCTTTGGCCATGGCATCCCGGGCTTTGGCCTTATCCCCCATTTGGTTGATTGTCTCTGATTTGGGACCAATGAAAGTAATGTTGCAAGATTCGCATTGTTCGGCGAACTCCGAATTTTCGGACAAGAATCCGTAACCGGGATGAATGGCGTCCACATCGGCAATCTCGGCTGCGCTTAGGATACGGTCAGCCCGGAGATAACTATCGTTTCCTTGGGCGGGCCCAATGCAAATCGCTTCATCGGCAAGTTGAACGTGAAGCGATTGCTCATCCGCTTCCGAGTACACGGCAAGCGTGCGGATTCCCAACTCCCTGCACGCTCGTACGATTCGAAGAGCAATTTCTCCACGATTTGCAATAAGAATTTTTCGAATCATCAGCGGTTAACCCTTTCGGATTTTAAACAAGGGTTGGCCGTATTCGACACTGCTGCCATCTTCCACAAGAACTTCTATGATCTCACCGGCGAAATCAGACTGAATTTCATTCATCACTTTCATTGCCTCAATAATGCAGAGGGCATCGCCTTTCTTGACGTGATCCCCAACTTGCACAAATGGTCCGTCCTCGGGAGAGGGTTTGCGGTAGAAAGTCCCTACCATCGGAGAGTCGAAAGTATCTCCGGCATGATCTTCCGCCGGTTGGGCAGCAGCAGGTTCGGGCGGTGCAGGTTCGGCAACCCTGCTTTGGACAACTTCTCGATAGGCGGGAGCTTCTTGGATATTAGTTGCCTTCCCCGGTCGAGCCAATCTGAGTTTAAGGTCTTGCAGTTCAATTTCGATTTCAGTCAGATCCGATTTTTGCATTAAGGATATGATTCCTTTGAGTTCGCTTAAGTCCAAGGTACTGTTCCTCCCTTTGTTGGTTTAAAATTAATTCTTAGAAAAGATTATTTTACTAATCATGCAATAATCGAATTTCGAGATTCTGTCCACATTAGTTGGACCTTAGGGCACGGGATTGACGCTCAAGTCCCATTTGAGCTCTTCAAGAGTTCCACTGATGGTAATCTCTGCAATTTTTGACAGCGGGTCGGCAAAGCCGATTATCTCCTTCAGCAATGGAATGGGAAGATTGCCAATTAACTTCAGCCGAGCAAGGAAGTCTATTTCCCCGTTTCCCAAGTTAAAACTTCCTGTAGTTTCCACAACGGATAGCGGGCCCGAGATTTTCATCTTGTCGAAAAAAATGGATTCGTGCTCTAGGCGAAAGGGAGAATTGATTTTGTCGAAAGTTAACGCTCCGGTCGGAATCGGAAAGCGAAAATCCGCAAGCTCCTTGGAAATATTTCCCAAAAGATTGATTCGGCCCAGTCCCTTTTCGCGAATTTCCAAAAGACCAGTACCCTCAAATTGAAGATAATCTTCGACGGGGCCCTTTGCCTGCAGGGTAAGGTCGATTTTTCCATTTTCGTCCCGATCGCTCTCAAAGGAATTTCCCAAAAACGTCGAAGGAAGCGAAGAACTTCCAAGTTTTCTCAATTCCTTGAAAAACGAACTCCGATTCGCGTCCTTGATTTCAAGACTAAAGTCGAGCAGGTTGGATTGGCTGACTTCGGTCTTTTCGAAATTCA
>CEPJ01139681.1_pt1 | contig 26386 bp, 27 predicted proteins | sample 530561 | NCBI WGS metagenome assembly CEPJ01 (sample SAMEA2620404, study PRJEB7988) | marine metagenome | biome: marine biome (ENVO:00000447); feature: surface water layer (ENVO:00002042); material: "saline water (ENVO:00002010), including plankton (ENVO:xxxxxxxx)" | depth 5 m
GGCACCGCTTGTTACGTCGCCAATTTCAATTTCCTCCGCGGCTCTCCCTCCCATGGCGCAGCAAATCTGATTGAGCACACGTCTTTTGCTGTGATTGAGAATATCTTTCTTGGGGGTGAACATTGTGCTGCCAAGGCTTTGCCCGCGAGGAATTATGGTCACCTTGTGAATCGGCAACAAGCCATCGTCCACAACGGCCTGAACGATCGCATGCCCCGCCTCATGATAAGCAATGATCTTACGGTCTTCCTCATCCATCACTCGCCTGCGCTCCCGACCAAAGGAAATTTTTTCACGAGCATCATCCAAATCAATGCGTTCAACGACTTTCTTTCTTCTGCGGGCTGCGATCAACGCTCCCTCGTTTAGCAAATTAGCCAAATCCGCCCCGGAAAAACCAGCGGACGCTCTCGCCAGAGAATTGAGGTCCACGTCTTCACAGAGCTTGATCTTCTTGGCGTGGACTTTGAGGATAGCCTCACGACCTTCCAAGTCAGGAAGGTCAATCACCACTTGTCGGTCGAAGCGACCGGGACGCAACAGAGCATTGTCAAGGACGTCGGGTCTGTTGGTTGCGGCTATGATGATGACCCCTTCGTGCCCATCAAAACCATCCATCTCGACGAGAAGAGAATTCAAGGTTTGCTCTCTCTCGTCATTCCCGCCTCCCAAGCCAGCTCCGCGCTGGCGTCCGACGGCATCGATTTCATCAATGAAGACAAGACAAGGAGCATTCTTTCGCCCCTGTTCGAACATGTCTCGAACGCGAGCGGCTCCAACTCCAACAAACATTTCAACGAAATCGGATCCACTGATGCTGAAAAACGGCACATCCGCTTCACCGGCGACCGCTTTTGCTAACAATGTCTTCCCAGTACCCGGCGGACCCACCATGAGAACACCTTTGGGTATCTTTCCTCCAATTTTGCGAAAACGCTTGGGATCTTTCAGAAAATCAACGATCTCAGCAACCTCTTCCTTGGCTTCGTCGCAACCCGCAACGTCATCAAATACGATTTTCTCGTTTTCGCGGGTCAATAGTTTGGCCTTACTTTTGCCAAAATTAAGCGCGCCTTTCCCCGCCATCCTCAGTTGCCTGACGAAAAGGAAATAGAGTAATCCAATTATGAGCATGAAAGGGAGTAGGCTGAAAAGAAGATCAGTCCATATGGTGCTGGAAGGATCCTCGATGAGTTGCTTGCCGTGACCCGAGAGCAAAGAGCGAAGTTCCTTGTACTCCGATTCCGTAACCCTTCCTTTTACAACGAAGGGAAGGGATGGGTAGAGGGTTTCGTCATACTCATAGTCCGGGTTACGCACATCGCCCCTTATGACGTACCATTCTTCGCCACCTTTGGGGTCACTTTGAATGCGAGCCTCGCGAATAAGGTCATCCCTGGCAGCCGAAATCAACTCGTCTACCGAGGAAAGTGTTGGGTTTTGCTGGATTTCGCCAGACTGCCCAATGAGAATGGCGATAACTCCGGCGATTACCGCAAGCCATATCAGCAAACTTTTGGATTGAAAGCTCTTAGGTTGATTCTCTGGATCTTTGTTATTCGATTTGTCCACAATCTACATCATGACGCGGCACCAGAGTAAGTCAAACGGATTACCCTGGCAATGGATGCTTCAAGTTTTGCGCTTTCGGCCGGAGGAAAGCCAGGAACCCACAATATTTGGCCTCTTCGGTCCACCACTATCGGGCAATTTTCCTTACGAATCTGACTCCACTTTCTATCAATCATGAAATCTTTGAGCTTTTTTTGACCCGTGGAACCAAGTGGTTGAAAAAGATCACCGCTTTCTCGCCTTCGCACAAACAATTCCCCGTCAATGACGGATGCGTAATTAATCCAAGCTTCCACCTCTTGGTTGATTCCCCCAGAGCATATTCGAGTGATCTCGGCAGCGGATGCTTCCCGAATTTCCGCTTTTAGGGTTTGCGTTCGGGGGAAACTCCATCTTCCCACAAATGGCAGCGCATGAGTTGCCCAGGTTGGCGAAGGGAACTTAAGGGAGCAAATGATATCAATGCTCTTTTCGTTGAGGCTCAATGATGACTCGGGAGAAAGGTTGGCTTTCAAGCTCAATCCCCGCTCCAATCCATCCAGGACTTCATTCAGGGTCTTCGTGGTAGGAAAGAGGCGCTTGGACCTTAACCAACGCACAATGATTTTTCTACGCATGGCTCTGGGGAGCTTCTTCAGTACGACCAGATCGATGGACTTTTCGAAAGAATTACACTCTTCAATTTCTACAGCCCAATGATCGAGGGCTTGACTGACTTCCTCCAATTGGTCCCTGCTGGCCTCGACTCCCTTCAGTACGTCGCGGTCGGAATCCGACTTCCAACTTTGGAGAGTGTTTCCCCTAAGCCTGTTACGAAGATATCGAGAACTCGTATTGCTTTGATCAATTGAAAATGGGATTTCATGCTTTTTCAGGGTTTCTCTGATGAATCCCCTGGATAGATTAAGGAAAGGCCTTAGGATCAGGTATCTGCCCTGATCTTGAGGGCTTGTTGGCCTAGGAGCGCAAAGACCCTCCTCCCCTGCCCCGCGGGCAAGTCTCCATAACATTGTTTCGGCAACGTCATCCAGATTATGGCCCTGAATCAAGTATTTGATCGAATGCTCTCGCATTTTGCTGGTAAAAAAATCAATTCGAGCACTTCTCAGAGTGCCTTCGTCGTCTCTTATGTTATCGAAGCATCTTGAAGAGAGAACTTCTACGCCGATTGATCTTGCGACTGAAAAAACAAGTTCTTCGTCTTCATCAGAGTCGGGCCCACGCAGTCCATGATTCAAGTGCAACACCTTAATTTTGGAACCCAGAAGCGCGTAAGTGATAAGAAGGGCGAAAATCGAGTCTGCTCCGCCTGAGCATGCCACCGCAAAACAATTCGGTTCTCGCGGAGGCTCAAAATACCCGCAAGTTGACTTATGCCAAAGATTCAAGGGGATTTGGGAGAGTAAATGCTTGGATTTCTCTCTCAGTTCATTCGAAACTCCCTTGTTATCCCTCACTAGGAATAATACGAACTAGAAGCCTATGGTTTCGTTGGGGAACCACTTTCTCAAGCACTTTGGAACCTCCGTCAATCCGTCTGCCCGCAGTTTGTTTTCCAGAATTGCCGCTAGAACGCGAGGGATTGCAAGCGCGGAACCATTCAAGGTATGAACGGGAGAAGGCTTTCCATCTTCATCTCGAAAGCGAATATTGGCCCTTCTGGCCTGAAAGTCGGTAAAGTTGCTACAACTCGATACTTCGAGCCATCTTTTCTGACCGGCGGCCCAAACCTCAAGGTCGTACTGTTTGGCGTGGGGGAAACCAATGTCGCCTGAGCAGATTGAAAGGACTCTGTACGGAAGCTCCAGTTTTTGCAGAAGACTTTCGGCATCAGCGCGCAAGGACTCCAATTCCGCAAAGCTTTGTTCAGGATGAGTCCATTTGACCAGTTCCACCTTATCAAACTGGTGGAGACGATTGAGGCCGCGAACGTCCTTTCCCCAACTCCCTGCCTCACGACGAAAACATGGTGTGTACGCGCAACGTTTCACAGGTAACTTCGCGGAATCCAAAATCTCATCCCTGAAGAAGTTGGTCACCGGAACTTCGGCTGTAGGGATAAGATAAATTTCCTCGTTCTGATCAAGATACATCTGCCCTTCCTTGTCGGGCAACTGCCCGGTTGCCGTAGCGCTGGACGCATTTACCACAATCGGCGAGTGGACTTCTTCATACCCTTTGCCTCCAGCCTCCTCGAGGAAGAAGTTAATCAAAGCTCTGACGAGTTGGGACATTTCACCCAGATAGAATGGAAATCCCGCGCCGGTTACCTTAACCCCTCGAGGGAAATCAATCATTTGATCGAACCAAGGAATGTCGTAATGAGGCATTGAATGCGGGAATTCCCCTTCGGTTTCGCCCCATGTTGCAATCGTTTGGTTATCCTCTTCTCCTTTACCGTCGGGCACGGATTCGTTGGGGATATTCGGCACCGTCAGGAATGCTTCCTTGAATTCAATATCCGCCTTCCTAGCTTCGCTCTCTAATTCTTTGACTCGCGCTGCCAACTCCTTCATTTCCGAAACCTTCGCGAGAAACTCGGGAGAGCCCTTTTCTAGTTGCGACATTTCGTTGTTGGCAGCCTTCTGTCCCGCCCTTGCCTGTTCGGCAAAAGATATTGACTCTCTGCGCTTATGGTCTAATTCGACAAGCGAATCCAAGTCGCATTCAAACTTTTTTCTTGAGATGGAATTTTTTAAGTCATCCAGATTATTTCTAAGGTATTCAATGTCGATCATTCAAATTACACATAAACTTGAATGAAGCATCCTGCAAAAGAAAATAATCTTAAGCCTTTAACAAAAAAGTTAACCTAATTATAAGATTATTGAAAAGTGAAGAAACTGAAAGTCATTCAATTGGTGCCTGAACTCAATAGTGGTGGTGTTGAGCGCGGCACACTCGAGGTTGGCAGATATTTATCCGAAAATGGTCATCAATCCATTATCATTTCAAACGGTGGCAGAATGGTTGAGCAACTGATTCGAGAAGGGAGCAGGCACGTCAAATTCCCAGTACACAAAAAAAACCCAATTTCCCTTCTACAAGTTCCTAAACTGCGAAAATTCTTTCTACGGGAAAAACCTGACATAATTCATGCAAGGTCAAGAATTCCAGCATGGTTAAGCTATTTGACTTTAATGCTAATTAATCGAGGTAAGAGACCAAATTTTGTTACAACAGTTCATGGGTTTTATTCCGTGAACGCATATTCAAAAGTTATGACTCAAAGCGACCATGTTATTTGCGTTTCAAATAGTATTCGTGAGTATGTTCTTCGTAATTACCCTCAAACTCCTCAATCAAAACTTTCTGTAATACACAGAGGGATTAAGAGTCGCGACTACCATATTGGCTACAAACCAAAGCGAGAGTGGCTGGACAAATGGAAAGAAGATTTTCCAAAAACAACAAATAAGAGAATACTTGTTCTTCCTGGTCGCTTAACACGACTCAAGGGACAAGAAGAATTTTTGAAAATAATTAACATTTTGGGGGATGAGTATTGCGGCTTAATCATCGGTCACGTTGATAAAAAAAAGAACGGATATTTCAATGAACTTCATGCCCTAGCGAACAAAATGGGCATTCTCAAAAGAATTCTTTTTTTAGGGCACCGTGAAGATTTAAAGGATATTTTTGCAATATCAAATTGCGTCTTCTCTCTATCGACTAAACCTGAGTCTTTTGGCAGGACAGTACTCGAAGCACTTTCCATCGGAGTGCCTGTAATAGGTTACGGTATGGGCGGAGTAGGAGAAATCCTTAGTGAATTGTTCCCCGAGGGCCAGGTGGCTTGTGGGGATATCCTTCACGCTGTAGAGCTAGTGAAGTCACTTGAAAAGCATCCCGTTAAACCCAAGCCTAATAAAACTTTCACCTTAGAGGATATGCTTGCTAAAATTGAGGATGTTTATGCTCGCCTTTCTTGTTAGGAACGAACTGTATTCTGAAATGAAATTCAGTAAGGATTAAATTATGATTTACTTAATTGAATCAATGCCATGCCTGGTGGCCTAAGGAATATTGTTACTATGAAATGGGGGGATCGTTATCCCTCTTCATTCGTCAATAGGCTATACAATTCCGTTTCTCGCAACCTAGGCGATGAATTTAGATTCTTTTGCTTCACGGACAACGAAGTAGGCTTGAATCCAGCAATCGAACCCTATCCGTTGCCTTCTATCGAAATGCCAAATGATAAATTATTAACTGGTTGGCGAAAGTTAAGTCTTTTCGGAGATGACATGCCCATGGAGGGAGAATGCCTATTTTTGGACTTGGATATTGTCATAACGGGAAATATCGACCCTTTCTTCACTTTTAACTTAGGTAAAATTCCCATTATTCACAATTGGGTACATTGGAGAAAATCCATTTTCGGGAGACGCCCGGAAATTGGCAACTCGTCTGTCTTCAGGTGGGAAGCAAACAAACACACCCATGTAATGAAGCAATACCTCTTAGAGAAAGATTGGGCTCTTGATAAATTTTCTCCACCTCAGTCATACTTGACTCATTGTATTCGAGATCAAATGGTTTACTGGCCAGAATCTTGGGTCAAGAGCTTCAAGAGGCATTGCCGACCTGTCTTTCCTTTGAATTTAATATGCCCCCCCAAGCTTCCTACTGGCACAAGGATTGTCGCCTTCCATGGAAAGCCAGATCCAGATGAAGCGCTTGTTGGTTTTAAGGGTAAAAGAATTCACCATCATACATTAGCTTCAAATTGGATAAGGAACCACTGGCAATAAGGACTTTTCCCATTTTGAAGCCAATTTAAAATGGCTGCGAAATTAGATTGGGGTCATTATGCTCCACCTAGAGCTTCGTTTCCACTTAGGGTTTTGATCGCGATGGGACTTGCGCGTGGCAAAGTAAGAAAAATGATTCTTCGCAAGTGGAAAGATTGTTTTGGGCCAATGGTTGACTTAGAGGTTTCAGGTATCAAATTTAGATTGAATCTACACGACAACGTCACTGACGGAAGAATTCTGACTTCACTCAAGCGATACGATCGCCTTGAATTGCAAATGCTTGAAAATGCTTGCAAAGATGATGGCTTATTTATCGACCTCGGTGCGAATACTGGCCTTTACACTCTAACTCTAGCTATGGCAGGTTCCCGCGTGATTGCAATTGAACCCAATCCGAAAACAATTGCTCGCCTTAACTTCAATGTCTCGATCAATGACTTTTCGAATAGAGTTACAATCATTCCTTTTGGAGTTGGCGAAAAAGGAGAGTTTGAGCTTATTTCTACCGGTGATCTTGGCAGCGCAACCCTAAGTCAGAAAGTTTCGAGCAAAAACGAATCAGTCACAGTTTCAGTCTTTCCGCTTTTAGAACTATTAGTTGAAAATAAAGTCGAGAAGCTTGATGGAATAAAAATCGATATCGAAGGGATGGAGGATCGAGCCTTACTTCCATTTTTTAGATTAGCTCCCCCAGCCCTCTGGCCTAGATGCCTGGTTATCGAGCACTGCAACCGTCAACTTTGGAAACATGATGTGATACAATCAATGCAAAAAAATGGATACAAAACGGTCTGCAAAAATAGAAGTAATACGATTTTAGAGAAAACAAAACTCCATTCAACTCCTTGGTCTTGTCAGTAACCTCTAGGCCTAATTATTTTAATGAATAGAACTTATATTCGTGTAAAGTTACTTTCTAGATGCCCCGCAAAAACCTGGCTTTGTCAACTTCCATTAAATGATCCAACTTGGGGGGATTGCTATTTCGTCTTTGACCCTGATGAACGAGATTACGACTGGCTGGTAGTTTACGACGAACTTCCCTTTGAAAGCGACCCTGGTAACCACACTGGTTTCGAGCAACTCAGTTGTTCACCCCAAAATACTATGCTCGTCACCACTGAGCCTTGCACTATAAAGTGCTATAATAGCAGGTATACCGACCAATTTCGTTGGGTTCTGACATCACAGCCAGGGTGGGCGCTTCCACACAGGGGCAGGATTTATTCGCAGCCAGCTCTGCGGTGGTTTTACGGGGCTCATTTGTCCATGGGGCTAGAGAAGCTTCATGGCACTCTGTCATCTGGTAAAACTCGAGTTTTATCAACAGTGTCTTCAAGTAAAAGACAACGACACACTCTTCATTCTCGGCGCTTTAAGCTTGTCCAATTTCTAAAGAAAAATCTTAAGGAAATCGATGTATTCGGAAGGGGCATTCGGCCTGTTATGGATAAATCGGAAGCGATCGATAGCTACAAATACCATCTTGTTGTAGAAAATTTCATTGGGCTACATCATTGGACGGAAAAACTTTCCGACGCATTTTTGGGAACTTGCCTGCCTTTCTACGGAGGATGCCCAAATGCAGCTGATTACTTCCCGCCTAAGAGCTTTATTCCCATTGATATACATGACCACAAGCAAACGGAAAGAACAATAACCAAAGCAATTGAGAACAATGAGTATGAAGTTCGACTCCCGCATATCAAAGAAGCCCGAAGGAGAGTGCTTGAGAAATACAACCTTTTTGCCGTCATATCAAAACTGATTAAAGAGCGACACACTTCTGAAAAGGCTGCATCGTCACCTACCAGTATATCCAGTCGTAGAGCATTGCGGAAAAACATCTCCGTTGCACTTCAGGACGCTTATGCCAAGTCAACTAGCCGGCTCAGAAACTGGTTGTATAAAGATCCCTCCAATGCAAAATCTGAATGACAATCGTTTGTAAATACTAAGGTAAGTTCGAGATGCTTTCATTATCTATTTGATCTTAACAAGAACTATTCGAGGGCATGGTATAAGTTTCAGCATGAATTTTTTTCGAAAATCAAGATTGCATTGGCACATAAAGCGAAAGTTCAGGAGATACAATAAAGTCAGCGGAAGTCCCAGTCAATATGGTCAGGATCAGGTAGTCTTTGACCTCCTCAATAAACCCGAAAGTGGAATTTTCTTAGACATTGGGGCAAACGACGGCATCAACTTCTCCAATAGCCTATTCTTTGAGCAAAAAAAATGGAAAGGTGTTTGCGTAGAGCCTCACCCTGTCATCTTTAGGAAGCTTTCCTCTGTACGTTCATGCGATTGCTTGAATGCATGTGTTGCCAATAATGATTCAACCATTGACTTTCTTGTTGTAGAAGGCTCGGGAAGTATGCTGTCTGGAATTCCTGCTTTCTTTAGCCCCAGGCACATGCAAAGAATCGATGAAGAGATCAGTGCAAAAGGAGGCCAAAAACGAATTGTTTCGGTGGAGGCAATTACTCCTAAAGAACTGCTTGACCGCTTTAATATAAATGAAATCGACTATTTGTCGATCGATACCGAGGGCTGTGAACTAATGATTCTGAAGCTCTTCGATTTTTCGAAAACTGATGTAAAGGTTATTGGGGTTGAAAATGGGTCGCGAACATCCGAACTTTTCGATTATTTGACCTCTGTTGGATACGCCCTTCATAAATGCGTTGGTTGCGATGAAATTTATTTAAATAGCAGACTTTTGAAGCAAACCTTATCCTCCGCTCAATAACTGATCAGTCACTCGCATGGGAAAAAGTGTAAAGCGTATCGCAATAGTTGATTCGGGTGAAGAGCTTGTGGCTAAAGTCTTGGAGTTCGTTTGCCACAAATATGACTTTGAAATTACACTTAGCCGTGATGCAGATTATGTCTTCCATTCCGTTCATGGATACGACGTGCTTGAGTATCCTGGGGTGCGAATCTTTCTGTCTGGAGAAAATGTCAGTCCAAATTTTTCGATCAGTGACTATGCTATGACTTTCGAAAAGCTTAGTTTTGGTGACCGTTATGTATGGCTTCCGCTGATCAAGCTTTATCATGAAGCCTACTCAGTTTTGCCCGCACCGCGCTCACCCATTGAGGAGGTCATAAGGCAAAAGACTGATTTTTGTGCCTATGTTATGTCGAATGTGACTAACAGTGCAGATGAACGAAGCCGAATTTTTGAGCTGTTGTCGGCTTACAAGTCTGTCAATTCAGGTGGGCGCTGGAGAAATAACGTTGGAGGGCCGGTTCCTGATAAGCTTGCGTTTCAATCAAGTCACAAGTTTGTGATTGCCTTCGAAAATTGCTCCTACCCGGGTTACATTACGGAAAAGTTCGCGGAAGCCGCTGCGTCGAATGCAATCCCTATTTATTGGGGGGATCCGCAGATTGCTTCTTTTTTTAATCATAAGGCTTTTGTGAACTGCCATGATTTCCCAAATTTACAGTCAGCTGTCGAGCGAGTTATAGAAATTGATAATGATAACAGGCTGTACGAACAAATGCTTGCAGAGCCCTGGTTTCCGCAAGCCTTGGAACCCAGTTGCTTAAGTGATCAAGTCTTCGCCGACTTTCTAACCAATATCTTCGATCAGAGTATCGAAAAAGCCTATCGCCGGAATCGAGGCAGGTGGGGGAAAAAGAAGGAAAGGCAGTTAAACGAAATGTGGGCCAAACCTCATTTGCATGGTCTAAAAAAAATTCGTAATAAATGGCGCGCCTTTTGTCGCAAAATGATTTGTGCAACGAAAAGAAAGTAAACCAAGCATCATATGCCGACTAACGCCGGAGAAATAGAGATTTTCATCCTCACATACAATCGTGCCGAGATGCTTCGACATGCAATAGAAAGTTGTATCCGGCAAAGCCTTAAAGGGGTGTCAATTACAGTTCTTGATAGCGGAAGTACAGATCATACTGCAGAGGTTATTGCCTCATTTGATTACGAGAAACTAAAATTTTATCCTTCTTCGGAAAACATCGGAGCATATGCCAATATTAAGCGTTGTCAAAAAATCTGCACAAAGAAATTTGTAATGATTTTTCACGACGACGATCTCTTGCATCCGAATTACCTGGAGGAAGCATTTCATTTATTAAAGCAAAATCCTGATGCCAACATTGCGGTTTCCAACTCGACAAACAAATCATTCGGCTCACCTGAAAATTGTACCATAAAAATAAATTCCTTGGCCTTGAAGCTAAGTAAGTTGGATTTCGCAAATATACTTTATGTTCGAAACAAAATTGCTTTTTCTAGCGCGATCTACAGGAAAGAACGTCTTCTCTCGATTGATTTTGACAGCATGCGGATAAATTACGAAAGATGGGCGGACAGGCCCATTTTGATAGAAGTGACTGGGGAAGGCACTGCGATATTCCTGACCCAACCCTATGTGCAATCTGGTCGGCATAAAGGGCAGGATAGCAAAAACCGGGACACTCTGCCGAAAGCTATTGTGTGGCTGAACAGGGAAAAGTTTTTTAAAAATATTCTTGGGGATAATCTTACCGATTTATCTGGTTTGAGTTTTTGTATCATGAATTACAGAAGGATCAAATCGGGATTCAAACGCAGGATAAATCAGGAAGTATCCTTTTCTGAGTATATTGACAATGCGATTGCCGTTGGTGCATTAACCAAAAAAACTTGGCTTCTTGGTTGGTTTGCAATCGGTCCCATTAAATGGCTAATCAACACCTACTCTAAGTTTGTCTTCAAGCGAAGATTCAGAATCTAAGCTTACCCGAATTTGCTTCGTTTATTAAAACGGTTTTTAAAATCGAATCCTTTAATTCAACCTTTAGTTTTAGATCCAACTTCCCTCTCGCCTTATCAATTGAAGGTATGTAACGGGAACTATTTTTAATGGAGTTGGTTTTCTTTCTCGCAAATACGATAGGGTTTTTCCTTGAAAGTGTTTTGCGGACAAAATATGCAAGATCATATATGCTGATGGCGTGATCAGAGCCTATATTAAATATCTCGTTTTTCAGGTCGCTTAAAAGCATGATAAGTAACCATTCAGCCAAATCGCTGCCATACATGTAGGATCGTATCGCTGTTCCATCTCCTTTGATCAGTATGGGTTCACCCCTTAGGCAATTGCCGATGAAATTACCGATTGCAAAATGAGCATCGTAGGGCATGTGGGGGCCAACAAAAGCAAAGCAGCGTCCAACAATACAGTCTATTTTTGATTCCAAGCACAACTCCTCTGCGATCAGCTTGCCTTTGCCGTAAGGAGTGAAAGGATTGCATGGAAATGTTTCGTTCAATCTTTCCGAATCGCTTGGTTGATGACCATAAACAGCCCCCGAACTAACATATACAAGGCGCTGCAATCCAGCGGATTCCGCGAATTCAAGAACTCGCTTGGTACCATCAATAATGATGGAGCTTAGCTGACTCGAGCTAGACCATTGATTGCCGGAAAGGACTGGAGTAGCCGCATGTATGCAATAATCGAAGTAACCTTCCGGGAAGACAAAATCACGAACATCACCGGAGACAAAAGTCACGGGCATTGAATTTACTGCGGGGAAGTTTCTGCAAAAAGATTCTGGATTTCGAGTTAAAAGCACTAGCGTTGCTTCGGTTTCGCGCAAGACCTCGAGTAACCACTTGCCAAGTAAACCTGTACTCCCAGTGAAAAAAATCCTCTTCCCCTTGAGATTACTTACCAGATATTTGCTGATGTCTTTCAAGAGGATACGCCATTTGAGTTATATAAAATTACCGCACCGATTGCACCAAAAAAGGTAGGAATTAATACTCCTTTAATCAATATGTCACTCCACTATGGCATAGGAGATGTAAGGGTCAAACATGGTTTTCTTAAGCTTGAGATTTGGAACACCGATTACTTCCATAAGAGCCAATGTTTCACCAGGAAAGTTTTTGGTGTTCAGTTCGTCGAAAGCTAATACCGACCCCTTAGGCATACGCGGGATGAATGATTTCAGACTTACCAAGGTTGGTTCATAAAGATCAAAATCCAAATAAAGCATTGAAACTAAAATATGTGGATTCTCGTCTATGAATGACGGAACCGTTACCTTTGCATCGCCCCGGATTAAGATGGATTTCTCAATATGCGAAAGTGCCCTGTTTGAGTCATGAAGGGAGATTGCTCGATTGATTTCTTCTACAATCCGATTGTCCACATTAAGGTCACCTTCCGACCAGTTGCTACCACTATGCTCGTCTTTTTCGTTTAAGGCGGGAAATCCTGAGAAAGTATCGAAACTGTAAATTTTCCTTTGATGATTATAGGGTTCGTAAACACTTGATAGTTGCGCATAAGTCAGAAGTCCCCCGCCCGCATAGCAACCGCATTCAATGATGACACCCGGAACATCAAGTTGCATCTTAAAAAGTTCATTTTTAGCCAGGAATCTGCTTATGTCTTGTCTACGTATATATTTTGGGAAATTCAGCAACTTGAGTTCATTTGGCAAGGGAGATTCCGTAAAGTATTTTCCATACTGACCGAATAAATTTTTTTCGCTATCAGTATGTTTCTCGGGATTTCCCTGAAAGATATCTTGGTTTTTCATTTATATGGCTTTTGGGTAATATACTTGATGTAAGTAAGACTAAGAATGGTTATGTTGCTTTATACGCTGGAGTGTACTGACTATTTTCGATGTGCAGGCATCGGGCGAAAGATTGAATTTTGATCTTAGGAATCTCAAACTACCTGAAGAAGCGGGAGGAGGAATTCCGATTCGTAATGGCATGAGGAAAATGGGCGACTTGATACCATCAGTAATTTCATGCACATGCAAGCAGTCTGAAAGGTAACTGTAGACTCCGCCATTTCGATGCTCCTCGATGACGACTACCAATTCATAACTCTCTTTCATTAAGCGGAAACTCTCGGAAGAAAGAGGAGCGATTTCCGGCAAACTTGAAATTGCAGCCTCAATCTTATGTGGTTTAAGCATTTTCTTAATTTCAAAACCAAGATCCAAAACTCCGCCCACTGTAATTAGCAAAACTCCTTTACCCTCTTCGATAACAACAAGTTCACCCGCATTGATTATGGGTTCCTTATTATGGAAAACCACCTCACCCGCTTTTCCAAGCCTTAGGTATGAAGGCCCGGAGTAATTATGAATTGCCTTCATCACGGCAAGCACCTCGGCAGGATCTCCTGGTGCGAAAATTCTTAAATTTGGCAGTGGGATGGTCGTGGAGAAGTCTTCAGTTGCATGATGAGAATAACCAAGGTTCCCGTAAGACAAACCGCCTCCCACGGCGACAATCGTAACCGAAAGATTGTGATAACATATATCATTTCGAATTTGCTCGAGGCAGCGAGCAAGCGGAAAATTTGCAATTGAGTAAATGAAGACATGATACCCTTCATTTGCCAAACCCGCTGCAATTCCGGCCATATTTTGCTCTGCTATACCGACATTTAGAAATCTTTCTGGGAATTCCTCCGCGAATCTTTCAACTACAGAATATCCAAGGTCACCAACGACTAGAAAAATCCTCGGATCATCAAAAGCAATCTTATGAAGTGCTTCTATAAAAGCGTTTCGCATAAGATTTTCAGGAACTCAATTGACCTAAGGCTGAATGCAACTCAGCATCATCGGGTGACTTATAATGCCAATCCAGTCGATTCTCCATAAAATCAACCCCCTTACCTTTCGTAGTATCAGCAATAATCATTTTTGGCACATCTCTTTCTGAAGTCGAATTGCAGTCCAGTGATTTTCTCAATTCATCCAAGTCATGACCATCAATTCTTTCCACATCCCAATGAAAAGAACGAAATTTTTCCTCGAGAGGCTCAAGACTCAGGACATCACAAGTTTTGCCTAAACTTTGGATTTTATTGTTATCAACAATTACAGTAAGATTCTTTAATTTGTGATGACCCGCAAAGAGAATTGCCTCCCAATTCGAGCCTTCATCAAGCTCACCATCGCTCAAAATTGTGAATACATGCCAACTCATTGATTGTCGTTTTGCCGCAAGTGCAGTACCAGCAGCAAATGGCAAGGCATGACCCAGTGAGCCGGTTGAAAACTCAACTCCGGGAACATGATGACTCGCATGGGCTAGCAATCTGGTTCCATCCTCTCCATATTGATCTAGTTCCTCTATTGGGAAAAACCCCTTTAGTGCCAAGCAAGCATAGAGACTAGTGCAGCAATGCCCTTTGCTTAGAAAGAGTCGGTCGCGATTTGCCCATTTAGGATTGAGAGGGTCGACTTTCATTTTCTCAAAATACAATATAGCAAGTATTTCAACCATCGATAGGCTACCACCAATATGAGAAGCCTTTGCGTGATGAACCATTTTTAAAGCTAAAGCCTTAATGGACTTTACGCGATCAACGAGGCACTCATTGCTCATAATTTGAAGATACCATCATCAATTAGGAGGAGGTATTTAGAAAACATTTGAGACATCTTTTGTTTTAAAGGTTAAATTAACCATTCATAATATGCGTTAAGAGACTAACTCATTGATGGTTTTTATCTTTGGAAGTCTCATTGAAATTAATGTGTCAATTGATGTAGAGATTCGGATCAACTCCTTCGTCAATCCCGCCACGAAAGTGATTCCTTGCTGAGTCTTGAGATGTTGCGTCAAACCATCGTGATTGGGCGGCGAACCTTGTTTTAGTTGACAGATTTTGACCTGATTTATGAAGTAGATTACTGTGAAACACTACACCTTGACCGAAGCTAAGATTGAGCCTTTCTTCGGTAAAAATATCGAGAGAACTTTCCATATTCTCAATTTCAAAATATAGAGCGGAATTTTTTCTTTGATCGATTTCTTTTCTATTAATACTAATTTCATGCGATTGCATGTGGCTTCCGGTTAAAACATGCAGGCTGCCGATTTCTTCATCAACGGCAGTTAGTGGAACCCAAAAGACAAGCGAATTCGTGGAACTGCCGTTGTACGCATAATCAAAGTGCCAGGGATACAAATGGTTGGTTTCCAAGGGGTGATCGGTTCTTAAATTCATCTGCCTGGGAGGAGCCAAGACAAATTTGGAATTGAGTAAAATCTCGGCTGCTTTTTGAAATTGAACGGAAAAGAGAAACCTATTCAAACTTGGGCTTTTGTTTATTGCATTAAAAATTGCCCCAGCGGCGGACCTTTTATTTTTAACAAGAGTTAAATATCCAGTTTGTTCCACAACCAAGTTGTTCAGTTCACATAAAGAGCGGGACAGAACCTCGACTTGATTCAAAATCTTATCGGCAACGTCAATGTCAATGACATCCTCTAAGATCAAAAAACCATCTTTTTGGAAATTGCGTGAGCATTGCTCAAGGGAATCAATTGTGCAATTCACAACCTGATATAACCTCCTGGGCATGATGACCATGTGAATTTACGGATCTCAATTTCCTTGCCAAAGAAATCATCTACAGCCTTAGATTCTCCTGCCCATGCCGTTATGGCATATTCGTCAAGGACTACTATGCCGCCAGGCACAATCATAGGCACAAGTGACTTCAGTCCCTCGTTAGTAGGCTCATACAAATCACAATCAAAGTGCAGCAATGAAATCCGCAGCCCAGGATGTTCAGTTACGTATGCAGGGACAGTCTTGACTATGTCTCCCTTGATAATCTCTATGCGAGGGGCCTGAGGGACAAAAGCCTCTTGCTGGAAGAGATCGCTCAGTTCTTTCAGAATTAAATCATAGCCTTCAGCTTTCCAACCACCTTCCTTCTTGAAATGTAGTTCCTGTTCAATTCCGTCGTTTTGGTGAAAGTTGGCAAGACCCTCAAAGGAGTCGAACCCGATGACTTTCCTCGAGCGATCGCCAGGGCTAAAAATCTCCAGGAAATTAGCAAATGCGAACAAACTGGATCCCTTGTAAACACCAAGTTCAACGATACTGCCCGGCAAGTCCTGCACCATCTTAAACAGTTCATATTGAGCTAAAAAGCGCGTGACATTTATTCTTCTGACAAAAGAAGGGAAGTTTTGCAACATGTCTTCATTTGAAAAATGATTTTGGGCGAAAAGTTGCTTTCTTTTTTCCGACACTTCTCGATCTCTTGACGACCCCAAACCTAAAGCATTTTCACTCATATAATTTTTGGATTTCTTAATGATTTAATTCCACGCTCATCTTGAACTTAGCTTTTACGGTAAGTCAAGTAACGTTACTCAAGTCTTGCAAATGATTAAGCCGTGGCTTTCGAGGATTCATTGCTATCTTTGCCCAATTTCAAAGTAACATCTCCCGTATTCCAACGATAATTCCGAAAATATTCCCTTATCATCTCACCTTTATAGCCTAAGCACAGAATGAATTCAGTGAAACCGTAGTAGCTGTATGTTTTCATTATGTGCCACAGAATCGGGTATCCTCCTATAGGAACCATCGGTTTAGGCCTGTAATCGGTCTCTTCCCTAAGCCGCGTACCTTTTCCACCACACAATATAACTACTTTCATTTCGAAGACTTACCGTGACGTTAAGAGGATTTGATCGAAATCATCCGTTTACATTAGGAAATTGGTGACCTAGGTCAATCTCTTGAGGATGCCCTTGGCGCAAATGTCAGCTTGAGATGGAAAGTTAGCTACGGGCATCGGTTTTCCCTGTAAAAAGTCGTAAATAGGCAATACGAATCCATCCTTGACCAGACTTTTCAAATTTTCTGTTACCTGAGTGTCTTTCTTAGTTGAAGAAAGTTTGAGCAAACCGGTTTTACATCCTGCGGTCAAGGCTTCGAAAATCATCGATACACTGTCGGGAGTGACCCATGCCTCTTCGCTTTCATGAAGTTTTCGCTCAAGCCAGCCATGGGGTGTTTGATTGGAGTCGTGAATTAGTAAGCCTTCGAGGTTTCTGCCTTTTATCATGCTCAGGAAGCCTTTAGGCGTTCTAGGGGAAGTCGAGAGCATCCATTTACTGCCAGATTTTTTCTCTGCATCAATTATTTGCTCTATCTGATTTATGACAACTTCGTTGTTCCAGTTGAAGTGACGACTAGGACCTCCTATTAAAATGGCTTTCGAGCCGGGTATCTTTTCTTTTTTCATTCCCAAATTCATTGCGTTAAGAGAACCATAAGATGAAATTATGTTTTCTTTTTTGGGTGGGTTATCGTGTTTGGGAATCAAGCATAAGTCGAAGAGCGAATAAGGTAGGCTTGGTTTCATCAACACTATAGTCTTTCCACCGAAGGCTCTTTGGGCCGCAAGCAATGAAATATGCGTTCGATGACCACAACCAATTATTAGGTCAGGGTTTTTGATTTGATGCCCCGGAGAGAAATTTCCTGAAATATAAGATATCACCCCCTTTAGCATTGAATGATTAATCTCAATGTCTTCAGATGTTATGTTGTGAAGTTTTCGTAATGCCAAAATGAGACCCAAGCTCTGCTTTTCATGGCCAGGTTTTCCATCTATTAAACGCCAAACTTTGATGTCATTTTGCGTGTTATTTGTTTTCATTTCCCTAATATAAGGCTAGGTATCACTTAATTGATGACTTTAAACAAGCAAAGGTTTTTGTGAATGTGCAAATGGTCGAATTTTTACTCAAGAACTCTATATCCAAGTTTGGCTTTATTCTTTCATGGGCACCTCGTCCAATTTTAAACGTAATTTGCAAATTACTTGCTTGTCTCACTTTCATACTTCTTCCGAGTCGCAGGAAATTAATCGCAAATAACGTGGTGGGTGCTTTCCCTGAATATTCTGTTTCGGGACGTTTGAAATTAATCCTTTCAAGTATTTCCCATTCGATAGAGCAAGGTTTAATGCTCTTGGCATGGCCCCATCTTAAGAAGAATCAATTGAGACTTATGTTTCCACTTTCTTCCGAGAATCAAAAAAAACTGTTGGATCATGCTATTAGTGCAGAAGGAACCCTTTGGCTTATTCCACACTTTTGCCATGCTGATGCACTATCCTTCATTCCAGATTATCTTGATGCCAAAAGTAGAGTTCATGCCTTATATCGCCCGCTCAGAAATAAGGTCATCGACTCAATGGTAAGGAAGTCAAGGGAGCGTTTTCAGGTTGTAACAATTGGCCGAAAGGATGGGGGCATGCTCAAAACACTTAGGGTGTTGAAGAACGGTGAAACTCTAGCAATGCTATTTGATCAGAACGCCGGCGGAGCCGGTACCAGACTCACATTTATGAGAAGGGAATGTTCCTGTACGACACTCCCTGATATCTTATATGAAAAATACAAGCCCAAGGTGCTATTTGTTTATACGAGAAGAACCGGGTTTTGGCAGAGTTCATTGAATGTTGAGGAAATGGACGAGTTAAAGGATGGAGAACTTCTTATTGAGAAAGCGAATCGTTGGTTAGAGTTTAAACTACGAAACGATAAACTTTTGAGGGAGACTTGGCTCTGGATGCATCAACGCTGGAAATCTGGGGTCGGGCAACCGAGGAAAGGGAAAATCAGATGAGCGAATTAGAGGATTTTCACGAGGACATTATAGGTAAGGCAATGCGCGGTCTAGGAATTGGCAAGAATGAGATGGCGCATCGAATTGGAACCGGGAGGGAGGAAATTGAAGGAATTCTGAAGGGAGCTTTCGACGAGCGCTACATTAGGCAAATGGCATCAGAGCTATCCATTGATGCCAATAAACTATTACGCTCAGCAAGAAGAGAATGGCTGCCTGCGCCAGTTGGAACCGAGGGAGTTATGCAATTCAATAGCTCGTACCATGATATGACTGTGAATGCGTACCTTGCTTGGGATGACCAGACCAAGGAGGCGTGGATTTTTGATACTGGGACGGAAGCATACCCCATTGTGTCCTTTGTTGCCCAAAATAACTTGAAGGTAAAAGCTATCTTTCTCACTCATACCCATTTGGATCACATTGCCTGCTTGCAGGAACTTCGGCAAAAAACTGGCCAACCACTAGTTTTCGTCCATCAATTGGAATTGCTTGCTGGATGCGAGCCAATCGATGAGGGCTTTCAGGATGAACTTGGTAGTCTCTCCCTGGAAGCTAGCCATACCCATGGCCATTCCGTTGGAGGTGTCACATATTTCCTCAATGGCTTGACTAAGCCGATTGCGTTCGTTGGAGATGCGGTTTTCGCCGGATCCATGGGAGGAGGAATGGTGTCATACGGTGACGCATTAAGAACAAATCGAGAGAAAATCATGACACTGCCCAATGAAACAATCCTGTGCCCGGGGCACGGGCCGATGACCACTGTGATGGAGGAAAAAAAGCACAACCCCTTTTTTCCGGAATTTAAGATTTGAGTGACTCAGCGTGACTGCAGGCGGAAATCGCTGATTCCATTGAGGCGGCAAAGATCGACGACCTTCGTCACATGCTTGAGTTCGGTTTCCTCATCTGCCACAATCAGAATCTTGACTGAGTCGGACACCTGACTGGCGGATGAGAAAACCTTGGCAAGAGAATCTGGCTCAATGAAAGATCCATTGAGATAGCTTTTACCATCATTCCTGATTGTGATGACTAACTCATTGCTAATCAAATTAGAACCCGCAGATTCTATCTTGGGCAACTTTACGTTTAGGGCTCGAAGATTCTGGAATTGCATCGTCACGAGAAAGAAGATGATGAGCACCATCAAAACATCGACAAGTGGAACAATGTCGATTCTAGGTTGCCTGCGTTTCCTAATCATTCGCATTCACTTGTAAAACGCTTGAACGCGAGTTCTTCCCCGTAGCGTCAAGGAGTCTTGTGGTAAGCCAGTTTAGCGAAACCGCTCTTTTTTCTATAATCCTCATCAGGTAGGAGTGCATGAAGAGAGTTGGGATTGCGATAGCGAGTCCAATAATAGTCGTCAAAAGGGCCATGGCGATCCCTTCTGAAAAGATTCCTTGGCCAGATCCTGCGGGCATCGCGGAAAAAACCTGAACAAGTCCAGTTACCGTGCCGAGCAAGCCAACCAAGGGTGCCCCTGCAATAACTACCTCTAGGAGAAACATTCCTTGCTCCAGAGCCGAAATCTCAAGGGCGCAATACGAGCGTAAGGACTCGGGTGATGGATTTTCACGGGTCGCCACCCAGGCAATTCTTTCCGCCGAAGAGCCTTTTTTCCATTTCTTGCTGGGAAATTCTCCTATTCGAAGAGCTTTCTCGACTCTTCGCGGGAAAGTGACTCCCCTTCGAAGGGAAAAAGTTCTCTCTGCCACAACGAAAAGCGAAAGAATCATGCAGAGTCCGAGGGGATAGACAAATAGTCCGAGGTCTTTTATTCCCATACGGGGTTGAAGCGAAGTAAGCGTACTTGCCAACAAGATCGGGGGTTCCCCCATCCCCACCATAAAAAGGTTTGTATTTTGGGTAATCGATAATGAGTCGTTCGAGTCGTCATTGCGAAAGGGCTTTTCATTGGAAATGTCAAAGAGCGCAAAGACGAACCCCGACACCTCGTACACACCGACAGGGTTGTGACTTTGAAAAACCGAGATCAACTCTTGATGAGGGTCTGACGAAACTGGACTGGCAGCTAAGCCCTCTTCCTCAATCCTCTCGAGGAACCGTTTGGGTGACAGTTTATTTTCCTCGTAAAACTGACATGATGTCAGGAGCAGGAGAGAATGAAAAGAAGTAACGGAAAATAGGACCCGAACCAGGCTCATTGAACTCATCAGACGTAATGAAGGCTTGCGGCAAGCTTGTCCACTCGATCCGTTTTCCCCAAAAGTTCGTCAAGCGGGTCCCATGTGCCATTCAATAGAGAGTCTCTTGCTCCTGCCCTAAGTTCGACTGGAAAAGAATCTCCCTCTACCCTTACTTGTAACTCTTTGACGTCAATCGTGACAGGGGATTCCGGACGTCCATTCAAAAGATTTGCCAAACTGCGACGGCAAGAATCGGACATCGAGACGCAGGGCATACCAAGATTTATAGCGTTCCCAAAGAAAATTTCGGCGAAATTACCTGCGATAACCGCTCGAAACCCGGCTCTGTAAAGGGATTGAGGGGCATGTTCCCTCGAACTGCCGCAACCGAAGTTCATGCCCGAAAGCATGATTGAAGCGCTGGAGAAGCGCGGGTCGTTTAAATTGTGATCATTCTTATTTCCTTTGTCGTCGAATCGAACGTCATGAAATAGATATTCGCCCAAACCATCGAAGGTGACGCATTTCATGAACCTTGCGGGTATGATGCGGTCCGTATCTATGTCATCCCCCGGAACCTCGACGGCTGTACCCGATACTTCTATGATTTTCGCTAAGGCCATATCAAAACAACTAGGAGGAGAAAATCAAACGAGAGTCAGACACCTCTCCGGTAATGGCCGCGGCGGCAACCATGAGAGGACTCATCAGCATAGTTCGCCCCGTGGGGCTCCCCTGTCTGCCCTTGAAATTGCGATTACTTGAACTGGCGCACAACTGATCCCCAATCAGTTTGTCTGGATTCATCGCGAGACACATGGAGCAACCTGCATAACGCCATTCGAATCCAGCGTCTTCGAAAACTTTGTCCAAGCCTTTCTCCACTGCCAGCTTACTGACAACCTGAGATCCCGGAACCACTATGGCCTTTACCCCATCCTTGACTTTAAAGCCCTTGATTTTCGAGGCAACCTCCTCCAGATCCGACAATCTGCCGTTGGTGCATGAACCGATAAAGGCGACATCGATGGGCGTGCCCTTGATCGGATTGCCGGAATCCAATTTCATGTATTCGAGCGCTTCGAGTATGCCGGCTCTGTCGGAGACTTCGCATTCTTCGGGAATGGGGATTCGTTCATCTATGGCAACGGCTTGACCAGGGTTAATTCCCCAAGTTACAGTAGGGGCAATTTCATCTGCCTGGATCACAACTAGGTCATCGTAAGAACAGCCTTTGTCCGATGCAAAGGACTTCCATTTTTCTACGGTTTCATCCCATTGAGCGTCTTTGGGGGCATAAGGTCGCCCGCGAAGGTATTCAAAGGTTTTATCGTCAGGGTTCACGTAGCCCACTCGGGCTCCGCCTTCAATGGACATATTGCAGGCCGTCATTCGCTCTTCCATGGAAAAACGATCGAAAACTTCCCCGGCAAATTCGTATGCGAAGCCTGTGCCGCCGTTCACGCCAAGTTTACGAATGATGTGAAGGATAACGTCTTTGGCGTAAACGCCATCCGCAAGCCTCCCGTTGACCTCGATCCGTCGAACTTTTAATTCGTTTAGGGTCATGGTCTGCGTTGCAAGCAAATCGCGAACTTGACTTGTACCGACGCCGAAGGCAATGGCCCCGAACGCTCCATGTGTTGAAGTATGGGAATCACCGCAGGCAATGGTCATGCCTGGTTGGGTCAGGCCCTGTTCCGGGCCCACCACATGCACGATACCTTGTTTCCCCGTATCCACATCGAAAAAAGTGACGCCGAAGTCCTCGCAGTTCTTTCGCAGTTCGCGGATCATCGCATCTGCGAGAGGGTCGGAGTATGGTTCTGAAACTTCGTTCGTAGGAACAATGTGATCTACAGTTGCAAAAGTTCTTTCGGGGTAACGAACCGGAAGGTTTTTTTCGCGAAGCATTCCGAAGGCTTGTGGACTGGTAACTTCATGAATGAGGTGGCGACCCACGAACAATTGGGTCTGCCCATTGGCAAGTTGACCCACTGAGTGAGCCTGCCAAACCTTTTGGAAGAGATTGAATTTAGCCATAAGAGGTACGATATATTAGGCTATCCATTCGAAGGCGGCAAGACCAATGGAGTTTCTTTAATACTTTGGGGAACTCCGTAAAGCTATCCGAGGTAAGCTCGCTTGAGGCGTTTGTCCTGGGATAATTGTTCGCGCCCCCTGCCCTTTTTCTCGAGGGCCTTGTCCTGATAGAGTTTGGAAAAGGATTTTGTGTTTCGATCCTGAAGTTCGAGAATTTTTTCGATCAATTCATCCGCGCGTTGGTCATCTCTGGGGTTGGACTTCAGTTCTTCCTTCGCCTCCAGCAAAAAGTTGAGATTCTCCTGTTTTGCTTCAATCAAGGACTCAATGGTGTCCAAGTGTTTTGCAGCAATGGCTTGCGTTTCAGCATGCAAGAGATTTTCGTGCAATTCGAGGAATTCCAGAAATCGGGAGAACTTTGAGGCACTCACTCCCAGTAAGTGGCGCTAGGCTTGAAGAGATATGGAACCGGGTTGCTGGTCGCCGGTCATTCCACCTTCTGGGTTTTGCGCAAGCATTTCGGCCCAAGCCTCGCGAAGTTCGCTGATGACTTTGTCCGCTTCGTCTATCGGTTCTTCCTTTTTCTGTAGATTGGATTGCTGAAGCTGATGCAAAACATAATCATATAAGCGATAAAGTGTACCGGGTAGTTCCCCGGGAACGGACATATCCAAGGAAGACTGCAATTCTGTGACAATATTCTGGGCTCGAATCAAATTATTGTTTACCCCTTCGTTTCTTTTCGTGAAATCCGTCTCCTCAAAAGAACGCCTTGCAGCAGTAGTGAAGCGAAGGTAACCATCAAAAAGCATCAGGACAAGCTTGCCCGGGCTTGCCGTCTGAACGGACTGAGCCTTGTAGGAACGAGCTATCTTATCGTACTGCTGCATGCTGTAATGGGAATGGGGTTGTTAGAAATCCTCGTTCTGAATGATCTTGCCTAGCATTCGATCAATGTTTTCATCGCTCATCCAGTTGGGGTCATCCAATAAAAGCTTGGCCCTTTCAATGACTTCCGGACGAACGTCCTTGGCTGATTGGTCAACACGATCCGCCAATTCGCCCAAATCAGTGAGCGATACCTTGGAGGCTTCCGCGGAAGTGGGCTTTGTGGAACTATTGTTAGCACGCACTTCCGACGCTCCGTAAGCACGGTTTATGTTGCTGGAATTGCTGCCACTGATCGGATCCATAAATTTCAGTTAAGCTTAATCTGTGCCAAAAACCATATAAATGCAAACCTATTCATCGCTAACGCATCGGCAAGGTCGAGAATGTAGTGGAAGCGACGTATTTCGAAAAAACTCGGTGCGAATGCAATACGCTGCCAGAAGTTTTTGCCGAAAGAGCCCGAACTTGAGCCTTTTCCTGAAAGACCGAGGCTCCCAAGATTACTCCAGCATGACCGGCGTCAAAGGTTTCGTCTATTGCCCACATGAATTCTCCGGATTTCAAATCCACCAATTTCGCGCGAACGCCAAGCGACATTGGTCGATAAGGTCGGTAGGAATCAAGATCTACGAAAAGCACTCCGTTTGCACCCGTCTGCTCATCCAAGGTGCGCAGAAAATTTTCGGGGAGATCGGAGGAGGAGGATACCCTGGAAGAACCAAAGAGTCTTCGCATGTCGGCCGTCGAAAAGCGAATTGTTTCAAAAATTCGCTCCTGCGCCAATTCCTGATGAAAAACATCATCGACGTAATCCAATAGCGGCGTATCCGGATCCGCATGATAGCAAGGCAGTACAACCACGCGATTGAAATAGGAAGGAAGTCGCTCGACCGGATAGAGGTTGGTTGGCGCAAAAGGTTCGGCGCGGGCAACAACCTTTTCTTGTTCGAATTTCCTGCACGAGCAAAAAACAAGGGCCAGCAAGGACAAAAAAAGTGGGAAATGGGCGTTCATGATTTCTTGAATGAATTTTGTAAGGTTTGAAGTTGCGTGTTGAGCTTGGATTGCATTTCCTCCATCCGCATGAATCCCTCACTGAGAGTTTTCTCCCGTTGCTCAATGTATGCCTCGAAGTCTTCAATGCGTTCGTCGAGGCGCTTGTTTTGACTGCGAATACTTTCGATGTGAGTGTTGTAGGCCCCCTTATAGCCACTTCCAGAGTCGCCGGACAGAAACGAGGTGATGAAATTGTCGACCGCTTGAGAAACTCCTTCGTAAGCGCGGGACTTTTGAGTGTTCGCATCGTAGGTGGTTGTGCTCGCCTGATCAAACAGTGCCTGAACCTTGTCCGGTTCGTCCTCAAGCGCATCAAGTAAAAGCGAGGAGTTCTTGACTTGAAGGCGGTCGGAGCCAATCCCGAAATCCAATCCAATGTTAGAGAGCCTGAACGATGAGTAGACCGCATCGCTTGCCTGCCAGGCGCTGCCATCCCAAGCTCTGTATGAAACGTTGTTTCCGTTTGTCGAATCCTCAAGGATCTTCACCGTATACCCATCGTCGTTGGATCCCAATTTCAGATCTAACGCCAATTGCGCCAGTTTGGTCTCGTCGGAAATAATGACGTTTGCCCCGTCGGTTGTGGTCGAGCTTTCGGAGTGGGGGATTGATTCACCGAAGACGGTCTTTCTCAACTGGCTTCCCAATCGGCTTATTTCGATGTTGCTGGAAAATTTTCCTGAAGTTACCGTTTCTCCGTCATTGGTGACTGAGACCAAGCTTTTGATGTAATCTTGGGCATCGTTGAACTCGGTTACGAAATTATCAATTGCCGACTTCGCTCGGGAGGAATCCTTGGCTACGGTAAATGTGCCTGTCGCTCCTATGGAAACGTTGGCAATGTCAAAGGAAATTCCATCGTAACCATGTTCATCCTCCGTGAAGGATGTCTTGTTGCTGTAAACCAAATCCCCTCCGTTCACTTTGACTTGAGAGTTCTTGCCAAGTTCATCTGAAATGGCCCGACCTACGCCGGGAATAACCTGTCTCCACTGCGTGCTTGTTATGGAAGGGTTTTCGGAAGGAGAGGCTTGCATTGCCTGCCAATAAGTGGTTTCACCACCCACGGTTCGGTACAGATAGTCTCCGTTTGCCACAGCTCCTCCGGCATCGAAGTCAGCATAAGTGCTCGTATCCGCAGGAGCCGCCAAGCCCATGAGTTCTAGAATGTTGCCTCGCCCTTCGTTTGCAGAGGAAGAAAGGGAATCCCAGGAAGAAGACTCGTGCAAGGTAAGACCGACGGAACCCGCATCATCGTTACGCACAACAAAACGGTCGCTCACCGGGTCATAATACATATGAACGTTTGCCGTCGATGAATTAACGCGATCGATGATACTGAATACAGTGTCCGTATCCGCATCGTAATCGATTCGTACCGCTCCCTCCCCTTCGCCAATAAAGAAAACACCCTGATTCGCTCCGTTAAGCCCGGCGAGAGCACTCTTGAAATTAGCGGAGCCCAATACCT
>CEPJ01043319.1_pt1 | contig 25788 bp, 26 predicted proteins | sample 530561 | NCBI WGS metagenome assembly CEPJ01 (sample SAMEA2620404, study PRJEB7988) | marine metagenome | biome: marine biome (ENVO:00000447); feature: surface water layer (ENVO:00002042); material: "saline water (ENVO:00002010), including plankton (ENVO:xxxxxxxx)" | depth 5 m
ATTATAAATCAGCATAAAAGTTGTCATACCTTTGAGACTGAATTTCACGGAAAAAAAGCACACTCTTGTTATCCAGATTGGGGATGTAACGCAATTTATTTTGCTAATGAATTCGTAAATGAGTTAAGAAAAATTGAGTACAGCCTAGTTCATAGCGATGTAGATAATAATTTTGAACCACCTTATTCGTCGCTAAATGTAGGGCGGATCGATGGGGGTGTGGCACATAACATAATTCCTGATTATGCAAAGGTTATTTGGAATATTAGGTGTTTGCCTAACGCAAATTTTCAAGATTTGCTCCGTGATTTGTTTGAGAAAAAAGTGCCATTATTAGAATCAAAAATGAAACAAAAATATTGCGATGCCTTCATCTCAAACAGAAATATATCAAATATTTTACCGCTAAATCAAAAGAAGTATCCTGAAATATTAAATACACTCACCAAGAAGGACCCAAAGCATAAGTGGGGCGTCTCTTATGGAACAGATGCTGGATATTTTTCTAAAATTGGTTGGCCAACAATTGTCTGTGGGCCTGGTAAAATAGAGCAAGCGCACACGTCTGACGAATTTATTAAAATTAAAGATATTAAAGATGGTATAAACTTTATGATGAATTTGATGAGCGGTATTTTGGCTTAGTTAGGTATGCAATGCTTAAGAATAGCTTTTTGTACGTGTAATCTATTTTCAGCTTGTTGGTAAACATGAGATCTATCGGAGTCAATTACTGCGTCAGTGACCTCCTGCCCTCTATGTGCGGGTAAACAGTGTAAAAATATTGCATCGATTGGTGCTTTAGCAAATAAGTCTCTATTAACCTGATATTTATTTAGGATTTGAATTTTTTTTGATCTTTCATTTTCATCGTCATTCATAGAAAGCCAGGTGTCGGTTACAATACAATTTGCATCTTTAATAGCATCATCAATATTTTGGGTTATATTAATTTTTGAGCTCTTCTTGGCGATATCTAAAATAGCTTTTTTGGGTATATATTCTTTTGGTATAGCCATATTTAATTTGAAATCAAATAAAGTACTAGCTTGTATCCACGTATTTGCAACGTTGTTACCATCTCCTATCCATGCAACTTTAAGGCCATCAATTGTTCCAAAGCACTCTTTTAAAGTCATTAAATCAGCCATTATTTGGCAAGGATGACTTTCATTGGTAAGAGCATTAATGATTGATATTGCAGAGTGGTTGGAGAATTCAATCAAGTCTTGATGATTAGCATTTCTGATTATTATTCCATCCACGTATCTTGATAATACTTTAGCGGTATCTTTAATAGTCTCACCTCTTCCAAGTTGTGTAGTTTTCATATCTAGATAAATACACGAACCACCAAGCTCAGATATTGCAAGTTCAAATGAAATTCTGGTTCTTGTTGATGGCTTGTCAAATAGGAGTATAAATGATTTTCCATCTAATAAATTTCTCTCAGAATTTCGATCAGCTTTCAACTGTTCGGCTGATGATAGTATTTCAATCAGTTCGGCTTTTTTCAGTTCGTGTAGATTGATGAAATTTTTTGATAAATATTCCATTATAAAATTTCTTTAATTGATTTTTCAAATAAGGACATAACCTTCTTGATTTCAGACATTGTTATGTTGAGTGGTGGTAGTATTCGAATTACATTGTCAGCTGCATTCACAGTGAGGATGCCATTTTCATATAGTTTATTAGCTAATAAATTATTCGCTACCGAACACTTTATTCCGATCATTAGACCCAGGCCTCTAATTTCAGCGATAACATTTGGATATTTTTCACACAGTTTATCCAGTTGATTTTTGAAGAAAAGCCCATTCTTTTCAACGTTTGACAAGAAATCAACCTTGTTTACAATATCCATAACACAATTACCCACAGCCATTGCTAATGGATTTCCGCCAAAAGTAGACCCATGAGTGCCTGGAATAAGAGCTTCTGCAATATCATCTCTCATTAGGCAAGCGCCAATTGGAAAACCTCCACCAAGGCCTTTAGCTAATGCCATGACATCAGGTTTTATATCAAACCACTGATATGCAAATATTTTTCCTGTCCTGCCTACACCGCATTGAACCTCGTCAAAGAGAATAAGTAAATCCATCTCTTTTGCGATAACTTGAAGACTATTAATAAATTCTCTGTCAAAAACATTTATTCCACCTTCACCCTGTACAGGCTCAATAAGTATTGCGGCTGTTTTCTCGTTGCATGCTTTTTTTAATTGATTAATGTCATTACGTTCGATACTTACGAACCCCTTTAACGGTTCACCAAAGCCTTCAAGATGACTGGAATTACTTGCCGCTGCGATTGTTCCCAGCGTTCGACCGTGAAAAGAACCTTTAAAGGTTATTATCTCAGTTTTTTCTGGTTTACCTTTTGAAAAGTGATATCTTCTTGCTGCTTTAATTGTACACTCAACCGCTTCAGCTCCTGAATTACAGAAAAAAACTTTATGCGCAAATGAACAACTTGTCAGTTTATTGGCGAGTGTTACTTGTTCTTCTATTTCATATAAGTTTGATACATGCCAAAGTTTCCGCGATTGCACGTTTAGAGCATTTATAAGATCCTTATTGGAATGACCGAGAAGATTTACAGCAATTCCAGCCGCGAGATCGATATACTTTTCCCCCTTATTGGTAAATAGGTAGATGCCTTTACCATGAGAAAAAACTATTTTCTTTCTGTTATAGTTGTTAGCTACAGAATTCATTACTTATAATACGATTTTGAATTTAAAAGAGGCTATTTTAATCAGAAAATAATTTTAGTCAATTACATTAATTTACCTCTAGGATTTAAGCTTATAACCAATTCTAAAAAGGTAGCAACTAAGCGCATACAATAAGATATTTAATATTAAAAGACTAAGTCCGCTATTCAGTAAATTACCATCTGCATATCCAGTAATACCGTAACGAAAACCATCTATCGCTTGGAAAAATGGGTTATATTGTGCAATGCCATAGATCTGACTTGGTAAATCCTTAATAGAGTAGAATGTACCTGATAAAAATGTCATCGGCGTAATTATAAAATTTGTAACTGCGCCCATGTGATCAAATTTTTCGGCCCATAACCCACCAATAATTCCAATTAGGCTCATGAAAAGCGACCCCATAACTGAAAAGTAAAATATGGCATATATACTGTGGTAAGGTATTTCTAAAAATAGAGAAATAATTGTAAAGCCAATAAATGCAATCATACAGCCTCTAGCTAATCCTCCAACTATGTATCCTGTTGTTAGCTCCACAGCATTCAGTGGGCTTAAAAGGAGATCTGCAATGTTACCATGTATCTTCCCGCTGACTATTGAGGATGATGTATTCGCGAAAGCGTTTTGTAATATCATCATCATTATAATACCTGGCGCTAAAAAGTGTGAAAAAGGCATACCAAATATTTCAGGTCTTGCCTTACCAATAGCGACGGAAAAAACAAAAAGAAAGAGTAATGCGGTCATTAATGGTCCAAATACGGTTTGTTGCCAAACTTTTAGGAAACGCATTATTTCTCTCTGTATTTGGGTATAAAGGCCCAACCAATTGACTATACCAATGTCTTTGCGCATTGTAGATTTTCCAGGTTTTTTATAACGTAATCTTGTACAACATATTACTTATCTCTGTTGAAAACAATACTAAAAGATTCAGTTTTTTCATAAATGTAGTAGTATTAAATCACGTATTTATAACAATATATTGATTTCATATAATTTATAATAAATTGAGGTGATGCCATGGCTTGGACGGAAGAAAGAGTGGAGCAGTTAAAAAAACTTTGGACGGAAGGCCTTAGCGCAAGTCAGATTGCAAAACGACTAGGGGATGTTACAAGAAATGCCGTGATTGGAAAAGTGCACCGTTTAGGATTGGAGCCACGCGCAAAACCGCAACGAAAAAATATTGCGGTGGGTCAATTAGACGGGAGTATATTATCTGTAAGCTACTCCGGTAATCTTGCTTTCAAAGAAACGCCTGTAGATGATATCGAATACACCAAAAATCATGACATACTTCAGTCAAACATTCATAGCTTGGATCAGAGCTCTGATCAATTTGCAGTTACAATATTAAACCTAACTGAGAATCACTGTAAATGGCCACAAGGCGATCCGGGAACGGAGGATTTTCATTTTTGTGGACACCAGCCACTCTCTGGAATGCCATACTGTGAAGATCATGCAAAAAAAGCGTATAAGAAATTTAAAGTCAAAAGTTAAATTTATCTCATTAAATATTAGAAACTGAGTTGGTAAGAAACAGGTACCCAATTATAGCCTGCGCTATTATTTTTCTCAACGAAACCTATTGCTGGAAATGGCATATGGTATCCAATCATTGGTATCTTGCTACTTGCAAGCATACTGAGGATTCTTTTACGGCTCTCGACTGCCATCTCTTTATTGTCATCAAACATGACGTGCCAATCTGGGACTTGCATTGAAACAACAAAATGATTTGTGATATCGGCAGCAAAAAAAAGACTTTTGTTATCACTTTCAATGCTGTAGCACATGTGACCAGGGGAGTGACCAAAACCATTTACAGCGGTGATACCTGTTACCACATCTTGATCGGGTCTAATAAACTCCATCCTATCAGATAATGGCATGCAAATCTTTTCAAATAGCTCCCTATTTGCCTTCCGTTGTTCAGGAATATTTTTCCCTGTTTTCCATGCCTCATATTCAACCTCACCAATAATTATGGAGGCATTTTTAAAATAACCATCCTCTATATACATCAGCCCACCAATGTGATCAGGATGGCAATGAGTAATCACAATTTTGCTTATATCCTCATGCCTGTATCCAGAATATTCAATAAGATTGATGAGTTTTCCATTTTCTTCATTAAGTCTTCCATTGCCGGTATCAAAAAGAATAATTTCCTTGCCTGTATTTATAATCAGCGGTGTGAAGCCATGTTCAAATTTCTTTTCGGGCAGAAAGTTTTGCTTACATAATTTATGAACATCTTTCTCGTCTTTATTTTGACCAAAAATTGGATATGGTCCGTCTCTTTGAACTAGACCATCCAATATGGTTGTAATTTCAAAGTTACCGAGATTAAACCTAAATATATTTGGATATATATTACCTGTTTTTTTTACTGTCATTAAAACTCCTTGATTGAATGGTCATTAATTTATAAGTGTACCAATTCCCTCTTCAGTGAACAATTCAAGTATTATAGCATTTTCTACTCGTCCATCCAAAATAACTGCTTTGTCCACTCCATTTTTTAGAGCGTCAATGCAAGTTTTGATTTTGGGTATCATTCCTCCCACTATTACGCCATCTGAAATAAGTTTTTCTGCTTTTTCGACTTTGAGCTCCAATATTAGTTCTTTGTTTTCATCAATAACACCTGCAATATCTGTCAGCATCAATAGTCTACTTGCTTTTAAGGCGCCTGCAATAGCGCCTGCTGCTGTATCGGCGTTTATGTTATAGGTAGTATTATTATCCTTACCAAGGGGTGTAATTACGGGTATAGAGCCTTTTTTGCAGTGATTGATAATTGTAGATGGGTCAATTTTTTTTGGCTCGCCCACAAAACCAAGGTCCATTATTTTTTCAATATTTGAGTCGGTTTTGTAAATATTTGTCAATTTTTTTGCAAAAATTATTGAGTCTTTATTACCTGACAGGCTTATCGATTTGCCTCCATGTTTTTTAATCTTCTTCACAATGTCAGTATTAATTATTTCATACAATACTCGTTCAACAACTTTTATTGTATCTCGATCTGTAATTCTTAAGCCATTATGGAACTTACTTTCTACACCTTGCGCCTTTAAAGTTTCTCCAATTTGAGGACCTCCACCATGTACAACGACAGGCTTCATTCCAGCTTGCTGTAACATAACGATGTTTTGAGCAAAAATATCAGCTAAATTATCATTTACCATTGCATGACCGCCATATTTTACAACCACATATTTGCTGTCATACATTTGCATGTAAGGTAGTGCTTCGGCTAAAATTTTTGCCCTTATCGACGAGTGAATCTTTTCCATCAACCTCACCTATCAGTGTTTAATTATTCTATATATTAGACATCTCAGTAGATCAATACCAAACTTATCTTTACTTGAGGTTACCAGAATCCCTGGTCTTGCAGCCGGCCTCCTGCTAATTTTTTCATTTGTCTTGAGCAATAGATTATCAACTTCATTTTTTTTAATTTTATCAAATTTAGTCAGAATAATTTGATAAGAAACCGCTGACTTATCAAGTATCTCCATAATATTCTCATCAATTTCCTTAATACCATGTCTCGAGTCGATAAGAAAAAAAACTGTTTCCAGTTCCTTTCTTCCTAGCAAGTAGTCTCTTGTTAGCTGACTCCACTGTTTTATTGACTCTTTACTCGCCTTTGCATAGCCAAACCCTGGAAGGTCTACGATAAAGAATGCGTCCCCTTGAGAAAAAAAATTAATCATCTGGGTTCTGCCTGGCGTGTTGGAAACTCGTGCGAGTCCAGATACATTTGTAACTGAATTTATTAGACTTGATTTTCCGACATTTGATCTTCCAGCAAAGGCCACCTCTTTTTTGTCATGAATAGGAAACCCGTCATTTGCAACCACAGACAAACAGAATTTACTGTCTGTCGCAAAAGCCAATCGTGCGTCCGCTAACTCATCCTCGGCGAAATCTGTGTAATCAATAAAACCTAGCTCTTTTTTGGTTTCTTCTTGAAGGTATTTTTTATATTTGACCATAGTTCAACCTCTACGCCCATTCGTTTCATTATAATATATTGTTGTAATGAGGATAATGTATTGTTCCACGCCCAATAAATAACCAGACCAGCTGAAAACTGTGCAAATAAAAAAGTTAGGGCTACGGGCATCCAAGCGAATATTTTTTGCTGAATAGGATCTGGAGGGGCGGGGTTTAATCTCATTTGAATGAACATGGTAAGACCCATAATAATAGGCCATATACCTATTACTAGAAATGATGGTGGATACCATGGAATAATACCGAATAGATTAAATAAGGTGGTTGGATCTTTTGCTGATAGATCAGCTATCCAACCATAAAATGGTTGATGTCTCATTTCCATGGTGCACAAAAGTACCTTGTAAAGCGCAAAGAATACTGGGACTTGTATTAAAATTGGTATACAGCCAGACAGTGGATTAACCTTATCTTTTTTATATAATGCAATAATAGCCTGTTGCTGTTTTGCGCGATCATCCTTATAATTTTCTCTAATTTTTAACATCTCAGGTTGTAGTTTTTTCATTGCACTCATTGAGACATAAGCCTTATTTGCGAGTGGGAAAAATACAATTTTGATGAGTACTGTCACCCCTAAAATTGAGAGCCCATAGTTGCCAAGTATTCCATAGAGCCATTGAAGGACATAGAATAGTGGTTTTGTTAGGAAATAGAACCATCCCCAATCGACTAATAAGTCGAATTTTTCGAGTGAATATTCATCTTCATATTGATCCAAGATTTTTACTTCTTTTGCGCCCGAGAAGACATATGAGGTTATTGTTGTGGTGCCTCCTGCATTTACCTTTTGAGCTGAGCCTAAATAGTCAACTTGATAGGTAGAGCCGTTTCCCTTTGAAGTGTATCTACCCTGATAATTTATATCCTGTGGGGGAATAATTACTGTTGCCCAGTTTTTGTCAGTAAAACCTAGCCAGCCAGTCGTAATATTATCAAATGACTCAGTCTGTTCAGCAATATCTGCGTAATCAGCTTTTTTCTCTCCTTCGCTCCCAAGCACACCAATGTAACCCTCGTGAAGCACGAAGAAATTCGTATAATCCTCAGGGAGACCTTTTCTTGATATTAGAGAATATGGGTATAGGATTTCAGAGGAATTTGAATTATTTTTTACTGTTTGTGTGATGGTAAAAAGGTAGTTATCATCTATACTAAACTCCTTAGAAAAAATAAGACCTTCGTTGTTATTCCACTCTAGCCTAACTGGTGAGTTAATACTTAATTCACCACCGGAGACTAACTTCCAAATTGTGTTATCATTTGGTAATTTTGTTTGTGATTTAGCGTCGCCGACCCAGCCTTGGTGCGCGTAATATGGATTCTCAGATGTATATGGTTTTAACAACTGAACTAATTTGCTATCCACGTCAATTGTATCTCTGTATTTTTTTAGACGAATATCATCCAATTTAGCCCCAAGGAGTGAGATTGACCCCTCAAGTTTTTCTGTATTTATCCTTATACGCTCGACAGACGTTCCAGCATCGGAAACTGAAGTTGATGAGGCAGTCGCAAGATCAATTTTATCCTCACTTTCAACATCGCTTTCAGGGAGTGGTATGTTTGATAGATCTTGGCTTTCCTGAAGGCTCATTTCATTACTTATTTGGCCTGATGTTCTCTCATCGAGTTGGCTACTTCCGATAAAATATTGCCATATTAATAAAACTAATATTGATAAACCGATTGCTAGTATAAAATTTCTTTGTTCATTCATTGCATTATCAGATTTTTTTACATAAACTTTCCAGGTCACTTTTAAGTGACTCATAGGGGTAATCCAGAATTGCTTTTCGTGCTATCATCACATAATTCGTATCTTGCTTTGCATAATTAATGAAAACGTCGGAGACGACAGATCGCATCCTTCTTTTCGCCTTGTTTCTAAGAACAGATGTTCCGATTTTCTTAGAAGCAGTATATCCAATCTTTGGGCTTGAGTGCATTTTGTCTTCAAGATTGTGCTCTAAAAAGATAAATGATGGCGTCACAAACTTTTTGCCACCTGAAGCAAGTTTAAACTCATTCCTTTTTTTTAAAACTTCCATTCGAGACAATTATTATTACAGAATTATGCGGAAAGACGTTTTCTCCCCTTTGAACGTCTGCGGTTTAGCACTTTCAATCCTCCGTTTGTTGATTTTCTTGCCCTAAAACCATGCCTTCTTTTTCTAACGAGGACGCTTGGTTGATAAGTACGTTTCACTTCATTTACTCCAAACTATAAATTTAGATATCTATACAATAATAAATATAAAACATAAACAAAAAATATATTTATTTTATAATAATCAAGATTAAATTATTATAATCTAGATTTCCAGATATCAATATGCAAAAAAAAATAAACATAACTGCTGGTAAAAAAAATCTTATTTCAGATGTTGAAGGAATAAAAGTTGGTAATGCAGAGAATATTAAACTCAATACAGGACTCACATTTTTAAAACTTAATCACAAATATCGCGCGTCAGCTTATACTTTTGGCAGCGCACCTGCATCTCGTGAGGTTGAATTATTACAGCCAAATAATACCGTCGAGTTTATTGACGGTATCTCATTAAGCGGTGGATCCGTTTTTGGCTTAGCGGCCGGTGCGGAGTATGTTGATATTCTCAAGCAAGAAAATATAGGCTTTAAAATAAAAGATACAGACATTTCAATACCAATCGTGCCATGTGCCAGTATTTATGACATAACTACAAAAAATTATTCTGCTATAAGCTCCGCAGTATATAAAGAGCTATCCCATGAAGCATACTTAAACTCAAGCAAAGACTTCTCACTTGGTAATTTTGGCGCTGGTATTGGTGCTGTGGCTGGTACTCACAAAGGTGGCCTTGGCAGCGCCTCTACAAAAATTAGTAATGACATAATTATAGGAGCCATCACCATTGTAAATTCAGTTGGTTCTGCGGTAATCCCTGGAACTAGACTTCTTTATTCCAGTATTTATGAGTTAGGTGGTGAGATGGGAAATAATTTGAGAAAAAATTTTCGAGATTTTGAACATTATCAATGTCAACTGGATATATCTAAGACGACAAAGCTGGATAAGCGACCGAGAGACAGGCAAAATACAACTATTTCCGTTATTGCAACAAATTTAGATTTGAATAAGTTAGAATTATATAACCTTGCAAAAATGAGTACTTCCGGACTGAGCAGGGCAATTAGGCCGGCTGGAACAAGTTTAGATGGTGATATAATATTTGCAATCTCAAGTTGTAAGAGAAATTATTATAAAAAAGACTATAATTTTTCATTTATTTGTTCTACTGCCTCAGATACTCTAACTAGAGCAATAGGAAGAGCTGTTTATAGTGCAAAAGGTATAAAAGGGTTAAAAGCCGTCAAAGATTTAGTAACAAAAAAGGAGTAATATTATGAATAGTCAAAAATGGGAAAAAGGAAAAAAGATTCGTGATGAAGCTTTTGGTAAGGAAGGTTTAGAACGCTGGGATGACCTTTATAAAATTTGTCCTACACATGCTGATGCCATTCATGAGTATTGTTTTGGTACGGTTTGGGACAGGCCAAATCTTGATCTAAAAACAAGGGAAATGATAGTTATGGCTGCAGCCGCCGCTCTTGATTTGCCTCACGAGGTAGGGTTACATGTTAGGGGAGCATTAAATAGGGGCGCAAATAAAGACGAACTTATCGAGGTCATTCTGCAGTGTTCGCCATATATTGGATTTCCAAAAACTAATCATGCTTTAAAAGCGGCGCAAGAAATTTTTGATAGTTGGGAAGCAAAAAAAGATGATTGGAAGCCACTTTAGTTTAGAAAATAATGATACGTAAATTTAACAGGATAGTAACAGTTTAAGAGCTTATAAATATCACATAAATAATTATATTCAGAGAAATTTTATGATAAGTACGAGTTTAAGCGCAAGGTTAAGAGAGTTGCTAATTGATGGTAATTGCTACAATCCCGCAACAATTTTTAATCCATTATCAGCAAGGCTTGCCGGTGATGTTGGTTTTAGATTGGGTATTATACCAGGCAAGATTTTGGCACTTGATTTTTTATCCGAGCCTGATCTTATGCTGTTAACATTGTCGGAGCTTACTGATACCGTGAGAAGAATTGCCAAAAATACAGAGATACCATTAATCGTTGATGCCGACAATGGCTATGGGAATGCATTGAATGTAAAACGAACAGTTGAGAATCTCGAAGATGCAGGGGCTTCTGGTATAAGCATAGAAGATACGGATCTTCCAATTAAATTTGGTGCCTTAAAAAAATCAGATTTTTTAGATATAAAAGAAGCTTCAAAAAAAATAAAAATGGCTGTAGATTCGAGAGAAAGCACGAGTACTTGTATAATAGCGAGAACTGGCTGTTACTCATACACTGGTTTTCAAGATATGATTGAAAGGGGTAAGGCTTACGAGTCCGAAGGCGCGGATGCAATTTTCTATGTTAATATCGATACACGAAATCATATTTATGAAATATCAAATCATCACAAAGTACCAATAATTCTTGGTAATAATTCAACTGAATTGTCCTTAGATGAGCTTGCTGACTTAGGTATTTCGGTTAGTCTGCCAGGTCACAAAGCATATTTCATTGCGATGCAAGCTTATAAAGATGCAATGCAAAGATTGTTCGAAACTGGTAATTTTGGTGATTATAATATAGATATGGATAAATTAAGTGAATTATCCAATGAAGATATATATTCAAATTTGATCGATAAATATATGAAAGGTTGAGAATAACGAAAAATGAGTAATAATTACGAACAGATAATTAATGATGTTTTCGATAATAATTCATCTGCTAATATTCAAGAAGTCAGTATGATTGTCGATGACGTTCTTGAACAATTGGACTCAGGGGCACTCAGAGTCTGCGAAAAAATCAACGGAAATTGGGTAGTTAATCAATGGATTAAGAAAGCCATATTACTCAGTTTCAGGACAAAAAGTAATTCAACTCTAAGTGGGCCATACGCAACTTGGTTCGATAAAGTCGCTGGCAAGACTGCAGATTGGGATGAAGATAAGTATAACTTAGCAGGATTCCGTAATGTTCCAAATGCTGTGATTAGAAAATCTGCTTTTGTTGCAAAAGATTGTATTATTATGCCCTCATTCATCAATGTGGGTGCTTACGTGGATCAAGGTACAATGATTGATACTTGGTCTACAATTGGATCGTGTGCACAAATAGGAAAAAATTGTCACATAAGTGGAGGTGTAGGCATTGGTGGCGTACTTGAGCCACTTCAAGCAAATCCAGTAATAATAGAAGATAATTGCTTTATTGGGGCTAGATCAGAAATTGCTGAAGGTGTGTTGGTCGAAGAAGGATCAGTAATTTCTATGGGTGTCTTTATTGGAGCCTCAACGAAGATAGTCGATAGAGATACTGGGGATATTTATTATGGTAAAGTTCCATCTTATTCTGTAGTAGTTCCCGGAACGTTACCTAGTGAAAAGATGAAGGACGACGGCTTGGGACTTTATTGTGCAGTAATTGTAAAAAGGGTCGACGAGAAAACTCGATTAAAAACATCGATCAATGAGTTATTAAGGCCATAAATATTTTTTAAAAAAGTATATTCATGATAAATCAAGTCGAAGCGCAAAACATATTACAAGATTTTCTAAGGATTGAGAGTGTTACTCCCGATGCTAAAAAGTCATTTGATTTTTTAGAAAAACTTTTCAAAAAATATAATTTTGAAATACATAGAGTGAAATTTGGCTCTGCTGATACAATAGAAGTAGAAAATATGTTTGCAATTATTGGGTCTGGGGGTCCGCATCTCAATTTTGCGGGACATGTAGATGTTGTTCCCCCGGGCGAACTGAATAGTTGGAAGCACCCCCCTTTTTCAGGGCATATTGAAGACGGAATCATATATGCTCGTGGTGCAGAAGATATGAAAGGAGCGGTGATTGCATCCATAGTAGCGGGAATTAACTATTATGAGAGAATGGATTCCAAAGGTACGCTGAGTTATATGTTAACAGGTGACGAGGAAGGAGTGGCAATAAATGGTACCAAACCTCTCATCAAGTGGGTCAATGATCAAGGAATAAAAATTAATGACTGCATTGTTACTGAACCAACAAATAAAGAGTTGATTGGAGACAATATTAAAATTGGGCGTAGGGGTAGTTTATCGTGTGATTTAAGAATTATTGGAAAGCAAGGCCATGTTGCATACCCCGAAAAAGCAAAAAATCCCATAACACATGCCATAAAGGCGTTATCAAAGATTACTGGACAGTTAGATGAAGGATCTGAGCATTTTCTACCAACTAATATTGAGATTACATCTATCGATGTAAATAACCCAACTCATAACATCATTCCTGAATTAGTTCACGTATCTCTTAACGTTCGGTTTAATGATTTATGGAATGAAATATCTTTGATAGAGTACATAAAGAATAGGCTTTCATCAGCTCTTGATGAAGCAGAAATTACCTTTGATCTGAGAAAAATTTCGGTAGCAGATGTTTATTACACTGGGAGTGGGAAATTAACTGATTTACTTCAAAAGGCTATATTTAATAAAACTAACATAGATGCCAAACTAAGCACTTTCGGTGGGACATCAGACGGTCGTTTTATTGCAAAATATTGCCCAGTAGTAGAGTTTGGGCTTGTTGGCAGGACAATGCATCAGGTAGACGAAAAAATAAGAATAGATGATTTTTTTCTCCTTACAGAGATTTATATAGAATTTATTGATAATTATTTTAACTTGTAAATCTTTACATAGAACCGTAATCAATTTTTTTAAGATACAAACCGCAAGATGGAGCGAGAGTTGCACATTTTGTTCTATCTTTCGCAGCAATAATATCAGGTATCATTGACAGATCCCAAGATCCTGTACCAACTTTGAGTATGCAGCCCATAATCGATCTTACTTGAGTATGTAAAAAAGATTTAGCTGTAAAATCAACATAGATCTTATCCCTCTTCTTTGTAATTAAAATTTTTTCAATTGATTTAATTGGAGATTTTGACTGGCATCCAGCCGATCTAAAAGTAGTAAAATCGTGTTTGCCAATGAAATAATCTGCAGCCTGCTGCATTAGTGTAATATCCAAGTTTTGCTTTACATGTGCGTGTGTATTGCTGTGGTATGTAAGTGGGCTCTGTCGGTTCATTATTTTATATCTGTAGTGTCTCATTATTGCTGAGAATCTGGCGTCAAAGTCATCAGGAACTCTCTCAACACCTAAAACACTGATTTTTTCATTCTTAAGATAAAAATTAATACCTTTTCGTATTTGATCAGCGTCGCGATCCTGATCAAAATCTAGATGAGCAACTTGTCCAGATGCATGGACACCCGCATCCGTTCTGCCTGCACCGGATACACCTGATTTCTCACCACAAAATTTTTCAATGGCAATTTCAATATGCTCTTGAATTGACGAAGAATTATCTTGCTTTTGCCAGCCTGAATAATCTGTACCATCATATTCGATTGTAAGTTTATATCTCATTTTTTTAATTTATATCACCGATTTATTGAGTATGACCCCCTTTGGTATTTTTGTTCCTAGAAGGAAGTCCTTTATGTGCATTGGCTTTTTCCCTTCTTTTTGTACTAATATTGGTTTGATGGCATTATCACCACAAGCTATAGAGAGTTCATCGTCGATCACTTCCCCAGGCTCACCATGCCCTTCCAAAATTTTTGCCTCGATTATTCGTACCCTAAAATTATTAGAAGCATCAATATATTTAAACCATGCTCCTGGATGCGGGCTCAAGCCTCTTATTTTGTTATGTATCTCCTTGGCTGCACAGTTGAAATCTAATTCTGTTTCTTTTTTATCAATTTTTTTTGCATAGGTTGTATTTATATTATCTTGTCTTGTGAAATTTAAGTTTCCATCTTGGAGATCAATAACTGCTTGCATCAAAACTTCAGCGCCTAATTTTGATAATTTGAGTGATAGTGACTCATTATTATCCGTTTCCTTAATCTCAATTACAATTTTCTTGCAAATATCCCCTGTGTCCAATCCATCATCAAGTTTCATTATATTTACACCTGTTTTCTTATCCCCGTTCATTATTGCTCTTTGTATTGGTGCAGCACCCCTCCACCTTGGTAGAAGAGATGGGTGGATATTTAAAAAACCAAATCTAGGAATCTTTAATATCTTGGTTGGTATTATCAATCCGTAGGATACTACAATACCAAGATCAGGATTTGATTTTTTTAAAAAATCTATTTCAGTCTGTTCCTTTAAGTTTGTTGGCGTTCTAACGCACAGATTATTTTGCAAGGCAAATTGATGAATTACAGACTTATTCATCTTCAGACCTCTGCCAGATTTTTTTGGTGGCTGTGTGTAAACTGCTGAAATTTTATTTTGCGACTCAACAAGCTTTTTCAAAGCAGGTAGCCCAAATTCTGACGAGCTCATAAAAATAATGTTCATATAATCGTTCTTAAGCCTTTTGCTTATATTGTTTGATAAATTTTTTTTCGATAGATGTTCTTTTTAGACGAGAGAGGTAGTCAATAAATAATTTCCCGTCTAAATGATCTATCTCATGCTGGACGCATGTCGCAAGAAGCCCATCACAATGTAGGAATTGTACCTTATTTTTTTTATCGAGATACTTGACCCGACATTGGGATGGTCTTTCAATTTCTTCATAAAACTCAGGTATTGAAAGACAGCCCTCCTTGTAAACAGACAGTTCACTTGATGTCCACACAATTTCAGGGTTTACCATATAGAGAGGGCTCTTTTTTTTCTCCTCACTATGCTCGCAATCTATAACAACCAATCTTTTAGTGATACCAACTTGTATAGCAGCTAGCCCAATTCCAGGGGCTGCATACATGGTTTCAGCCATGTTATCTAATATTGACAAGATTTCGCCATCTATTCTATCAACTGCATCGGACTTTGTTCGTAGCACTTTGTCCGGGATAGTTATAATTGGATAAATCATATTTTACTCTGCATATAAAATTAGTATTTTAATGCAAAACATATTAAAATGTAAAAATAATATCAATATAATTTAGAAGATGACTGAAATCATAATAATCACACTACTTCTGCTTACCATTTTTTTGATAGCACTCTATGTGATGCTCTCTCAAAATAAAAGGAGTCATAATAGCTCTGAAACTGAGATTAGTGAATTAATCAAACAAAATAATGAATTAGATCTGAAGATTAGAACTCTAACTGATTTGTTCAATGGAAATCATGACAGGCTTAATAATTCAATCAATGAGGTGAAAGATAAAATTAACGAGAAAGTTCAAGAGGAGCTCAAGCAAAGTCGAGAGAAGACGCATGAGGATTTAACAAAATTATCTGAACGTCTCGCAGTAATTGATAATGCACAAAAAAACATCACAGATTTGTCGAATAATGTCATAGACCTTCAAGGCATACTCTCAAATAAGCAACAAAGAGGCGCTTTCGGGCAGGCAAGGATGGAGTCGATAATTGCAGACTCACTCCCAAGTGCTCTTTACTCTTTTCAGTATACCCTATCAAATTCAAAAAGACCCGATTGTATAATTCGCATGCCAAATTCGGACGAATTGGTTGTCATTGACTCAAAATTTCCTCTGGAGAGTTTTGATGAACTGAGATCATCAAAAACAACTGAAGATAAGAAAAAGGCATCTGCGAAGATCAAAGTTGATGTATCAAAACATGTAAATGATATAGCTGAGAAATATAAAATACCCGGTGAGGTTCGGGAACCGTTAATCATGTTTATTCCTTCTGAGTCGGTATATGCAGACCTCTATGAGAGTTTTGGTGATTTAATTCAAAAATCTTATAGATCAGGAATTACGATAGTTTCACCAAATACTCTAATGCTTACTGTTCAAACACTTCAGACTTTAATACGTGACGCTCAAATGCAAAAACAACTTGGTATAATAAAGACAGAAGTTGGTAATGTTTTGATAGATATTGAAAGACTAAATAGTAGAGTTCAGGATTTACAAAAACATTTCAATTTGGCAAGTCAGGATATAGAGAAAATTACGGTATCATCAAAGAAGATTGCTACAAGTGGAAGAAAGCTGAACGTCCTAGAACAAACACCTGAACCCAAAAGGATTTTTAACGAGTCAAACGACTAGTCCGCTGTTGTTCGTGACAATATTGCTTGGGTGAGCGTACCATCATCTAAATAATCTAACTCTCCACCAATTGGAATTCCATGAGCGAGCTTTGTGACTTTAACATTAAAATCTTCTAAATAATCTATCAAAAAATGAAGTGTTGTTTGTCCATCTATTGTTGCGCTTAATGCCAAAATTATCTCTTGAACTTGGTTTTGCTTTATTCTTTGGCCTAATTTTTCAATACTTAATTGGTCAGGACCAACTCCATCTAGTGCGTTCAGCACTCCGCCGAGAATATGATAATATCCTTTAAAAACACCAGCTCTTTCAATCGCCCACAGATCAGAAATTTCTTCAACCACACAAATAATATTCATATCTTTATTTTGATTACTGCATATTGCACATGGCGATTTGAGATCAATATTATTGCAAATTTCGCAAACAACAATTTTTTCGCTAATATCATTAAAGGCATCTTTTAGAGGAATTAGCAGTTTCTCTTTTTGTTTAATAATTGCGAGGGCTGCCCTTCTTCCAGATCTTGGTCCAAGCCCTGGTAATTTTGATAAGAGCTTTATGAAATTATTTATCTCATTTTCATCATCGAAATTCATCAATTAAAAACCAATATTTAATCCTGGAGGAATCGGAAGACCACCCGTTATATCTTTCATCTTTTTTGCAATTTCACTATTAATTTTTGATTTTGCATCGGTGAACGCTGCTATTATTAGGTCTTCTATTATCTCCTTCTCACTTGCAACTAGAATAGATGAATCAATATCGATTTTTTTTAGTTCATGATCGCCGTTGATGGTTACCTTTACAAGTCCACCACCTGAAGTTCCCTCAGTTTCAATATTTTTCAGTTCTTCTTTCGCTGATTTCATCTGATCTTGAATTTTGCTGGCTTGTTTCATTATCTCGGAAAAATCCATTTAACCCCCATTCTGTATGTTATCATCTTCATTGACTACTTCCGCATCTGGGAAATGTTCTTTTATACTATTAATTGTAATTTGATTTTCTTGTTTTGGATTACTTCCTGAAATATTAATTGTCCAATCCATTTTTGTCATATTTCTCAATGCTGATTGTATATTATTAATTAGCTGACTATCAAAATCCTCATTTGATGTGAGTTCTATATGCCCAATTTTATATTCAATTAAATCAAGTTTATCTATTTCATCTGCGAGTCTGATATCATTATCAATAAGCATTGATTTTATCTCATCAAATGTTTCAGGTATATTGACCGATTCAGTCAGGTCTTCTGTTTGCGCAGATGTTATACTTTGTATTTTTTTTGAGTCTTTTTGAGCTGACGCTTTTAAATCGCTGATCAGACTGTCAATTGGTGGTAATTGATTTGAATAACACAGTTTTATAAACAACATCTCTAGAGCTAAATTTTGGTTAAATGAATTTTTCACATCATTATATCCCTTTAGAAGCATTTGCCACATATGTACCAATGAGGATATATCAGTATTCACAATGTACTTCTCCAAAATTTCCTTCTGTTTAGCAGACAATATATCATTTTGTATCGGAATATTTAATTTCATTAGTGAGGCTATATGAGTAATTTTTGACAGATCTCTAATTACAGACATCGACTCAAATCCATTTTGATAAATTTCATTAATTTTTTCCGGAATCTGTTCAACGTGACTTAGTATCAGGTTTTCAAAAAGATCTATGATGAAATTTATATTATTGAGGTTTAACATTTCAGATAATTTTTCTTCAGATATATTTCCCTCACAGAGCGATATGGCTTGGTCTAAAACTGATAAGGCATCTCGCATTGAGCCCTCTGATGCGTTGCATATAAGCTGAACACTCTCATCGTTTATTACAACATTTTCTTCTTTCGTTACCTTTTTTAAATATTCAGACATGACATCATTATCTATTCTTTTTAAATTAAATTTTTGACATCGTGATAATACGGTTACAGGAATTTTTTCTATTTCAGTTGTTGCAAATATAAAAACTACATGCTCTGGTGGCTCTTCCAGTATCTTGAGTAACCCATTAAAGGCCTGTTTTGATAACATGTGTACTTCATCAATAATAAAGATTTTAAATTTTGCCATTGTAGGCTTTGTTTGAGCGAAACTAATAATTTCCCGAATATGATCAATCCCAGTATTAGACGCAGCATCCATTTCGAATACGTCAGGATGACGTGACTCCATGATTGCTTCGCAGTTTAATCCTTTTTTTTCAATTTTGATCAAAGGGGTATACTCAGCATTATCTAATGTATAATTTATTGTTCGTGCAAGAATTCTTGCAGTTGTTGTTTTGCCTACGCCTCTTATGCCAGTAAATAGGTATGCTTGAGACAGCCTACCTGATCGAATGGAGTTACTTATAGTATCAACTACGTTGTTTTGCCCAACAAGCTCATCAAATGAAGTCGGTCTATATTTTCTCGCGAGTATTCTGTAGTTGGTATTTTCAGACAAATTATTACTCTCACTAATCCAGCAATTTGTGAGAAGTTAGCCAATGACCCGCAAAAAAATCGTTGTGGCTGCTTCCTTCCGGACCTGACCCGATTGGCGATAATTGCGTCCAGCACTAACTTCTCACATGAGATTATAACAAATCATATTCGATATTGGTATAAATACTTATTGTTATTTAATAGATATTTGTAGGTAGACCATTATTTAAGATAATGATCATTACTCTCAGTTTTTGATCTCATTTCACTCGCATGATATACACCAAGTATTTTGAGTTCACTAGAAAAGAAATCTAGCTCTTCTAGCGCTAACCTGACATTATCATCATGAGGATGACCTTCAATATCTACATAAAATTGGGCAGCAGAAAAGCTACCACCAATAATGTAGGACTCTAACTTTGTTAAATTTACGCTATTTGTTGCAAAGCCACCCATTGCTTTATATAACGCTGCTGGGACATTCCTCACACGGAAAACAATACTTGTGATGGTTGGTTTCCCGTCAGGCTCAGCATCATCTGGTTCATGGGATAGAATTATAAATCTTGTGGTGTTATGATTTTCGTCCTCAACATTTTTTCTAATTATTTTTAAGTCATAGTATTCCGCAGCCAATTCGCTTGCTAAGACCGCAGTTGTCTTGTCATTAGTTTCTGAAATAATTTTTGCGGAACCTGCTGTATCAGCCCCAACTATTTGGTTTAACTTTAGTTCATTAATGATATTTCTGCACTGACCAAGCGCATGTCTGTGGCTCATTACATTTTTAATGGTCTTCTCATCTGCTTCATGAACTCCAATTAATTGGTGTTCAATCGGAAGAAAAAATTCATCGATAATATACAGGTCCGATGTGGGTAGGAGATGATGTATATCTGCCACCCGTCCAGCCAGCGAATTCTCAATGGGTATCATCGCATAATCTACTTTTTTGGTCTTCACCTGGGCAAAAGCATCTTCAAAAGTTGCAGCTGGGACAGCTGTCATACTTGGATATTTTTTTACACATGCTATATGTGAATATGCTCCCATTTCTCCCTGGAAAACTATCTTATTGCTCATATCTAATCCTGACCTTTTTGGGCTTCCATTAATCTTTCTACATCATCTAACGTGTCAATGCTAATGATTTTGTCATCAATTATAATTAAATTTATCTTTAGTGAATTTTGTATTGCACGAAGTTGTTCTAAGCGCTCTTCCTTTTCAAGGGTGGATTGCTCTATGGAGGTAAATTTATCAAGTGCTTCCCTTTTATAAATATATACACCAATATGTTCAAGATAAACTTTGGCGCCATGTGGTATCGGGGATCTTGAAAAATAAATCGCTTCGATGTTATTTCTATCTTTTACATTAGTTGCGATTTTAACAATATTTGGATTTAGAATATCTTTCTGATTTTCTATTTTTCTAGCATAAGTCAGAATATCAGCATCTGTACTCTTTATCTTTTCTAACCCTTTATCAATAATACTCGACTTGATATTAGGGATATCACCTTGTAAATTGACCACGTATTTATAATTTTTCTCAGGATCTATGGCTTCTAGCGCTTCATGAATTCTATCAGTTCCACTTATGTGTGTGTTTTGAGTTATAAAATATTTCGCATTATTTTTTTTGAGGACCTCAGCGATCTCAATCGAGTCTGTTGCAACCATAACTAAATCTGCATTGGACATCTGGGCGTTTTCCCAAACTTTAAGAACCATTTCTTTGCCATCTATTTTAAGTAGTGGCTTCTTGGGCAGCCTTGTTGAGCCTATTCTCGCAGGTATTAGTATTATGGTTTTATCACTATTATTCATCTGGAATATTTTAATTAAAAATATATATAATTAAATATTAGAATTATTGAATATTAGTAAATTTTTTTGTGGTTTTACTAATCCATTTATATTATAAGAAAAGAACTTGGACTGATACAACATGGATAGTTTTGAAATTAATAAAATTTTTGGTGCAATTTGTGCGACCGCCCTATTCATTCTAGTCTTAACCATCGTAACAGACTTCCTATATTCTGAACCTGAACTTGAACAGCAGGCATATGTAGTTGATGTTCCAGATATGGATATGCCTGTTGCAGATGTCACGCCAGAGGTAGTTGAAGTAGATGTTATGGAATTACTTGTTATGGCGAGCCTTGAGAATGGTCAAAAAGTAGCAAAAAAATGTGTATCTTGCCATAATTTCGAAGCTGGATCAGCAAATAAAATTGGGCCCAATCTCTACAATATAGTCGATCGGCAAATGGGTATAATGGATGGTTTTGCATATTCCAACGCCATAAATGAAAGAGGTGCCAATAATGAGAGTTGGACATTTGAAAACCTCTTTCACTTCCTTGAAAATCCAAAAAAATGGTTACCAGGAACTATTATGGGTTATGCTGGTATAAGAAAGCCGAAAGACCGAGCTGACCTTATTGTTTATTTACACGATATTTCGCCTGACTCAGAATCAACAATAGAGTAAACGTTGGGAAGGAAGATATAATCTTTCAATTAGACTTTCATCCGTTATTAAATTATATTTTTATTATGCCTATTAGAAAAATCAAAATACTTCCTCTGATTGTATTTTTTTTATTTGGAACAACTAATTATATAGCTTCGGAAGAGTACCGAGACTTAGATGATATACCATGGGAATATGCTTTAACCCTTGGGGATGAATTAAAATATTCAAGTAATTTTACCCATTTTGATTACGTCAATCCAACAGCTCCAAAGCGTGGAAGCCTTACGCAGCCAGCAATTGGGTCATTTGATACACTTAACCCTTTTAATCTAAAAGGTGTGCCCGCAATGGGCAGCTATTACATATACGATAGCTTGCTTAAAAATTCAGACGACGAACCTTTCTCCTATTATGGGTTGTTAGCAGAGGCTATATACCACCCCGCCGACTTTTCGTATGTAATTTATAAATTAAGAGATAATGCAAGATGGCATGACGGAAAAAAAATAACAGCAGATGATGTTAAATGGTCACTTGAAACCCTGAAGGAATATAATCCAAATTATCAATATTACTACAGTAATGTAAGTGAAATAAATATCATAAACGAAAAAACAATTGAGTTTAAATTTGACCAATCAGGCAATAGAGAGCTGCCATTAATTACAGGCCAATTTCCAATATTGCCCAAACATTTTTGGAGTGACCAAACAAAGGATTTTAGTGAGACAATACTGGATTTTCCATTAGGTTCAGGGCCATATAAATATGCAGAGGTTCAAGTCAATAAAAAGGTAGTATACGAAAGGGTCAAAGATTACTGGGGGGAAGATTTACCAGTAAATAAAGGATTCAATAATTTTGATACTATTATTTTTGAATACTTCAGGGATCGCCAAGTGCAGTTAGAGGCATTTAAGGCAAAAGAGATAGATATTATTTTTGAAAATTCATCAAAGAGATGGGCCACCGGTTATGATTTTTCTGCAAGGGATAGCGGAGATGTAAAACTTGAGCTTTTTAAACTTAAAAATGTTCAGGGTATGCAAGCATTTGTAATGAATCTCAGAAAGCCCAAGTTTCAAGATTTAGCTGTAAGAAAAGCTCTTAATCTAGCATTCGATTTCGAATGGCTGAACTCAAACTTATTCTATAATCAATATCAGAGAATCGATAGCTTTTTTGATAATTCTGAGTTGGAGTCTACATCTCTGCCTGACGGGCAAGAGTATGAGATATTGTTAGAAATAAGTAATTTGATTCCGGATGTAGTTTTTAATGAGGTTTATGAGAATCCTATTGGTGGAAGTCCACAAAACATGAGAAGAAATCTGAGAGAGGCTCAGACGCTATTAATGGATGCAGGCTATACAATTGTTGATGGCAAACTAATTGACAAAAATACAAATAAACCCTTTGTTATTGAGTTTCTCATATCGCAACCGGACATGGAAAGAATTATAACGCAATTCCAAACTAACCTGAGATCTATTGGTATTGAAGTCAGCATAAGATTGGTAGACACTGCGCAATATCAATTAAGGATGGATCAGTTTGACTTTGATATTGTAGTTGCAACTTTTCCGCAAAGTCTATCACCTGGTAATGAGCAGAGAGACTATTGGGGCTCGGAGGCCGCTGACTCTGAAGGTAGTCGAAATATAATTGGTATAAAAGATGAAGCGATTGATTTGCTTATTGATGGAATTATCTTTGCAGATACAAGGGCTGAGCTTATATCAACAACAAAAGCATTAGATAGAGTATTAAAATGGAATTATTTTGTTGTCCCTCACTACTATTCAGAAGGATTGAGAGTAGCAAGATGGAATAAATTTGAATATTCTGATAATCTACCTGACTACAATGTAAACTTATTTACTTGGTGGAGTAAATAAACCGCATATACCAAAATATTGATCAGTTATTATGCTTGCATACACAATCAAACGACTACTCCTAATAATACCAACCCTATTTGGCATAATGGCAATAAGCTTTCTAATTATCCAGTTCGCTCCTGGCGGACCAATTGAAAGGATAATTGCCCAAATTGAGGGAACTGATAGCTCAGCCTTATCACGAATTTCTGGAGGTTACAGTGGGGATTTCAGCCAAGGTATTCAAAATTCGGATACAAATAGTAAATATCGGGGTAGTCAGGGCTTGGATCAGGACTTTATTTTAGAGCTCGAAAAACAATTTGGTTTTGATAAACCTCCAATTGAGAGATTCTATCATATGATAATCAATTATATGACGTTTGATTTTGGTGAGAGTTATTATCGCGATATAAAAGTCATAGATCTCGTCAAGGAAAAACTGCCAGTGTCAATATCTCTAGGGCTCTGGATGACGCTTATATCTTATCTAATTTCTATTCCACTTGGAATGATGAAAGCAATTAGAGATGGCACAAAGTTTGACCTTTGGACCTCAACGATTATTGTCGTTAGCTATGCTTTACCCGGTTTTTTGATAGCAATATTTTTGATAATATTTTTTGCAGGCGGGAGTTATCTCGATTGGTTTCCATTGAGAGGCTTAACATCAGATAACTTCCACGATTTGAGCCTATTTGGAAAAATAATTGATTACATTTGGCACATAACACTGCCACTTCTTTCAATGGTACTTGCAGCTTTCGCGACCACCACCTTATTGACAAAAAACTCATTTTTAGATGAAATTGGAAAGCAATACGTTCTGACAGCAAAGTCAAAAGGTTTGACTGATAATCAAGTTCTAAAAAGGCACGTTTTTCGTAATGCAATGCTAATCATAATATCTGGCTTTCCCGCCGCATTTATTTCAGCATTTTTTACCGGTTCACTACTAATCGAGACAATTTTCTCATTAGATGGACTTGGTTTATTAAGTTTTGAATCAATTATAAATAGGGACTATGCAGTAGTCTTTGCGACACTGTATATTTTTTCATTTATTGGTTTACTGATAAATCTAATCTCTGACCTTTTGTATCATTGGATTGACCCAAGGATTGATTTTGAAACGAGAGAATTATAGTCGAGGCAATACAGATATATATAAATGTGGAACCGATATAAAAATATTACCCCAGTAACAAGAAGAAGGCTGAATAATTTTAAAAAAAATAGACGTGCTTTCATATCATTGAGGATTTTCTTTTTTCTTTTCCTAGTATCATTATTTTCTGAGTTTTTAATTAATGATAAGCCTGTAATCGCCTATTATAAGGGTGAACTACTTATGCCTATTATTATCGATTATCCCGAAGAAAGATTTGGCGGATTTCTGGCGGTAACTGACTACAGGGACCCATTTATTTCAGATGAGATTGAAGCGAATGGATGGATTTTGTGGCCTTTAGTTCGCTATAATTACCAAACAATCAATTATGAGATTCCATCTCCAGCCCCTTCACCACCATCTTTTTTAATCGAGAGGGAAATCCGATGTCAGAATTATCCGGGCGGCATCGATGATAAAAATTGCAGTATTTGGAATTGGAATTGGCTTGGCACCGATGATCAAGGTAGGGATGTTTTGGCAAGATTAGTGTATGGTTTTCGTATTTCTGTTATATTTGGTTTAATTTTAACTATTTTATCATCGTGTATCGGGATAATTGTTGGTGCATTACAAGGTTTTTTTGGTGGTCTAACCGATCTGTTTTCACAGAGATTAATCGAAATATGGAATTCAATTCCATCATTGTATCTGCTCATAATAATATCTGCTGTCATAACACCGTCCTTCTGGCTTCTTTTATTGATTTTATTACTTTTTTCATGGGTTAGTTTAGTTGGGGTGGTAAGAGCAGAATTTTTGAGAGCAAGAAATTTTGAATATGTATTAGCTGCAAAAGCATTAGGGGTGTCAAATATCAAAATCATGTTCAAGCACCTTCTTCCAAATGCAATGGTTGCGACTTTAACATTCTTACCGTTCATATTAAATGGATCAATTGTCAC
>CEPJ01143287.1_pt1 | contig 25597 bp, 19 predicted proteins | sample 530561 | NCBI WGS metagenome assembly CEPJ01 (sample SAMEA2620404, study PRJEB7988) | marine metagenome | biome: marine biome (ENVO:00000447); feature: surface water layer (ENVO:00002042); material: "saline water (ENVO:00002010), including plankton (ENVO:xxxxxxxx)" | depth 5 m
CTTTTGAGCGCTGAAACGCCGTTATGTAAGGAAGGAATCATAAGAATGGATTATTGATCGGGCAAGCGAACGCGAGTGATGTCCTTGGGATCGTAAGAATTTCCTGAAACTTCGATCGTGATCGAACCGTCGGAAGACTTCTCAACCGAATCGACCAAGCCTTCGACCTCATTACCCTGGTCGCTGATAGTGACGATTCTACCCAAGTAAGCTTGAGCGACCATATCCTTTTGCGAACTCGCAAAACTCTCAAAACCCTTGGTGAATTGCTGCATCTGCTCAAGGGAGGCAATGTTTGCCATTTGAGAAATGAATTCCGTGTCCTTCATCGGTTCCAATGGATCTTGGTTACTGATCTGACTCGTGAGAAGTTGGAGGAAGTCTTCCATCTGCATGTAACTGCCACCGTTGTTCTCTTGCTTCGAAAGACTCGAAGATCTTGGGTTTTCACTTGAAGTTGCTGCTGCTAGTGCCTCTATCATGATATAAAATTAAGCTGCCTGTTGGAAATAATCATCCATTTGCTTGTAATTTTGAAAGTGAAAAACCTTTAACTCTCCGTGACCATTTTCACTTTCGGAAAACTTATTCAAGAGACCTTTCAACTCCTCAAGGTTCTTTTGGGACTGTTCGTCCGATGAAATCAAACACAGACGCAAACCGCTTTTCGATTTTTCGATTCGCACACCTAACTTGGAACCATTGGGCAAATCCATTGCAAATCGAACGACTTTCTTGTCATGCTTTGCAAAATAGGCGATACGAGGTAAAAGCTCTTTTCCCGCAAACTCAAAAAAACTCCGTGTTTGCGAACTGGACTTTTGGGTCACAGTCGTGAGTTCTCTTCCGACGACTTCGAGAGACAATTGAGTTTTAAAGGAAACTTCCATGTCTTCGTCAAAAGCACTTTTTATGCCATGCGATGAATTTCTTCTCTTATCACGAACTTCGGCTTCCGCGTCAGGATTGACCTCATTCTTCAGAAGCATGGATTGAATTCCGGAATCTCGAAGATTTCCTTTAAAAGTCTGATTGGTTGGCAAACCCTGATTTTGCGTGAGAAGAGGTTCGATTGCGTTAGGGATCGCAGGGGTTTGTCGCCCAATCCCTTTTCCAGTTATACTCTTGAAGGTAAACGCTTTAGGCCTGCTTTGGACTGGAGTTGTTTTCCCAAAACTTGAGTTCGGAGCCGACTTTTGAGGCAAGACGGTTTCCGCTCTCTCTCGGACCGAATGCTTGATCTTGGCCTGTGCAGGAGTCTGAACCTTGTTTTTAAGCGCCGCCTTCGTGTCATTTTTGTCCCCGAGTTTAGAATCAGCATCCCTCAGCTTAGTGGAAAAACCTTCGCTTTTGGCTTCGGGTGGGAGCCAAAAAGAGCCATTTTTACCGACTTGCTGGTGACTTGGGGAATTCCCCAATCTTTGAACAAATGCCTTGCTTACACCTTCCATTGGCTTTGCCTTTAGTTGGGCAAAGGAGCACCCACCTCGTTCAGGTCGAGACTAGGTAGCAAACCGCGGTCTCTCATCGCCAAGGCATCAGCAAGTTCAATCAAGGCATCGTCGTCGCTGTTGAGCATAAAGGAAATGATGGGAGCCTTTTCCTCAGACTTGAGCAGTTCGAAAATGGTAAGAGCCTCTTCAAAACGACGCTTCTGTCTCCAATTCTGAATTTCTATGCTTGCCACCTCGGGACCCATTTCAATCCACCTTTTGGAAGTATCCTTATATTCCTTGAGCTTCTCTTCGCTCAAGTCTTGACCCTGCCTTGCCTCAAAGTCAGCCAATCGCCCCGCGAGATCTTCTCTTATTTGCTGGAGTTCCTTTTTTTGTTTCTCCAAAGACTCCATATCCATGGCAATTGCCGATTCGCGGGCATCCAGTTCGTTTTCCCGAAGGAGGAGGCGCTCCTTGAGGGCTGCCAATTCCTTGGACAATTGATTCATAGAATGAGTCTCCGCCGGAGAATAACTGGTGTCATCGGCGTCGAACTCAATACTGGTAAACTCAGCCTTTATTTCGGGCTTTGGTTTGAACATCGCATCGTAATTGAGCCACATCATTACGGTCGCACTGACTAAGCTTAAAACCATTGCGACTAAGACTAAGATTGTTGGTGGTATTTTCATGATAAATCAAAATTCGATTGATTGTAAATAAAGCGACCGCCGATGAGGTCATCCATTTCGGACTCTTCTTTCTTGGATTCGATTTCCATATGCTCGTCTCTTTTCTTTTCCTTGAGCCTTACAAAACTTTTATAGGAAGAATCCGCCTCCAAGTAGGACAACCTCTTCGACTCTTCTATTTTTTTGGAAATCTGCACCTCGGAATGACAACGATGAATGTCATTTTTCGCGGAATCCAAAGATCTTTGATAGGATTGCTGACTCGACCCGGAAAAACCCACCTTCCTTCTGGAAGCAATTTCATCCTGCAATTCGGCCAATCTTCGCTCTTTGGAAAGAAGTTGGCCTTCCATTAATTCTCTCTTTGCAACCGCCTTACCATACTGAGACAGAGCCTTGTCCTTCGCAATTTCACGAAGATGCAAAAGGGTTTCCAAGCGGAATGCAAAAGCCTTCATTTCAAGATTTTGAAAAGCAGATCGAACGCTTCCTGACGAGCGCTTAACTGATCGTACTTCTGACGAAGAAAGTTTTCGATGTGGGCGAATTTTTCAATCGCCCTATCAATTTTAGGATTACTGTTTTTCACATAGGCCCCCACATTAATGAGATCTTCGTTTTGCATATATACGGACAACAAGTCTCGCGCTTCGGAAATGAGTGCAATTTCATTTTCCTTACAAACGGCTCGGTCAAGCCTACTCACGCTTCTCAAAACGTCGACGGCCGGAAAGTGGTTTGCATTGGCCAATTTTCGACTCAGGACAATGTGACCATCAAGAAATCCTCTCACCGCATCCGCAACGGGTTCATTCATATCATCCCCTTCAACCAAAACCGTGTAAATCGCAGTTATGGCCCCTGCCTCGCTAGTCCCGGTTCTCTCCAGGAGTTTGGGCAGCAAAGAAAAAACGGAAGGCACATATCCCCTTGACGCGGGAGGTTCTCCAGCTGCAAGACCGATTTCTCTCTGAGCCATGGCAAAGCGGGTAAGGGAATCCATCAGTAACAAAACCTTATTCCCTTCGTTTCGAAAACCCTCCGCAATGGCAGTAGCCAGAACGGAAGCCCGTATGCGCATGGGCGCCGGTTGGTCCGAAGTTGAAACTACGATTACGGATTTCGCCATACCCTCCGGACCCAAGTCGTTTTCGACGAATTCTCTCAATTCGCGTCCTCGCTCACCCACGAGAGAGATGACGTTCACTTCAGCCTCCGAACCTCGACCGATCATTCCAAGAAGAATGGACTTGCCTACGCCACTCCCTGAAAAGATGCCAACTCTTTGACCTACGCCAAGAGGAATGAAGGAGTCAATGGCTTTAATTCCGGTACTGAAGGGTTCCTTAATCAAACTTCTGGACAAGGGGTTTGGAGGCTCGCAATAAAACCCTTCACGCTGAGGAGCAAGCAAGGGACCCTTGCCATCTATCGGACGCCCCATTCCATCAATGATTCTTCCCAAAAGTGAAGGACCGTAAGGAACCGAATTGGAGTTTTTCTTAGAGGAAACCTTACAACCCGGGTGAATCAGGTGAACGCTTTCCAGCGCCATTAACAACACGACGTTTTCACGAAATCCCACGACCTGAGCCTCGATGGTTTCACCATGCCTCTCGGAACTGATCGAACAGACTTGCCCGATACTTACCTCCGGGCCCTCGGATTCGATGACAAGACCCGTCACCCGTCGTACGGTTCCTATCTTATCCAAAGTACGCAATCCGCGGACGCCTTGCTCCATAAAGGTGAAGCGCTCGTGGAGGGAATCAATCATTTCCTCGAAGTTCCTCCTCCACTTTTCGCAATTTGGTGGCAATTCTTCCATCGAGAAGACCGAACCTGCTCTTGATCTGACAATCGCCGGAATCAAGCGACGAATCTTCAAAAAACTTTACGTTGGGATATCCTTCCAAGAGGGCATCATCTCCGTCCAAACCATCAAATATACCAGCAATCGCACTAGCGAAACCCTCTTCATCGCCTCCTGCCTGATTTTGAGGTTGCTTTCCTGCATCAGCCATAGCCTTGAGCAAGGAGAGATCTTCACCTGAAAGGTACACTTCCAATTGCTCCTGATCATCGGCAAATTCACTGATCATGGACTTGATCATTTCCTCCACCGCCTCTTTGTCCATAGGGCAGGTTCCGATGACTCTCTCGACGATAGACATAACCAAATCCGGCAGTCTTTCGTCCAGTTGAGACAAAACTTCGTTTGCCTTTAAATTCAAACCCGCAAGGGCTTGGTCCTGACGAGTTGCGTAGGTTTCACGCAACTGCCTGACCTCATTCTGGTAAAATTCGGTAGCCTCGCTTTTACCCTTTTCATACGCTTGACTGACCCTCGAATCGGACTCAACCGCTTCCACTGGAGGAGATCCAACGAAGCTAACTTTGAAACCCTTCGGAGGCTCGGGGAAAGATATCGATTTACTGAACGACAACGTCGCTTCCTCCGGTATCGAGGATAATCTCCTCATCTTCCTCGAGTTCGCGAACGATTTGAATGACTCGGTCCTGAGCAGCTTCAATCTCCGAAAGTCGTTTCGGGCCTAGAAAACTCAGTTGTTCTTCCAATGCTTCGACCGCACGCTTGGACATCGTGGAATAAATGATTTTCTTGAGTTCGGCGGATGCGTTTTTCATAGCAACCACTAAATCATCCTGATCAACCTCTTTGGTAATCTTGGAGATGTCTCCGGGGCTGAGACGTACCAAATCCTCGAAACGGAACATCCTTTGCCGAATCGAACCACCCAATTTCGGATTCCGTTTCTCGATGCTCTTGAGCAATTCCTTTCCTTCTTCCTTATCAAACCAATTGAGAAGATCGGCAGCGGATTTGACTCCTCCGGTCTTAATTCTCGGCGATTGACCTTTCTTACCGACCCGTGCTCCCAAAGTATTGGCGACAACTTCGATTTGGTCCATTGGAGTGGTTTCCATGGAGCCAACTCTCTCAACGACCTGTTCCTGCACATTAGGAGCCATCAACTGCAACACTTCCGAGCCCTTGTCAGCGTCTACGTTTGCAAGAACGAAAGCAATGGTTTGAGGCTGCTCGAACCTGAGGACATTGTAAATTTGGCCCGAATCCATCTCCTTAATATCGTCCATGAAATCAAGAGAGTCACGAACCGGGGCGATACGGTTCATCATGTTGTTTGCCTTGTAGTCCCCGTGAGCCAACTCCAGGGTTTTCTGCGCGAAGGCAAGTCCGCCCAAGTTTGAATTTACGCTGGACTCGATCAATTCGGAAAACTCATCCAAAACACAGTCCTTCAATTCCTGATCAACGATGGGAAAATCAGCGATTTTCTTGCAAATGGATTCGGAATCCTTCGAGTCGAACCTTTTAAGCAAAGTCGAGGCAGCTTCAGGTCCCAAGGCGATCATTAGGAGAGCAAGTTTTTCGAACTTGGACATCTTCCGGTAACGCTCGCCTACGCTTTCTTCTTCTTCTTCGACTTCCTCCATGGTTTCTCCAACTCTAAAAGATTCGTTTGCCTTGCATTAACTTGAAGAACCGCTCTCTAGGTATCTTCGCAAGGCGGTGCTTACGTTATCGGGTTTCTCCTGAATAAGATCGTTCAGCAATTCTGGAGTAAGTCCGCTTCCCAAACTGCGAGTTCCGGAAAGCATTTGCTGATCGTCTTCATCGAGAACCTGTACCTCCGCCTCGCTGGGTTTGAACTTTTTCAGCATGCGCAAAAAGACAACAAAGATAGCAATCGCCAAGATGATACCCAAGAGGTTCTTGAGATGAGGTCCGTAGGTATCCAAGATGTGTTGAAATTGATTGAGCGTCTCCCCGGCAGGTCCAACGAAAGCAGGAAGAAATTCCACTTCATGGACCGTTACATGGGTGGCCAAGTCAACCTGATCGAAACGAGCTCCAATTGCATTGACCACTGCATTGTGAATGCTGTCAATTTGCTCGGTAGTACGAGGAGTTTCTCCTTTCGCAATTAAAACCGCCGCGCTTCTGCCTATGATGGCGCCTGGTTCCTGCATCTCCTCCTTTAGGGTCCGACTGATTTCAAAGTCTGTGGTTTTGGATTCCCGAGTTTCATCGCTCTGAGCCATAATCGGATCCTGCATGGTAGCATCTTGGCTGACGTTGGGGACGTTCGCACCCATACCAGTAGCATTGTTTTGAGGTTGCGTCTCAACGGTCTTGGCCTCGTCCTTATCGGTAGTTGTCGTTCTCGGAACAGAGCCATCCGGATCAAATTTCTCATCGAGTAGAGTGGATGAGCGAGTATCAAGGTTTACGGATACGCGGGCCACAACCTGATCCTTTCCTACAATTCGGGCAAGCATCGTTTCAATCTTAGCCTCAAGCCTTCGTTCCTGTGCCTGGTATGCCTTCATCATCTGACCGGCAACTCCGGCGACACCATCGGAATCCCCTTCATCGGAAAGGAGGTTCCCCTGGTTGTCCATCACCGCGACGGTCGACTTATTGACTCCCTTTACTGCTCTTGCGACAAGGAACTGGATCGCATTGACGTTGCTTTTGTCTAAGGTGTTTCCGCCAGTGTCCACGTACACTGAAGCGCTTGGCCGGTCATTGGGGTCTTCGCTAAGAAGAAGATTATTTTCGGGTTTGACCACGAAGACCTTGGCGGAGCGAATGGCATCCATCATACCAATGGTACGAGCCAATTCCCCTTGAATAGCTCGAGTGTGGTTGGTTCTCTGGACAAAATCACTTATCCCAAAATTCCCTTCGTCGAAGATTTCAAAACCTACGTCACCCGTTTTGGGCAGTCCTTTCATGGCCAGCTCCATTCTCATCGATGCGCGCTTGTCCTCAGGCACAAGGATAGTGTCACCGGACTCGCTGTATTCGAAGGGCACTTGGTTGGACTTCAGAATATCAACAACTTCAGCCAAATCCTTGGAATCGGCCCCGCTCACCAAGACCCGCATCTGAGTGCTTTCTCCCGACCAACTTAATATTCCAATACTAAGACCTATGATTCCGACCAAGGCTACCCCTAAGGTGAGCTTCTTGGAAGAAGGTAAATTTTGCCACAATTCGCTGAGTTTTTCGAAACGTTCTTTCATGCTTAAGAATTTTAAAAGTTAAGACTACACCTGCATCCGCATGAGTTCCTTATAGGATTCGACCAGTTTGTTACGAACCTCGATCATAAGATTGAAGGCAACTCCCGCCTCCTGAGACTTGACCACGGCTTCGTGAATGTTATCGGAACGGCCGAGAATCAAATCCTGAGTTTCGCGAGCGGATATTTTCTTTTTACGGTCAACCCCCTTAATGAATTGCTCGAACATCTGAGCGAAACCGGGAGCGGTGACACGATCCGTTGGTGAAGTCTTGTCAATCTCAACCGGAACCACACCGTTAGGAGAACGGGTTCCTTGAACTTGAGGGTTCTGTAAGTTCTCAAAATTGGATGAAAAACGATCCGCCTGAGCATTGGGCTGCAGGTTCGGATTCTGATTAAGTAGATCGCTGAGACTGGGAAGAGAGGATATTTCCATGATTTAAATATTTATTTACCGATCGCCATGGCTTGTTGAGCCATTCTACGGGAAGTTTTGACAACGGTGAGGTTGGCCTCGTAGGCACGGGAGGCACTGATCAAATCAACCATTTCTCGAGACACGTCCACATTCGGCATCTCAACCATTCCGTCTTCGTTGGCATGAGGATGACCGGGATTGTAGATCATTCTCCCGGGAGTCTGATCATCAAAAACGTCAGTGACTCGTACGCCTTGGTATAAATTTTCGTCTACGTAGCCAGGAACTCTCCTCTCTGGCATCTTCACATATTCCTCGAAAGCGACTTCCTTGCGTTTGTAAACGTTGCCCGCCGCATCCTGAGTAGTGTTCGAGTTGGCAATATTTTGAGCAATGATTTCGAGCCTGATTTTCTCTGCGGATAATGCGCTTCCCGTAGATTCAATTCCTGGAATAAGATTCATCGCCATGGTTAAAATCTCCCTTTCTTACACCCTTCCGCGGATGGCTAAGTTTAATTCCTTGATCGAACCTCCAACGGCACCGCTCAGATACTCGTAATTCAAGGCATTTCGATTCATCGCCAGCATTTCCTCATCGAGTTGCACGGTGTTACCGTCAACTCGCACTGGTTTGGCCTGCCGATCCTCAGCGCTTCTGGGAAGCAAAGCCTTTACTCGGCGAAAATCCTTACGGTCAACTGCTCGGCGAAGTTCGGTTGCAAAGGTCTTGGGCAAGTCTCGACGCTTGAAACCGGGCGTCTCGACGTTTGCCAAATTGTTTGACAATGCCTCGTGCCGGAGGTGGGTAGCATCCAAAAGCTTTTTGGAAATCAGATAATTTTCCTGATGATAAAGATTGTCTAAGATTACAGCCATGCGCCCCTCGCACTGCAATCTTTGCGCCAACTCTTACACAAAGATCCTTACTCCAAAAAATACTTGTACACCTAAAAAAATGCACAAATAAGCTAAAATAAGCCAAGTCTCGGCAAAAATTACCTAGTTGCTAAAGTTAAGATATCTTGGATTGTCTTTGGGCAAGACGAAGTGTTACCTTTTACCAACCCACTCTAACATGAAGTCACCCAATTTCGAGAACTGTCAAATAGCCATGAATCAGGATGGCATGATTACCAAAGCATCCGAATCCTTTGGTTCATGGGTGGGCAAAAACCCCAAGGATCTGATTGGCAAAAAATTCCTCGGCTTTCTTTTTTCCTTGGAAGCGAGTTGGAAGATGCTTCTTCCCAAGAACCTTCATACCAAGGATTTCGAAACCTTTCTTCCTCTTTCCAAAAACGATCAGGACTCTTCCATCGGTGTCTTTCTTTCTTGCTGTAATTACGATCAGATCTCAGTCGTTTCACTCTCTCCGGCTCTTGCCCCTCATGACTCCCTGAAAAAAGCCTTTATGGGAGATCTCATGAAAGATCCGAGAGCACTTGCCAACACCTTAATTCGACTGCAAAAGGCCGAAAGCCGTCTTTCGGACTACGTAAGCAATTTTCCGGGTATCTTTTTCACCCAGAGGTCCGATATGACTTTCACCTATCTGTCTCGGGGAATCCGAAGACTTTTTCCCACCGAACATGAGGAATTCTCACGAAACGGGGGCCTTTTTCTCAATAAGATCGTCGAACAGGACAGGGAACATTTTCAGCACAAATTGAACGCTAGCTCAAAAAGGAAGGAAACCTTCAGTCTTACCTACCGAATTAAAATTCCCCCCAATGACCAGGTGCTTTATCTTTTGGACGTTAGAACTCCAATAATAACGGCAACCAACCGACTCTTGGGTTACGATGGCGTATTCGTCGACATTACCAGACAGTCCATCGCCGAGCATCGATTGTCCAACTCAATTTGGCGAGAAGGACTTGCAACTCTAACCAATGGCTTGGTTCATGACTTCAGCAATCTAATGGCTGGAATCTTCTCCATAAGCGAACTCTACCATGGCATGATGGAAAAGGATGACCCAATGCTCAACGGTATGGGGCAAATCAAGAAAAGCGCCATGCAAGCTCAGAAATTGGTGCGGAGAATCATTGACTTACACAGAGAAAAATCAGCGACTCGTTCCATTCATGATTTGAGGCTCTTGCTTAAGGATCAAATGGATTTGGTTGGAATCATCATTCCCAGAAGCGCAAAAATCGTAACTGATTTTGGAACCGATGCCATTCCCAGTTTCATAGAGGAAACTGGCTTCAGGCAGGTTATCCTAAATTTGGCAATCAATGCCCGGGACGCGATTGAGAGAAACGGGCGAATTCGAATCTCGCTTAAGAAGGTAAAAAGGGGGCAGGAAATCATGAAAGGAGCAACCGGCGGGCCCCACCTGGCCAAAACCAATGGGGCGGAAATATCCCTGAGCGACAACGGACAGGGGATCGCTCACGAACATGCCGACAAGATTTTCGAGCCATTTTTCACTACCAAGGATTCCATGGATGGATCCGGTTTCGGCTTATATAACTCGAAACTTTTCATTGAGGACCATAATGGCAGAATCGGTTTTTCTTCCGAAATAGGCAAAGGCACTACCTTTTATCTGTTTCTCCCCTACGCAGGAAGCGAAGAAGATGCGCTCGAACCTTCAAGAAAAGCAAAGAGAGCGACACGAGAATTCGTAAAGGTCAGAAAAAGCTCCGCTTAGCGCAACAAGCATCATCAATCCGCTGTCTTCAGCTTACCATTTTCATAGTTCATGACCGTGCGAATCTTGCCGTTGGCGTCGTAGAAGGTCATCTTCCCATGCAGCTTGCCTTCTCGGTAGTTGGCTTCAACCCAAGAACCATCTTTTGATCGCTTGACACTGGATCCATTCAGAATCCCATCTTGGTAGGTTTTGCTTGTGACTTGTCCCGATGCATTAAGTTCCAACACTCCCGAATATGGGCTTCGACTCCCGCTTTCCACGAGAACGGGTTTGCTGTAGGCATCCAATGAATTGTCATAATCAAAACTTTTGTCAAATTCCTCCTCCTCCCCTTTCCAAACTCTAGGTGAGGGAATCGCGGTTTCCTCTTCCTCCCATCCGCAGGAAAAGGCCAAGATCGAAAAAACGAAAAAACAAATGAAGGCCTTTAAGGTCATTGGGCGAGGAAATCCTCAAATTCGTAGAGTTTTGGATCCCGAACAAGCCTTTTCTTCAATAATCTTCTCCATTTGGCTTTCGTTGCTTCTTGCTTGTCCGTGGAATCAAGCGGGTTCTCGGATTCACTTTCATCACCCATGAAATCACCCATACGATCCTCAAGTTCATCGGGGTTCATACCTTCTTCAAGCTTGCGAACGACCTCCTCCATAGGTTCATCCATCTTTTCACCGGTCAACTCGCACATTCTGCGCATCAAATTTCCCATTTGCCTTGGATCGGGATTGTCTTCATCCATTCCTTCAATCGCCCCTTCCATTTCCTGCATCATGGCGTTGGTCTGAGTTTCGCTCATGCCGGCAAATGGATCGTTCGGATCCATACCTTCAGGGGATTCCTCTCCATCCGCCTCCTTTTTGTTTCCAGTAATGGAAAATCCTGAAACAAGCTTTTTCATGGCGTATTCCTTACCATCGGGGCAAGACGGAATGCGGTCAGCGTGCTTTGTAGACCGGGCAAAGAAAGAATAGATTTTGCTAGTTTCGGATGAATAAAATTCGTAAATTGGCATTTTCACCTTCTTGTTCAAATATTCGAACAAAGACAAGATTAGATCAGTGCCCCCTCTAAAATGAAATCCCCACAATTTCAGCTCAACCAAGTGCTGCTCCAAGCTCCCCCAGGCAAGAAATTCTTGCTCCTTCCCATCGCATACACTCTTTTTCTTCAAATCATTACCGGTATTCCCAAGCCGGGTACCCTAAAAAATATAGACGCAAACGAACTCTTGGTTCGCTTTTCCGCAGAGCTTTTCGATTACCCCTATTGGCTACAGGACCTGAGTCACCTGCCACTCTTCTTCGTCCTCGGTTGGCTTTGGCTTTGGACGTCGCCCAAACCCTATGCAAAAGGGTTCTTGCGTGACCCGGCATTTCTTTTTGCCCTATCGTATGCGTGCTTCAACGAACTCGTTCAAGCGTTCATTCCTCAAAGATTTCCCTCCGTGGGAGATTTGCTGATGAATCTACTTGGGGTCACTTTGGCTCGATTCGCTCATCATTGGTCTTACCGTCGCTCCGTCCATCGATGAAAACCCAAACGTCATCCGGCGAGCAACGCCTTCTCCCGCTCAGGCAAAGTCGGATGAGAGTAGTGAAAGCTTGCCATCACTCGGTGCGGGATCGGGTGATTCAGATTCTCGACGTAAAGTTTTCTGAGTGCCCGAACGAGAGGTTCGGGACCATTCACAGAATCTTTTGCAAATTGATCCGCCTCATATTCGTGACGCCGAGATAGATGATTGTTCAGAGGCGTAATCCAGTAAGTGAAGAATCCAACACTCAGACCAAGTCCAACCACAAGAGAGGAAAACGACCCCATAAGGTTCGCGGGCATACCCAATCCCGCATAAAACCATGGGCTTTTCAACAGAAGGGCCATAACGGCAAAGCTAAGCAAACCCAGAACAAAGGACAGAGCCATTCTTTTGGGTATGTGACCCAACTTGTAGTGCCCCACTTCATGAGCAAGTACCGCTTCGATTTCTTCAATTTCCATTTGCTTGATCAAAGTGTCGTAGAGAACGATTCTCCGAAATCTTCCGAATCCCGTGAAATAGGCATTCGAATGCCCCGACCTTTTGCTTCCGTCAATGACTTCAATGGTTTTGGCCTTGAAACCGGTTTTTTCCGAAAGCCCCATCAAGCGATCCTTCAGTTCTCCTTCCTCCAAAGGAGATAGTTTGTTGAATAGGGGAAGAATGACTTTAGGCCATAAAATCATAAGCAGAAGCTGAATCGCAAAAAAAGAGCCAAAGGCAAGGATCCACCAAAATTCAGGCATCAAAGTCGACAAGGAACGGTAGAGCCAAATTAAAAAGGAAAGGAGGCAAAGTCCAATCACCAGACTTAGAATCGTCTCCTTTATCTTGTCGGTCAGCCAAAGCTTCTTGGTTGATTTGTTGAAGCCGTACTTTTCCTCAAGAACGAACTGCCTTTTCCAATCAAAAATAAGATTGGGCAATTGAATGACGGTAAGAAAGCAAATGGTCACCGATGCGCATTGCCAGATCGAATCGTTCAGGGAAGTCGACCATTTCCCAAAGGTCCATGGGAAAAGAAAAAGGAGAAAAAAGGGAAATAATAGGATTCCAATCAACTCCTCCAATCTGGATGATTTGCTTTTTTCGATAGAGTAATCGGTTGCCTTTTTCCAGGTGTCTTCATCCATCACCGCTTCCACTCCGGACGGAATTACCGATCTCATGGAAGCCATATGCCGTTCGTTCTTCAGTTTGAGAAAAAGTTCAAAAACAAACTGCGCCAATGCCGCAACAAGGATTATGATCTGGAGGGATGTCATGCCATGAAAATGTCAATGGTTTCGTCAAATGTCGACCTTCGAGAATTAATTTTAGAAGGTTGCGAACTCTTAGGGTAAGCCTACAATGACAATCGTGACCAAAGCTAAAAGCAGTGACGAAAAGAATTCGGTTCCGGAAGACCTCACCTTCGAGGATGGAATTTCCGAACTCGAGGAAATCGTCCATCGTATGGAATCCGGAGACGCTCCTTTGGATTCCCTTGTTTCACATTACCGCAAAGGCATGAGTTTACTTAAGCATTGCCGAGAAAAAATCGATTTCGCCGAGTTGAAAATCCAAGAAGTCTCCGTGCAGGAGACCACCGAAGGCAATCCTTCCAATCAGAGGTAAGGCAATGGACGGTTTTCCCATCTTAAGCAAAATTCAAAGACCTCAGGATCTTCGTAGCCTCACCCGGCAAGAGATTGTTGCCTTGAGCGAAGAAATAAGAACTCGAATCATTAGGGCAACGGCTCAAAACGGTGGGCACGTAGGGCCGAATCTCGGTGTCGTAGAGCTTACCATTGCTCTTCACCTTGCCTTCGAAACCCCGCGGGACTCCTTTTGCTGGGACGTTTCCCACCAAGGCTACGTTCACAAGCTTCTCACGGGCCGTAACGACGAGCGTTTCGATGCAATTAGAAAAACGGATGGTTTGAGTGGCTTTCTTTCTCGGGAAGAAAGCCAACATGACGCATTCGGGGCAGGACACGCAGGCACCTGCTTGTCGGCGGCTCTCGGCATGTGCGTCGCGAGAGACCTAAAGAAGGAAAACAAGCATGTCGTAGCTATAGCGGGGGATGCAGCCTTCACTTGTGGCATCACTCTGGAAGCTCTGAACAACATTGCCTGCTCTACGAAAAAATTCATCCTCGTCTTGAACGACAACGAATGGTCTATTGCAAAAAACGTTGGCGCGCTGTCGCGATACTTCAACGAATTGATTACGAATCCGGTCTACGACCGTCTGCACAAAGACGCCCAATCCTTTCTGTCCCAGATTCCCGGTGGTCGCTCCTTCATGAAATTAGTTTCCAAGGCCAAAAGAGACACTAAGGAACTACTCGCTCCTTCCAGCATTTTCGAGAAACTGGGATTGCGTTACCTAGGTCCGATCGACGGTCACGACATTGACTCGATGGTCCGATTCTTCGAGTTCGCCAAGGAATCCGACGAACCCATCGTCTTGCACATCCTCACCAAGAAAGGCAAAGGTTTTCCGGTTGCTTTAAAGGAACCGGAAAAGTGGCATGGCTCCGGTCCTTTTGACGAAAAGACCGGAGCTCCCAAAGCGGAAAAGCCAAATACTCCGCCCAAATACCAAGACGTATTCGGAGAATGCCTTGCGGAACTTGCTCTTCAGGACAAATCCATCACCGGTATCACCGCCGCCATGCCCGCAGGCACGGGTTTGGATGCTTTGGAAAAGAAAATTCCCGATCGCTTTTACGACGTTGGCATTGCCGAGGAGCATGCCGTTCTCATGGCTGCGGGAATGGCAACCCAAGGGCTCAAGCCCGTTTGCGCAATTTACTCCACTTTCCTGCAAAGGGCCTACGACCCAATCATTCACGACGTCTGTCTTCAAAATCTACCCGTCACTTTCTGCCTCGATCGAGCCGGCTTGTCTCCAAACGACGGTCCCACTCATCACGGTGTATTCGATCTCTCCTTCCTTCGTTGCGTACCCAACTCAGTAGTTATGCAACCAAAAGACGAAGACGAGCTTCAGGATATGCTCCTCACTGGAATTTCGTCCGGAAAACCCGCCTTTATCCGATATCCGAGAGGTAATGGATTGGGAGTTACTCTAAAGAAATCACCCAAAACTCTGGAAATCGGTAAAGCCGAACTTCTCAGACGCGGTGACACCTGTTCGATTTGGGCGCTCGGACCTTTTGTTGAGACCGCCAAGAAGCTTGCCGAAGAACTTTCCGACAGACACAACTTGAACTGCTCATTGGTCAACGTTCGATTCGTAAAACCTCTTGATCTCGACCTGCTCTTCAAGCATGCCTCCACTCACGATCTCATTGTGACGCTCGAAGACAATGCCTTAATGGGAGGCTTGGGTTCGGCGGTCGCGGAATCCCTGCAAGCCCACGGATTGCAAGTACCCGTAAAAAGCTTCGGATGGCCCGATGCCTTCATTCCTCACGGGAGTTCGGTCAGCCAACTAAGATCCCAATACGGGCTCGATGACCAAAGCATTCTATCATCGATTGAGGCTGCATTGAATAAAAAATACAAACGAGTCGCTTGTTTGAGCGGATAGTGGCCTACCCCGACCTCTTCATTGGGTTGAACCACCGGAGTAAATCACCCACTTCCTCTCGTCGTACAGATACGCTCGGGCGGATAAATAATTGGACGGAGTCGTGAAGTACACCCAGTCTTGGCTTTGGTCGACGTAAAGATATCCGCTTTTGTCCGTCGATGACCAATGGTCTCTTGAGGTCCAACTCCATCCCCACCCCTTTTTCCAGAACCAAAGCTGCATGCCATTCTCATTGGGAACCAAATAAATCCATCCCAAATTCAGGTGATAGCACCAACCACTATCCATGAGATGAAAGTGACCGAACCAATTTTCCGAATCGAAATCATAATTTTCTTCCGAACTCGGTGCAGTGATGAGTCGAGGTTGTACCTTAAGTTTAAAACTTTCAGAAGTCCTCAGCCCTGATGAATCCGTTGCCGCGACGGTGATGGGGTGACTGCCCAGACTTCCCTCCGGAGCCAGACCGCTCAACTTCAAATACATATCGTCCGACCAAGTCCACTTCACCCAACTTGGAGCATCCACTTCAATGAGCAAGGAATCTCCATCTCTGTCAAAGAGCTCGAAAGATTTTTCGAAATGGAGAAACTGAAAGATTTCATAAAAGGATTCCGGCAGTATCGTTGGGGGGCTCGAATCGATCTCAAGAATGGTGAGGAGAAAATCAACGCTGAGCGATTCACCATCGGAATTGCTGATCAAAAATGAAACCGGATATTGACCGACTTCATTGGGAGCTGTCCCGGAAATTGTAATAACTCCGAACTCGTTGACGCTGGGTTGAAGCCAATTGTAAGCCGTTCCATTTTGCTCGGACAAAGAAAATTGACTTCCGGGAGCTACCCAACCAGCGGTTCTCAAATTAAACTCGAAGGGTAACTTTGCCCAAGTTTCGGAAGGTAATTCGGAGGTAACGACGGGATTCCCTGATCGGTTGCCCATTTCAGAGAGAAAAAGACCGACTTCAGCTGGCTCTCCAGAGAGGCCAAGTCCTCCGAAATAGAGGTGCTCGGGGTTCTTTGAGGCGATTTGGTCGATACGATCATCCTTCGGGCTGGTCCAATGAAAGGAATCCAGAACCGTATGATCTTGAGGATTCAATTTTACCAGAAACGAATCCTTCAATCCAGCGGAATGATAAACTTGATCGCCTAGAATAATTTGCTCGTAGAAAGTGCCGGAAACCGTAACTCCTCCACTGGCGTCGACGTTCATGTCCAAGACGCGGTCGTTCCAGACGCCTCCCAAACCAAGAAGGTTCTCCGTGGTCAGTTCCTCGGACAATTTGGCTACAAAGAGGTCCTTTCCTCCAGTCGAAGAAACTTGCGCTTGGTCAACCACGAGTGTGCCTACGAAATCACCCGACAAGAGAAAGCAATCTTCAACTGGATTCCATTTTGAAATGCAATTCTCGACGGCACCCGAAGAGATAAGCCCCGACGAAGTCGTCACCTCTCCATTTTGACTGAGAAGTACGGCGAATACTCCACTTCCATAACCGGAATCATATTGTTTGTCTTCGATCTCAATCAATCCATTGAAAGTACCAGCCGCAAGTAACCTTTGGCTGGAGGAAAGAGAGATTGAATCCATTCGATCCACCCCGGAACCCCCAAAGGAATGGCACCAATTCAATTGACTGAGGTTGGACAGTTCCATACTCAATACGAACGCATCCTCGAGACCTTTGGACGTCAGAACCGTGGAACCCATGGTCGCTTCGCTCAGAAAGGAACCGGAAAGAAAAACTTCGTCATCGCCAAGTTCCATCGAGCTTGAAAACTCATCTTTCACTCCACCGAGAACACGCAAATCCTCAACCAAACCCGTTGGATTGATTTTGATCAGGCAAAGATCACTCCCCCCAAGGCTAACACCCGACTTGTCACCCAATGAAACTTCACCTTTGAAGGTACCGTAAAGATATACGTTTCCATCTTCATCGGTTTCCGCATCCGTCAAAGTGACTTGGTCCGAACAAGACAAGCGCAGGACCTGTTCAACTGTTAGATTATGATCCAAGAAGGCAATGAAACCGTCTGACTTTGCGGTGACTGCGAATTGGTAACCAGGCAAAACCAACTGATCCCTGAAAGTACCCACCACCACCAATCCATCCCTTTGGGGTCGATATAGAATTTCCACCAAATCACCGTCACTCCCCAAGTCGGTCGGCTCGCCCGAATCCGGTTCGGGCAAATATCCGAACTGCGTCAGGTTCTCATTCGAGTAATTCAGATCATAGGAAATCTCTTCATCGGAGAAACCTCCCTCCGCATTGTAGATTCTAAGTTTCAAGGTTCCATTGCTCTCCTTCGGAAAAGTTTCAACCGGTGGAGTTCCCACTAAAATCGCCGTTCCATTGGAGTCCTCGTCCACCAGTAAATTCAGCCATGATGGAGCATCCAAAAGAGTAAAGAAAAGATAATCAGGATGAGGGACGGTCAGGGAACGTACGAAAGGTTCTTCGACCTGAAAAGTCATGGGATCAAAAGAGGCTTCCGGATCTCCGGATACGGGTGCGAAATTCAAAACCAAAACTTCATTTTGAGACACTGCGGGAACTAGTTTCTCATCCAACACCAAACTGCTTTCACTGCTCAACATAAGAATCGGGGCACCCACGGAATTGGTTGCAAACCGAAGAAACCCCTCTTTACCCACACCTCCTATTTGCTTGGACCAGAGGGTTTTACCGTTCGACGCCTTGACCTTCGCAAGAAGCAGATCCATTCCGCCCAGACTCTCAATCGTGGCATCCTCCAGAAACGAACCGTTGAATTCCAAAACGCAGAATGGATCTCCCATGACGTCGATTGAAACTGCAGCCAGTGATCCTTCTTCCGAGAATTCGAATTGGCGGGCCCAATCGATTTGAAAGTCGGTGGAGAATTTGAGCAGGAAACCAACTTTCTTGGAGTTTTCGAAATACTTGTTCTGATCAACCAGAAAATCGCCCTGGTAATCACCGCTCAGATAGACTGCATCTCCAAAAACCGCAAGATCGCTCAGGGAAAGCTGAGTTCCCTCAAAGGTAATTTCAGTCGTCAAAGCCAGTTGGGGGTCCAACTTAACCAGTCGAGCCGAAGTCAGTTGCTCAGCAACTTCACTTTGGCAAAGCAGTAGGACCGATCCATCCGAAACCACTTCCAACCCGATGGGCCATTCCATATTTTCGGTGGCAAGAATATTGGACGCAAGAAGCGAGCCATTCGAGGAAAACGAGCAAAGGAAGACTCGGTCTTCGGGCGCACTCTCAAAGATCTCATTTCCCCCAAAGGAAAAACTACCCTTGTAGGAACCGGCAAGATAAGCCTGCCCCGTCGAGTCCAAAGTCATGCGAAGATTGGAAATCGCTCCTCCCACATCAAGAGTCTGCAACCATTCGAAGACTCCGGAGTTCGTGGTTTTCAACAGGAAGCAGGATTGGTTCGCATCGGTAATCACGCGTTTTCCCAAAACCGACAATTCCCCTTGAAACGAACCCGCCCAATAAAGCCCATCATCCCTCTCGACGCAATCATGGAGAACCACCTGATTGCCCTCCATGGAGAGAAGCGCTTGAGCGGAGTCCTCATCCTTATGAACTTTTAGGATCGTGAGATTGGAATCCGCTGGGGTGATCGTGTAATTGGAATCGAAATCCTGAAAACTTTCAAGACCACCAGCCCAAATAAGCTCTTGCTCACCCTCACCCCAAGCCAGCCCATATCCTCCTGCTCCGGAGAGAACAAAGGTCCGACTCCTCTCCAGAGGGGCTTCCAGATATTTGTTGATCAATCTATGAGTTCTGGACTCATTGCCAGCCTCATCCTGAACCACGTAATTGATTTTCTGGAATCCTCCCGTGACCATATCGACGCTCACCAAATCGTACAGACTGCTTCCATCGTGATCCGTGGCCAAATAGCCGGGTTCGGCAAATAATTCATCCTTGGCCAAGCGGATGTATTTGTCCCCCAAAAGTTTCAAATGGGGAGGCGTTCCGTCGGATACGCGTATGGTATGACTCAATTCCGCGCTTAAGGCCCTCTCGCCCTGAACCCGCACCTTTACTTCAAAATCATCGTACTCCCCCAACGGAGCATTGCCCTGAAGCAGAAAGGTCGTCGGTTCCTGATGATACACGCTCACCCAGTTTGGCCCTTCGATCAATTCGACTGAAAACAGTTCTCTCTGATCTCCATAGACAATGGATACTTCAGCGGAAAAGCTTTCTCCTTCCAAAACTTGAATGACTTGGTCCACTTGCGATGAGGAAAGGACCGGGCGGTCCACCTCCCAGGATACGACCGCTTTGATTCGGATCTCGTCATAGTTTCTTCCATCGGAGACACGAATTGAAAATTCATCCTCATCGGTGCCAATCGCATTGGGTAGGTACGAAAGAACGCTGGGCGAAGCGCCGCTTCCCGATACGGTCGCGACTCCATGCAGAGGAGATTTGCCTGGAACAAGCTCCCAGTGCAGTTCCTCGGAATCCGGATCCGAAGCAATCAATTCATTCAGGGAAAATGAAATGAGCGTACCGTTGGAATCGAAAACGGCCGTTTTCTCCACTCCCCAGTTGATCGTGGGAGGAAGATTTTCCCCGCTCACCACAAACTGGGTTTTCATGGACGAAAACCGACCAGTCTCATCCATCACGAAAACCGAGTATGGAAATTCGTTTCCATGAACTCCGACTTTGGGGACTCCTCCGATAAGGATCCCGTTTGGATCGGTTCTGAGGATGCTCAACCACGGTTGCGGATCCCAAGCCGAGCCAAAGAGTCTGAATTGCATTTGATCTGAATCCGGATCCGTTGCATTGATTTCCATTTCGAAGGGCTCTCCAATCTCCAAGGAGTAAAGCTCATCGATTTGCGTGGTGAACACGGGTGAATCCGGATGCGAACTAAGATACACCTCAAACTCAAGAATACTGTACCGATCCCCCTCGGAAATCCTCACCGAAAAAGTGTCCAGTCCGTGATAGTTTTCCGGAGGTTGGTATTGGAAAACGTCCGGCAAATCACCGGCACCGGATACCTGCAAGGAACTTCCTGCGCTTGAATTCCTTTCGACCGTCCATTCCAAGGATTCATAATCATCGGGTTCAGGATCGGGATTGATGGCATGAAAACCGCTCGATCCGATCCATTCGTCGTGGACCGAATCCTCATCCGTAAAGAAACGGATGGTGGATAAGGTGGATTGATTGACTTGAGAAAGATAAACTGGAGGATAATCATCGATGATTACGTAAAAGGTAAACTGCTGCACCGAACTCAAGGACGGATCCACCGTATCCACCACTTTGAACTTCAGGTTGTAGCTTCCCTCATCCGCCACCGAAGCCAGACCGGAAAGAGTTGCGCTCCCGTTGCCATCGTTAACCAAAGCTAACCATGATGGCATTGAAACCGTGGAATCCCATTCAATCTCCAGGGATTCCCCATCCGGCAAATCGGGATCATAAACTGTAATTACATATTCATACGGCGACTCATCGTTCCAGGAATATCTTTCGGAGGAGTTGCTTGGAGGAGAGGAAGTGAAAACCGGTTGGTCGTTTACCGGCGAAACCGTGACGTTCACAACCGCAGATGCGCTTTTCGAAGAAGTGTCATTATTCTCGGATCGATCGGTGACCATGATCGTAAAGGTATCCGAACCCGAAAAATTCCCGTCCGGCACGTAGACAACCTCACTCTGCGGATCGTTGCCCAAGGATACCTGACCGTTGCCGGGTGCGCTCGAGAGGGACCAGGTCAGATTACCGAGAAGAGTTTCCGTATCATTGACGTCGAAAAACGGCGAAACCCAACTCGATGGAATATCTTCGATCATGGTAATCGAAAAAGTATCCGAGGCAAAGACCGGCGGGTAATTCAGTACGTAAACGCTGAGGCTAAAACTCTTGGAAACTTGGAAGCCGTTCCCATCGGTCAAGAGCACCGTCACCTGGCTTAGGCCTTCATCGGCAACTTCCGGGCTACCGGAAAGAGTAATCGTACCATTCGTAAAATTCGAGTCATGCACCTCCACCCATCCGGGCAGACCAGAGATTGAATGTGTAACATCCGATAAACCGTCCGGATCGGAAAAGGAAATCGTTTTCTGGTAGAGGCTTCCATCTTCGACCGAATCATTGTCCAAATCAACCAAGGCGGGGGTGTCCGGCACATCTTGAACCTCAAAATCAAAGGTAAACAAATCCTGGTCAATGCCATCGGAAACGCGAATGACGAATGAATCTTGTCCGAAGTAATCTGCGGAGGGAAAGTAGGTCAGGCTATGTATGATCTCGTTCGTTGCATTCAATTCGGCTTGGCCATGACTAGGGTTATGGTGAAAGGACCAAGTCAGTCTTTGGTTGTTTGCCTCCGTTACCGAAAGGTTCGAGTCCAAAGTCCAGGAAGTATCCTCATCCATGACCACTTGCAAACTATCTCCCTGATCGATCGAGGGCGCGGCATTCGAGCTTAAGACTTGAACAGCGAAAACTTGGGTATTCACTTCACCTACGCTATCGGTCAGAGTCAGAGTAATTGAGGGTGTAGTTCCAATATCGGAAACCGAAGGACTTCCGCTGATTTTACTGGACCACGAATCGTTGAGATCGTCCAGCGAAAGCCAGGAAACCGAACCGTCATAGGACGCGCTCACGGTTTGGTTGAAATCGGCATCCGCAAAGGAAAAGACATAATCCCAAGCGTGCCCAACCACGGCATCCGTATAAACGGGTACGGTCGTGAATACAGGTGGATCCTCCACCGAGGCAATGTTTACCTCAAAGACTACAATATCCTTGGTGTTGGGATCAGCCGAGTCGGTGATGGCGACGGAGAAGGAATCGATCCCCGTAAAGTTTCCCTCCGGATCGTATTCGACGAAGAGATCATTACCGGATGGAATCAGAGTCACAACTCCGTTCGAGGGATTCGAGAAAAGGCTCCAAACCGAACTGCTTTTATTGGTATCGGAATCCGTGAACGACAAGGAAACGCTCGACCAAGCAATGGGCGAATTATCTTCGCTGATGGAGAACGAAAGCGAATCTCCCTGTTCAATGACCGGGGGATAATTCAACGGAATCACGGATAACGGAAACCCTTGGGTGTCCTTCGCTCCCGAGGAATCAGTGACTGTGATGAACAAATTACTGGCATCGGGAGAGTAATCCGACCAATTCGGCGTACCTCGCAATTGATTGTTGACCAAGTCCAGGGACAACCAGTCCGGTCGTCCGGTAACCGAAAGAGTCAGGGAATCGTTCGAATCATCGACGTCCGTGAAAGCGACCTGGTAGAAGTACTCGATTCCTTCGTTTGCCACAATGCTGACGGGAAAGGAAGTGATGACCGGATCATCATTTACCGGGGAGATACGAACGCTTACGTTCAAATCCACCGATTTTGCAATAAGGTTCGAATCGGTTAATCGGATGGAAAAATTATCGTCTCCGAAATAATCAGCGTTCGGAACGTAAAGGATCTGTTGCCCGGCGGCAGCGCTTGCGTTCAAATCCAAGGTTCCATGCTGAGCCTCCAATCCGGAAACCTCGGAGAGCGACAACACCTCACCATCCGGATCATTCAAGGTAAGAACGGGAAAAGCGGCCAACCAATCCCCCGACGAAAAATCTTCCGAAAAATTAAAGTCGAGACTCGTAACCGCATTCCCAAGGGAATCTTCAAAACTCGGAGGGTTGTTTCGCTTGTAGACCCGCAGAGCAAAGATGGCTGAGCTCGACAAACCTCCATCGCTGACCTCTAAGGTGAAAGTGTAATCCTTGTAATCACCGTCCTCGGCGGCAACGCTCGAAACTGAGGGTATTCCGGTCAGAGTATGCCCGGAAATCGCCAGGCCATCGGGAAAACCAGAACCGTTCAAATCCAAAGAATCTCCATCGGGATCGTACAGTTCGAGGGTGACGGAGTATTCGTCGCCGACCATCGCATAGGGTAAGGTAAGTTGACTGGGATTTGAAAAAATGGGGGTGTCCGGTAATCCATTGACCACGATCGAGAAATTATGCTCATCCGTTCCATCCGTACCCATCAAGGTTGACCGAAAGAAAAGGTTCCCTGAGAAATTACCTTCGGGAACGAAGGAAAACACTCCGCTTGTGGCATTGATATCATAGGTGGAGACTGAGGCGTTGGTTTCCGCTATGGACCAAGTGTTGTTCGAATCAAAAGGGTGAGAGCCATTGAAATCGTAAACAAATCCCGTTGAATCCTCATCGGTTGAAAATTGGGAGGATGAATTCCCTTCAATGATTGGAGCTAAGGGAAAGCGATCCTTGCTTTGCCAAGCGGAGTTATAATAAAATTGTATGGATCCCGCAAAGGATTGGTTCGAGTCATCCTCAGGATTGCCCGCCACCACTGTTCCCTTTCCCATGGCAAAGGGTGACAGCGTTCTGGAACTGACCACTGAATCGTTGCCATCCAAAGTGGATATCAGATTCCATGAGTCCGAGACCGCTTGTTTCTCATACAAATAAATCATTCCGTCCTCTCCCGCTCCCGGAGAGGAAATTCCCAACAATCCGTCGAAGGTGATCAGGCTTTGCGAAAAGTTTTGCAAATCAACTCCCGTCGGCGGATCGATCCTTTGTTTTTCAATCCATCCGGTGCTTTCCTTTTCAAAGACGAAAACCACTCCCGTGTCATTTGTATCCCCACCCTTCTTCGCTCCTATGAACGCATACTCATCCGACAATGCAACACTGTGTCCGAATTCATCGTTGGGCGACAAACTGTTCGGCGAAAACCGGGTCGCCGTGGAGGACCAAACATGGGTGGTCGAATTTTTCTCAAAAAGATAAGCGGCACCCGCGTCCAACCCATTCCCCGCATCATCTTCCTTGGGAGCGCCCACCAGAAGATAGTTATCATTCAAGGCCAAGTCGTTTCCGAAATGTTCATCACTTTGATTACTGTCGGACCAGAAGGTACTTGCGAAGTCCCACTGTCCACTGGAAGCGTTTCTCTCGAACAAAGTTACTTTACCGGGACCCAAGCCACTTAGTTTTTGGGGGGAAGATACGACAAGGCTCGAACCATGCAAGGCCAAACCCGAACCGAAAGTGTCATTGGCTTGTCCACTCGGATCGGACAAATTTCCATCAATGGAATAGTTGCCGTCGGTTTGCACGTACAGGTAAACTTTTCCCTGAAAACTGTTTGAGTCAGGGGCCCCAATGGCAAGGTAGGCGCCACTTGTGGAGATCGAGCTTCCAAAGCTCATCCGACCCAAGTCTTCCGGAGGAGTGATTTCTCCCACCTGATCAACGGAGAGATCCGTAGAGCGATCAAAAAGATAAACCTTGCCCAGTTTGTCATCTTCCTGGTGGGCTCCGACAATCGTTTGGTTGCTTTCGTCAATTACGAGACTGATGCCAAAATTCGCTTCCTGATTGACGACGTCGGGAAAGTTCAAGGGAAACTTTTCATAGGGTTCGATCGATATCTGGCCGAAGTTGACCATATCGCCCGGGTTGTAGTAATAAAGAGTGGAAGTCAACGAGTTGGGTGAAAGCAAAAGATATTCGGAAAAAGAAGAAAATCCGTTATTGAACACTCCGCTTCCCGCATATTCCGAACCCACCGAGTCACTCAGATAGAAAGGAGTCGAATTGGAATCGGACTTGGCGAAAAGATATTGGTTGTTCTCATAGAAGATAAGATTGGGCTTAAGTTCACCGGAGACGTCAAAACCATTCACTGTCCAAGTGACCGACTTACTGTGGTTATAGGATTCCAAGGAAATTTGGCCTTTTGCCTGGAAGCATAAAGGGGAGACCAAAGCAGCCAAAATGAAGCCACGGATTCGTGACGAAGGAAATCGCAAAGCAACTCTTCGCTCCAATAGGCAAAAGTCTCCAAACATATCCACAACATCCCAAAAACAATGCTTATTTGCAAAGCTTTTAAATTGGCTAATTTTAGTCGTAGAACGATTAATTCAACCTTTTGGGCACATATCGAACAAAAGGGACTCGAGCAGGGATGGGAACTCTGCGAACCAACGGCACCTTTCTGACCGGCTTGGGGCGGCTTACCAACTTCGGACGCTTAACCTTGGAAGCGATTTTAGCCAAAGGAACACGGGGAGCGAAACGGATCCGCGGGGCTTTGGGGGCTTTGGGAACCAACGACGCACGCCGGAAAGAGGAATAGCTGGGAACCGAGGGAACGCTTCTTACCTTTGGGACGGCGGGAACCGAGGGAACGGG
>CEPJ01143215.1_pt1 | contig 25420 bp, 26 predicted proteins | sample 530561 | NCBI WGS metagenome assembly CEPJ01 (sample SAMEA2620404, study PRJEB7988) | marine metagenome | biome: marine biome (ENVO:00000447); feature: surface water layer (ENVO:00002042); material: "saline water (ENVO:00002010), including plankton (ENVO:xxxxxxxx)" | depth 5 m
GATCTTCCAGCAATAATCTTCTTTTCACTCTTTATAGCATTTTTTGGACTATAAAATATTAGAGATAAAACTGGTAAAAATGTCATAAAAGATAGGGCAATATAGGGGCCAACAAAAGTATGCTCAGGTATAAGATTTTGGGAATATACTGCAATATTTGGCCCGAGTAATGCAGAAAATATTCCTGCCAACATAATAACTGAAATAGCCCTTGGTATCATATCTTCACTAACTGACTCTGCTGCTGCAAATCTATATTGGTGAGTAAATGCAAGACCGTTACCAATGGCAAAGCAAGACAGGCAATAAAACAAAAAATCTCCGTAATAGATTGATACAGCGGCTATCAGCGAAGATACTGAGGTATAAATTGCAGCATAAATAAAACCTCTTTTTCTCCCAATTCTGCTCATTATATTGGAAGCAATCATTGTTGAGCTCGCAAGACCAATCACCATTGATGCGGTTGGAAGTGTTGAGAGTGTTGTTAATGATGTAAGGGTTGAGCCAATTATACCGCTCAAAAAGATAGTGACGGGCGCAGCAGTAAAACCGAATATTTGAGCTATAATTAATAGGATTAAATTTTTATTGTACATTCTATTAAAGACATGTTTTTAGATATATAACTACTTATTTAGCCTGATGTCTATTTATTATTATGTGCCACAGAATGTTTGATATACGCGTTCTCGTGGTTCAGGTGGTATCTGGTAAGGCTTTGATTTACCATCCGCCTTGAAGGGTTCTTTTAATACCTCTAAAAAATCTCTAAAATGCTTAAAATCACCATGAGCCGCAGCGCTTATTACTCGCTCAACCTGATGATTCCTTGGTATAATTATTGGGTTAATATTTCTCATCATTGCCACAGAAGTATCCCAAGATTTACTATTTTTTTGTAATCTACTTTTCCATTGCTTATACCAAGTTTGAAAAGATGATGTTTCATATATTATTTCTGTTGGTTTTTTTCCATCACTAAGATCACGAAATGTGTTTGTAAAATCGGCATCATTATTATGCATCCAATCTAAAAGATCTTTAATTAATATTTGGTCCTCTGGTTGATCACCAAGTAAACCGATCTTCGAACGCATCATAGTTAGCCATTTTTGTTTATAAATATCAGAAAATTTATCTATTAACTTTTCGCCCAGTTTGACAGCGTTATCTGCATTATTATCAATCAGAGGTAATAGTGCTTCAATTAATCGAGCTAAATTCCATTGAGCAATCAATGGCTGATTCATAAATGAATAACGGCCTCCCCTATCGATGGAACTAAAAAATGTATTTGGATCATAATTATCCATAAAAGCACAAGGCCCGTAGTCAATCGTCTCACCCGAGAGGGTCATATTATCAGTATTCATTACGCCGTGTACAAATCCGACACGCATCCAATGAACAATCAAATCAGATTGTTTCTGCATCACATTTTCAATAAGACCAACTGCTTTATTTGAGGAATCAAAAACCTCTGGGCAGTGTCTTTTTATTGTATAATCCAGTAATGATTTTAGGAGCCCCTCATCTTTTTGGTTGGCTGCAAACTCAAAAGTTCCGACCCTGATATGAGAACTTGCAATGCGCGTTAATATTGATCCAGGTAATAAAGCTTCGCGTCTTACTTCTTGGCCGGTGGTTATAATTGCGAGACTTCTTGTAGTTGGAATACCTAAATGATACATTGCCTCTGAAATGAGGTACTCGCGTATCATTGGACCGAGCGCCGCTCTGCCGTCTCCACTTCTTGAGTATGGAGTTTTTCCTGATCCTTTTAATTGGATATCGAGTCGTATTCCATTGGGCGTAATATGTTCCCCAAGAAGATGAGCCCGACCATCTCCTAGCATGGTGAAATATCCAAATTGATGGCCTGCATAGGCCTGCGACAGTGGTGTTGATCCATCAGGTAGTTCATTCCCAGAAAATAGTTTTGAAAGTTTTTTTTGTGTGGTTGAGGTCAAATTAAGGCCAATTTCCTGAGCAAGGTCATAGTTAATATGAACAATCATGGGATTTTGGACACGTTCGGGTCGTTGTTTCACAAAGAATTGTTTTGGCAAGCCAGTATACGTTGTATCAAAATTAAAGTTAAATACGTTGGTCATGTTAATGTGCAGGGTTGATTGCAAATTCTTTTAATATATTAAGGGGAACATACTTGAGGGCCGCTTCATCACAGGCCTCTAGAATCACAGCTGGTGCTACCCCTTTCTCCCATGCCTCTTTCCATCTCAAAGCACAAAGGCACCACCTATCCCCTGGTAATAAACCAGGGAAATTATATTCCGGTCTAGGGGTTGAAAGATCATTACCACGACTTTTTGAAAACTCTAAAAATCCAGCCGTAACCTCAGCGCAAATAACATGGCTACCAAGGTCGGTATCGTCTGTTCGACAAAATCCATCTCTAAAATATCCAGTTTTTGGTGCATGGCAGCATGATTGTAGCACTCCACCCAAAACATTTTTTTTAATCTCTCTACTCATATATTCACATTCTTTGCTTGCACAGCATTATACGACGTTATTTATGACTCAAATGGCGGAGAGAGAGGGATTCGAACCCTCGATAGTATTGCTACTACACACGCGTTCCAGGCGTGCGCCTTAAACCACTCGGCCACCTCTCCATAATCAAATTATTCCATAGATATTTTTCTACATGATTTTGGCAAATCAGACAACAACATCCATTTACGTATTTTTGTTGAGTTTGACTCAAAAAGCTTATCTTTTTTCATCCAAAAATCTAATTCGCTCCCGCAGCCACTTGAATTATTCACATCAGCTTGATTAATACATAGCTCTGAATTTTTTGGGCAACTCAATCTGACATGAAAATGATTGTAATGACCAGCCCATGGGCGCATCTTTTTTAGCCAATCCATATCATTCTTCTCTTCTGCCATCACACATAGTTCTTTCTTAATTAATGGGTTAACAAAAATTCTCGTTACCCTATCGTCTTTTGTTGCTATTTTTAGTAAATCATAATGATAATCTGACCATAAGTCCTCATTTATTTCCCTTTGATTTGGCGAAAGAACGGACCTTGGTTTGAAAGTTTCAAGCTCAAACCTGTTCATTGCTAAGTCTGGTTTTCTTTCATAAAAAATATCGACATCCAGACCCGTCTGATGGCTTTTATGGCCATAAGGCATCGGTCCACCTCTTGGCATTGATAAATCTCCCAGAATGAGACCATTTCCATGAGTCTCAAATACCTCTTTTGATGTATTTTTTATATAGCTTATTAGATTTGGATGACCCCAAAATCTATTTCTTGATGGTTTTAGCGCCTCATAGTGAAGACTGTGGTTTGGTAAGTATTCAGCTCCAGCTAAACAACCTTTTGAGTAGGAGCCAATGCTCTTTGCTTCGGAATTAGTTTCCGTTCTTATCTTGAAGAATATTTCACTTGCATATTCTTTTGATAAAACCAAGTTTATGTCAAATAAAAAAATTAGAATAAATAAGATGAGTTTGGCAGAAAAGCTTGTCATCAGGGCAGATCTAAGTTTAATAATCAGCTTTAAGCGCTGCAATAAAGGCTTCTTGGGGAATCTCAACTTTTCCATATTTTCTCATTTTCTTTTTACCTTTCTTTTGCTTTTCAAGCAGCTTCCGTTTACGTGTCACGTCTCCACCGTAACATTTTGCTGTTACATCCTTTCTAACCGCAGATATCGTCTCCCTTGCTATAACCTTCCCGCCAATAGCTGCCTGTAATGGTATTTTGAATAAATGTCGTGGAATTAAATCCTTTAGTTTTTCTATTATAATCCTTCCCCGGTTTTCAGCAACACTTCTGTGAACAATCATTGCCAATGCGTCAACTGACTCTTCATTAACTAAAATCTGCATTTTAACGAGATCAGACGCGTCGTAATTTGCTATTGAATAATCAAAGCTGGCGTATCCTTTTGAGATAGATTTTAATTTATCATAAAAATCAAAAACAACCTCATTCAATGGAATTTGATATGTGATTACAGCACGGTTACCTGAGAAATTAAGCTCCTTTTGCACTCCCCTTCTTTCCTCGCAAAGCTTCAATATTGCACCAAGATATTCCTCAGGTACAATAATTGATGCATCAATCCAAGGCTCTTCAATTTTTGCTATTCTTTCTTGGGGTGGTAAATCAACGGGATTATGTAACTCGATTACATTACTGTCTGTCGTATGCACCTTATAAATTACGCTTGGTGCAGTTGTAACCAGATCAATATTATATTCTCTATCAATTCTTTCACAAATAATTTCGAGGTGAAGTAGGCCTAAAAAACCACACCTATAGCCTAACCCTAAAGCAGCTGATGTTTCTTTCTCATATTGAAAGCTTGCGTCATTGAGGCTTAACTTTTCTATTGCATCTCTTAAACCTTCAAAATCTGATGTATCCTGTGGGTATAGACCACAGAAAACTACGGGCTGTGAGGGCTTGAAACCGTCCAGAGCAGCAATATCTTGTGCCTTTGCATCAGTAATAGTATCTCCAACCCTCATATCCGATACTTGCTTTATGGATGCTGTAAAAAAACCAATCTCACCTGGACCAAGCTCATCAAGCATTTTTTGTTTCGGCTGAAACACACCAATTCTTTCTATCTGATATGTTGCGGCGTTGGATAAGAGTTTAATTTTCTGCCCTTTTTTTATTGATCCATCATAAACTCTTACCAAAACAACAACACCTAGGTAAGTATCATACCAAGAATCAACAAGCAGCGCTTTTGTTGTCTGGCTTACATCACCTGAGGGGGGCGGTAGCTTCTCTGTCACCTTTTCAAGCAGATCATTGATACCGAAACCTGTTTTTGCTGAAATTTCAATCGCATCACTTGTATCTAAACCTATTACGTCTTCAATTTGTGCTTTAACCCTTTCTGGATCGGCAGCTGGTAGGTCTACCTTGTTTAAAACAACTAAAATTTCATGATTATTAGCAATAGACTGATAAACATTAGCAAGTGTCTGTGCTTCCACCCCTTGACTTGCGTCAACTACCAATATGGATCCTTCACAAGCCGCAAGTGATCTATTAACCTCATATGCGAAATCTACATGACCTGGTGTATCTATGATGTTTAGTGTAAATTCTTCATTTTTATTACTCTTGTATTTCAAGCTAACCGACTGTGCTTTGATTGTTATGCCTCGTTCTCTCTCAAGTTCCATTGAGTCAAGCACCTGATCCTTCATTTCTCTTTGTTCAAGCCCACCTGTTATTTGAATCAACCTATCAGCGAGCGTCGATTTGCCATGATCTATATGAGCAATTATCGAAAAATTTCTGATTTTTGATAAATTATGCATGTTATCTGAACTTTTTTGGGAATCCATATCTAAGATCTAATTTCAGCTTCGAATTTATTTCCTACTTCAGATATAATCATTCTTGATATTTCTTCAATTTCGAGATCTGTTAGTGTCTTTTCATATGGTTGAATTATAACATTGATCCCAATTGATTTCTTATTTTTCGGTATATTTTTCCCAGAATAAATGTCAAATATTTTAATATCTTCAATCATAGTATTTTTAATTCTTTTTATTACGTTAAGAATCTCTTCGGCTTTTGTATCTTTATCCACTATAAAAGCAAAATCGCGGCTTACCGGCATAAAGTTACTTATTGTAAATCCAGGTCTTACTCTTAACTTATTTCTTGTTTTTGATGATATTTTACCAAGGAATATCTCGAAAGCAAAGATTGGGGTGTCTATGTCAAGGTCACTTAAAATAGTTGGATGAATTTCACCAAAATGACCTAATATGTTCATTGGGCCCTGTCTTATAACCCCTGACTTACCTGGATGATAGTATTTGGGGGCATCTTGAGTAATTTTGTAATTACTATCATCTATACCTTCAGATCTTAAAATTGCAATTATATCCTCTTTAGCATCAAATGAGTCATAATCTCGTGAATTACCTCTCCAGTCACCATTTCCTCCATGTGAGATTGCTTTGCCAAGCCTAACGCCGGATGCAAACTCAAATTGATCTTCGGGATTAACTCCACTGTAACAATTACTCACCTCAAATAGAGATATATCTTTTTGACCTTTATCTAAATTTCTTTTAACTGATAAAAGCAGACTTGGCATCAAAAGCTGTCGCATGACATTCAACTCCATTGATATGGGATTTAGAAGACGCAAATCATCATTAACTTGATAAAAAAGTTTTGCAATTTTATCCGAAATAAATGAGTAGCTAACTGTTTCCATCATCCCTCTGCTAGCCAATATCCTTTTTATATTAAATCTAATTTTTTGCGCCCTATTTATCTTCTTAGATGCTACGCCAACAGATTTTTTGAGAGGAATTGGCTTTATATTGTCAGTTCCCTTGATACGCATGATTTCTTCAACAATGCACGCATTCTCAGAAATATCATGTCTCCATGATGGTACGGTGATTTCAATTTTCTTATTTTTTTCTGATAATGAAAATCCTAACCCTGTAAGTATCTGATTTATATCAGATTTTTTAAAGGATACACCGAGTAGCCTTGATACTTCATCCAAGTTAAAATTTATCTTTTCTTGACGATTCAGGGGCTTTCCCACTGATTTTATATTTGATATTTCGCCACCACATATTTCCTTTATCATCTCAACGGCCTTATCCAAACCACTGTTATTGAATCCGCTATCTATCCCTCTCTCATTTCTATATCTCGCGTCGGAGTTGATGTTTAACTCCCTGCCAGTATCCGCGATATTAATTTTGTCCCAAACTGCACTTTCGACTAAGACGTTCACAGTATCCATATTACAGCCGGTTCTTTTTCCACCGATAATACCTGCGATTGACTCCGGATTATTATCATCTGAGAAAATTGTATGAGATCGACTGAGGTTATACTCTTTGTCATCGAGTGCAAGAATCCTCTCGCCAGCTTTTGCTTTTCGAATCTCTAAGCCCTTATTGATTTTATCATAATCAAATACATGCAAAGGACGATTCAAATCATATGTTAGATAATTTGTTACATCAACAAGCGCATTAATAGGTCTTAATCCTATTGCCTCTAATCTGTTCTTCAACCATTTTGGTGACTCGCAATTTTTTATATTTTTAATTAATCTAAAGCTTGCATATATATTACTTTCGACATCTTTATTTATTTTTATCTTTTTTTGAATATCATACCCTCCAATAATCTTTGTCGCTTTCAGGGGCTTTAATTTTCCGATATTCGCTGCGCTTAGATCGCGCGCAATACCTCTCACACCGAGTGCATCTGACCTGTTAGGTGTTATGGATATTTCAATTACGGGGTCTGACTTATTAATTTGATCGTAAATATTATTACCAATTTGAGATTTTGGATCTAGCTCCAATATACCATCATGCTCATCAGAAAGTGACAATTCTCTCTCAGAAAGTAGCATTCCACTTGACTTTACACCTCGGATCTTTGTGGCTTGTAAGGTCATTGATAGTCCTGGAATGTAAGAGCCTTCTGGAGCAAAAACCGCTTTCATACCTTCTTTGACGTTATTAGCCCCACAAACCACATCCTGTATTCCGTTTATAGTATTTAAAGTACAAATTTTTAACTTATCAGCATCCGGATGTTTTTTTATGCTTGAAATCTCACAGATGGTAAAATCTTTGTAAATCTCAGATGGATCAAAAACATCCTCTACTTCGAGACCAATCATATTTAATTTATCGCAGATCTCATCCAAACCTGCATTTGTGGTAAGATGGTCTTTTAGCCATGATAGTGTGAATTTCATTCAGATAGTCCCCTTGATAGAGACGGTATATCAAGTGCCCGAAAACCATAATGCCTGAGCCAACGTAGATCTGAGTCAAAAAAAGACCGGAGATCTGTCATGCCATATTTTAGCATAGCCAAGCGATCTATACCCAATCCGAAGGCAAATCCTTTATATTTACTTGGATCTAAATTAACATTTCTTAATACCTGGGGATGGACCATTCCGCTCCCTAAAACTTCTAGCCAGTCACTGCCTTCCCCGACAATTAAACGATTTTTATCCTTTTGACACGCAATATCAACTTCTAGAGATGGCTCTGTGAATGGGAAATAACTTGGCCTGAGTCTCATCTTTATATTTTCAACTTCAAAAAAAGCTTTGCAAAACTCTTCTAAGCACCATTTAAGCTGACCCATATTTGCATCTTGATCTATCACTAAGCCCTCAACCTGATGGAACATTGGTGTGTGTGTTTGGTCAGAGTCAGATCTATATGTTCTACCCGGTGCTATAATTCTTATTGGTGGCTCCTCTCGCATCATTGTCCTGATCTGAACTGGACTCGTGTGGGTTCTGAGTAGCCTCGAATTACCATCTTTTCCCGGTAGATAAAAAGTATCAACCATCTGCCTAGCAGGGTGACTTTCTGGTATATTTAAAGAGTTAAAGTTGTGATGTTCATCTTCAATATCAGGTCCTTCAGCTATGTTAAAACCCATATCTGAAAATATTTCAATTATCTCTTCGGTAACCTGACTAATGGGGTGAATTTTACCGTTTTCAAGATTAGTATTTGTCAGTGGAAGAGTAACATCTATAACGTCTTGGCTTATTTTTTTTGTGATCTCCGCTTGCTGCAAAGCTGATTTACAGATTTCAATTTCGTCAGTGATTTGTCTCTTAAGCGCATTTACTTGCTCGCCAAAATCCTTACGGACCTCAATTGTTTGTGATGAAATATTCTTTAAAAGTGATGTAATAGCACCTTTTTTTCCAAGTGCAGACACTCTTATATTATCAAGTTGATCCAATGACTTGATATCATTGATCTCTTTCAATAGCTTAACTCGGAGATTTGAGATGTCTGGGAATTTACTCATACGCAAGGTACCTATCAATTATTTTATAATAGAAATATTACGACATTTAGATAAATGAATGGTAAATAGAAACTACTTAAGTTCTGCCTGAACCTTGCTCAGTATCTCCATAAATGCTTGCGGTTCATTAACAGCAAGATCAGCTAACACCTTTCTATCGATGCTAATTCCGGCCTTGTTTAAACCATGCATAAAAGTTGAATAGCGCATACCATGTTCTCTGACCATTGCATTTATGCGCTGGATCCACAAACTTCTAAAGTCTCTTTTTCTAACTTTTCTATCTCTATAGGCATATTGTGCTGCTTTTTCTACAGCTTGCTTTGCTACACGGATTGTATTCTTTCTTCTACCATAATACCCTTTTGCTTTTGACAAAACTTTTGCATGTCGAGCATGTGATGTTACGCCTCTTTTAACTCTCGCCATCTATTCTATCCTAATTATATGGTAAAAACTGCTTAACAATCTTTTGATCGGCTTCGGCTAATACCGACATTCCTCGGGCATTTCGAATAAATTTATTAGTTCTTTTAATCATGCCATGACGTTTCCCTGCTTGGGCACACATTATCTTGCCACTTTTTGTGACCTTAAATCTTTTCTTTGCACCAGATTTTGTTTTTAACTTTGGCATTTTTTTTCAGGTTTTTTTAGAATTAATAAACTATGAGACTTTATAGGCTAGGTAAGAATTATTTACAACAGAAAAATAAAAAATATTTGATTAAAAATATTTATTTTGGCGCCAGCACCATGATGATTTGCCGTCCTTCAAACTTTGGCTCAAGCTCAACTTTTGCAAACTCATCTGTATCATTTTTTATGCGATCAAAAAGTTTCACACCAAGCTCCGAATGAGACATCTCTCTCCCGCGAAACATAAGAGATATCTTAACCTTATCTCCGAATTCTATAAATTTTTTCATATTTTTTAACTTTACTTCATAGTCATGTGTGTCGATGTTCGGACGCATCTTGATCTCTTTAACACCGATTACCTTCTGCTTCTTTTTGGCTTCAGCAGCTTTCTTTTGGGCTTGATACTTAAACTTACCATAATCCATAATTTTACATACTGGTAAGTCTGTATTTGGAGAAATTTCTACAAGGTCTAGTGAAAATTTTTCAGCCTCTTGTAAACCAATATCTAGAGTTACTTCACCATAATTTTCGCTGTTTGGTCCTATAAGTCTTATATTTCCTGCGTCTATCAAGTTATTTATTTTATGCGCAGGCTCAGTTTTTTTTCTTGCGAAATCTTCTGTTCTTCTGGCTATTGTTAATCTCCAATTTTAGTTTTACTAAGAATTATAAATATATATAAAAATTTGGACAAATCAAATATTTATTGCGAACTAATCACCTGTTAAGCTCCTCCTTTAAAATATCCTTTAAACCCAGTTTATAATTCGGATATTTTAATTCGAGACCCAACTTTTCTTTTATTTTCTGATTTATGATGTACTTTGTCTCTGAGTAGAAACTTCTTGCCATTTCAGATAAGATTGCTTCACTAAAAATAACAGGCTCTGGTGGATCAGTGTTCAATAACCTTGCCGCAAACTCAACAACGTCTTGTGGGGGAGCAGGCATATCGTCCGAAATATTAAATATATCTGATTTAATATCTGAAACTGATAGCATGTAAATAATTCGAGCGATATCGGCAACATGTATTCTATTAAAAACATGCCCTTCTTTGATAATTCTCTTTGCTGTACCATTAATCAAATTTCTAATTTGATTTCTACCTGTGCCATAGATACCAGATAGCCGAAGTATATTAAGCGTGACGCCAAATTTATCACACAAATCAGTCCATTGGCTTTCTGCAAGTATTCGACTCTTCGCACGATCCGACTGAGGATTTATCTTATATTTTTCATCTACAGTTGAACCATTTGCGTCACCATACACAGCAGTTGTTGACAGATAAATGACTCTTTTAACTGAAGTTTTTAATGCGTTGGCTATATCTTCATAATTTGACTTTAGCACGACATCCCCGTTTTTATCAGGAGCAATAGATATCAAGAGAATTTTTGAACTTGCTAATGACTCACTCAGATATACTTTACCTTTATTAGGATTATACTCTATTAACTCAATATTTGGATTTACTTTTTTATTTCTGTCACGGGTTGTCCCTGAAGTAATCCATTTCTGATCATTAAAATATTCACACGTCTGCAACCCTGTGAAACCAACACCAAAGCAAAATAATTTATTCAATATCTAACCCCATTCACTCACAACTAGAGGATCGTTTTCTTCTAAGATATATATCTTACGTAATTTTTGAAATTCTTTTTTTGAGATAATTTTTTTTAATGCCCATATTGCACTTGCCCGTATAATTGATGACTCATGTCTGAGGAATTTTTTAACCTTTATTGATATCTGCTGTGATCCAGAGTTTCCAGCTGCAATAAGTACATTTCTGAGAAATCGATCCTTGCCAATTCTCTTTATTGGCGAGGTTTTGAAGAATTTATTAAATGCATCATAATCAAAGTCTAGAAAAAAGGAAATATCTGGCATGTTCAAGATCTTTTTTGCCTTTAACTGAATATCCCTTGTCTGGGATGCAAACTTGTTCCATGGACACACGGCTAGGCAATCATCGCAACCATATATACGATTGCCAATTAACTCCCTAAATTCCTCTGGAATATGCCCTTTATGTTCTATCGTTAGATATGATATGCACCGTCTAGAGTCAAGTTTGTAAGGTGAAACAATGGCATTAGTTGGACATATATCTATACAGGAAGAACAGCTCCCACAATGATCTAATTCCGGAGACGAAGCTTCAAGCTTGATCGGTAATAGGATAACTCCCAAAAAAAACCAAGATCCCAATTTGCGACTGACAAGATTTGAATGTTTTCCTTGCCATCCTATACCTGCTATTTGCGCAATTGGCTTTTCCATAATTGGAGCGGTATCAACAAAAAGTTTTGATTCAATTCCATACTCATTCAGGAGCCATATACTCAACTTTTTCAGGCTTTTTTTCATTAATTCATGATAGTCATCAGCTCTAGCATATACAGAGATATTTGCTTTAAGGGTCTCTTTAATATTGTGCAGTGGATTATCTTGAGGGCCATAATTTTTGGATACCGCAATGACCGACTTCGCATCTTGCCATATATTACTTGGATGTGATCTCCTTTCTTTGTTTTTTTCTAACCAGATCATATCTCCATGGTAGCCATTTTTTAGATATTCCTCTAAACTGTCTTTTTGATCGGGTATATCAGTAATGTCGGTAAAGCCAATGTCATCAAAGCCAAGCATCTCTATTTTGGTTTGTAAGACTTCTTTCGTTATTGCTTTCATGTTATTAAAAATCAGGATTTGAGTAGTGATTGGGTGGGTGAAATCCGGCTAAACGATCTTCTAATATAGAAGAAAATGATGGTCGAGATTTTATTCTTGCGTACCAGTTTTTAATTTCTGACCATTTATCCCAATCAATTTTGTTTAAATAATCGAGACATGATATATGTGTTGCCGCCGCTATATCAGCCTGTGAAATTGCATCCCCAGCAATCCAGCGCCTAGAACTAATTAGATGAGAGAGGTATTCGAAATGATATATCGAATTTTCTTGAGCTATTCTCAGTGACTCCATATTTGGACTTTTATCTTCAGTTCTATTTTTCATATAATACTTATCGATTAATTCCCTCAATATTATTTTACTTACTTCATTATAAAATTTATTGTCATACCAATCAACTAACCTTCTGATCTCAGCTTTACCTCTAAGGTTACCTGAAATAAGTGAGGTACCCTTTTGAAGGTGGCTATATTTTTCTTCAATGTATTCAATTATTGCATAATTATTTATAATTATATCATCTGCCTCATCTATCAAAACAGGAAGAGTACCCGCAGGATTAATAGCAAGAAATTCCTTTCTTTTATTCCAGATTATTTCGTCAATTGTCACAAAACTTATATTATATTCTTCCAGTGTAAATCTTACTCTTCTGGAAAAGGGGCAGAGTTTAAATTGAAATAGTTTAATCATATTATTATTTAAGTTATACTATCTAAAATTTGTAAAAAACATTCTTTAATAATAAGTTACTTTCTTCCTAAAAAAAGGTTTCACTAATATGAGTTGGCTTCCAACATCAAAAAAAGAATTAGAGGACAATCAGTACATTGATGCTGTAGTACTTCCAAGGACTAGTGATATTGGCAATTTTGAAGTTCATAGAGCGCTGCCTTCAAAAGAAAGACAAATGGTTGGCCCATTTATTTTCTGGGATCAAATGGGTCCCGGAGAATTCCTCTCCGGGTCGGGTTTAGATGTGAGACCGCACCCGCATATTGGGTTATCTACAATTACTTATCTCTTCAAGGGTACGATGGATCATAAGGACTCTCTTGGTAATGATGTAAGAATTGCACCTGGAGACATAAACCTCATGTCAGCAGGTGGAGGAATTGTCCACTCGGAGAGAACGGGTGAGGATGTACGTAAATTGCCATCAGAATTATTTGGAATACAGAGCTGGATTGCGCAACCAAAAAAATATGAGGAGTCTAAGCCGTCATTTCAAAACATATCTTCAAATGATATTACTAAGATTGATAGTGGAGGTGTCCATGGAAAAGTTCTATTTGGCGAACTAGATGGATTAAAGTCATCAATCGACTCACAATGGGCTACACTCTATCTTGACGTTACAATTGAGGAAAAAAACAAATTTAATATCCCACCAACCTTCATCGAAAGAGCTATTTACATCATCTCAGGAAGTGCGTATTTTCATGAAACAAAAATACCATTAAACACATTAATCGTACTGAAGCCGTCGGTAAGTATTACTCTTCAGGCAACCAGACGTACACGATTACTTGTTCTTGGTGGTGAGCCAATGGATGGACCAAGATATATTTACTGGAACTTTGTTTCATCAAGAAAAGATAAAATTGAAGATGCAAAAAATAAATGGCTCCAAGGTAAATTCCCTCTGATTATAAACGACAAAGAAGAATTTATTCCACTTCCTTGAGTAAATTTACTTTAATAAAGCAATCAATACACTATAATCTCTTACATGGTTGAGTATTTACTAATTCTCTCACTAGTACAGGGAATAACAGAGTTTCTGCCCATAAGTTCATCAGCTCATTTAATGATACTAAATTTGTTTAGTGAAGCTAGTGACCAATCTGTCTCGGTAGATTTAAGCTTACATATTGGCTCACTTTTAGCTTTGATAGTTTATTTTTTACAAAACCCACTTAAATCAAAAAAAATAGCGAATTTCAATTCAGATTTTTTGTCAACTAAGGAGGCTATTTATCTAATTTTATTCAGTGCATTGCCAACGATGGCATTTGCATATATTTTTCTGAATTATAATACAATTTATATTATTAGAGAGAATATCCACGTAATAGTGTGGTGTAACTTAATATTTGCAATACTTCTATTTTTTGGTGACTACTTCGGCAAAAAATCAAATAAAAGGCTTACAAAAAGAAACTTGGTTTTTTTGTCAGTATTTCAATCAATCTCGTTAATTCCTGGTGTTAGCAGGTCTGGTATTTGCATAACTGTCTCGAGATTTTTAGGCTTTGGCAGAACGGAGTCGTCTATCATTTCGACAATTATGTCTTTTCCAATATTATTTGCAAGCCTTATTTTTATCGCAACAACAATTTATCAAAAACAGGATATATTTCTTACGAATACAATATTTTTGGCCATAACTCTCTCATTCATAACATCTTACTTATCGATAAAAATAATAATTGAATTTATTGACCGAATAAAATTATATCCATTCGTAATTTACAGAGTCTGCCTTAGCTTGATAATTTTATATGTTATCAGCTGAATACTTAACTTGAAAAACGCCCCAAATACTCAGGGATTATATTTTTTGCCGAACATGCCTCAATATCATAATCTTCGAGCTTACCGATATCTTCATTTTTAGTTTGTAACAGGATATTATCGGTTTTTAGCGACTCGAGTTGATCAAATGTGATTGGTCTCTTTGGTAAAACTTGCATTGGCGTTATGAATATTTTTGATAGCGAAAATGGTATTGGGATTAAGATTCTTTTCTTGCTGATGGTAGCCAAAATTAATTCAATCACTTCCCTAAGTGAATAAATTTCTTTACCACCAATTTCATAAATATTTTTCCTATTCTTATCTTTTATGTGCGAAACTATTAGCCTCACTAAATCTAGCACATAAACTGGCTGGAATTTTGTATCTCCATTCCCAATTAACGGAAAAATTGGAGACAGGGACAGGATCCTCGCAAATTGATTAAAAAAATTATCATCATAACCAAAAACAACAGAAGGTCTGATTATTGTATAATTTGAGCTTTCGCGCTGAATGGATGCCTCACCCATTGCCTTACTTCTTTGATATTTTGAACTTGAATTAATATCGACACCTAAAGATGACATATGTATGAATCTTCGCACATTATAGTCAACGCAAATCTTCGCAATAATCCCAGGTAACTCACCGTGGATATACTGAAATTTTTGCCTTTTCCTCTCTTCCAAAATACCAACTAAATTTACTACATAGTCGGATCCTTGGATAAATTTATTTATTGAACGCTCATCATTCACATTAACTCTAGAAACCTCTATCTGTCCTGCAACACCAGAAACATAGAGATGATTTGCGGTTGCCGGATTTCTGGTCCCAATTTTTATTCTATAGCCATCTTTCGCAAGTTCTCGAACCAAATTGCGGCCAATGAAGCCATTCCCGCCCAAAATGGAAACAATTTTACTCTTATTTGATGGTATATTTATTTTTCTATCCTCGGTCGAAGTTATAATAGAATAATATAATTTAATTAATTGAGAATATAATATATATTCAATATAAAAAAAATAGAAATTACGAGAAAAGGATAAGAATTGGATAGGGATAAATCAAAAATTCATCTTTACAATGACGATCTACCCAGTGATTTGCAATTAAGCAATCAGGTCGCAATAGATACTGAAACTTTAGGTCTTAATCCAGCAAGAGACAGGCTTTGCTTGATCCAAATTAATGACGGAAGTGATAGCACGCATTTAATCAGGGTTACTTCACCTATAAATCCTGCTCCAAACCTCATAAAAATGCTTCAGAGTGAAAAAATACAAAAGTTATTTCACTTTGCCCGTTTTGATGTAGCTGTGATTACAAAATCTTATGGCATATCTATTAACAATATTTACTGCACAAAAATTGCATCTAAGATAGCCAGAACATATACAGACAAGCACAGCTTAAAGTCACTTTGTGAAGAGCTACTCAACATCTCACTTTCAAAGGAAGAACAGAGCTCTGATTGGGGTACTGAGAATCTGACGGAAAGTCAAAAAAAATATGCAGCAAATGATGTGATATATTTACATAAAATCAAAGAATGCCTCGACTCAATGCTTGAAAGAGAAAATCGTATTGATCTCGCTAAATCATGCTTTGAATTTATAAATACACAAGCAGAATTAGATCTAAGAGGCTGGGGTAATCAAAATATTTTCGATCACTAAACGATGACAAATACTTCCGAGAACACTCAAATAAAAACAAAAAATGATGAAATTGACCGAGCAAATTCTCATACAAGAAATTTAAAGTTAATAAATAACCTCATACTATTACTTATTATTTTGGGGGTTGGGACGCTAGTTTACTTCATAAATTTTGAAGGTCAGAAGATTACAGAAATAGAAAATGTAACGCCCATTCCTGTCGAAAAAGACACCTCCATGGCTGAAAATACTGTCGAGATAAAGAACTCAATTATTTCAGGTATTGATGGGCAGAACCAATATTATGAAATAAGCACAGAAAGAACATGGAATTCAATAGATAATAAAGACATCGTTGAAATGTCTGGTATAAAGACGAAGTTATTACTAAAAAATGATCTCGAAATTAACATAATTGGTAATAGTGCGCGATTTAATCATAAAACACAGCATCTGCAATTAGAGAGTGATATCGTAATATCATCCAACAAGAATGTTGGGGTTTTAATTGAAAGTATTAAAATTGATCTGCAAAAAAAAATAATTTCCAGCCCGCGTCCAGTTAAGATTGCATATGAAGATATTTGTATTGAAGGGAAGAATTTTGAAATAAATAATAATGGAGATAAGATAAAATTTACAGATGGTGTTAACTTAATTATTGGGGAGAATACTCTATGCATAACGTCCTAAGACAGTTATTCTTGATAATAATTTTTGCCTGCTCTGTATCAACACAAAGCATTTCATCTGAGAAAATCAAATCATTCTTTAGTAATTCAGCATTAAATATAGAAAGTTCAAGTTTAGAAATTATTGATAGTGAAAAAAACGCAATATTTAAGGGTCAAGTAAGGATCGTAAACGAAGATGCATTGCTTGCGACAGATAATCTAATATTACACTATTCGTTTGATGATATTACTGGCGATATTCAGGTTGAAAAAATAACCTGCGAAGGAAATGTGCTAATCGAATACGAGAATCAGGTAATAACAAGTCTTAATGCAGTTTATGATGCTAGGGCAAATCAATTGGTATTTAGTGATGATGTAATCATTAGTCGTGATGAGGGTAATGCAATAAAAGCTGATAAAGTCTCCGTTGATTTGAATACTATGAGAATAAAAATGGACTCAAAAAGCCGAGTCAAGGCATTCATTACCCCAAATAATTAGCGTAAGAATGACGCAACGGAGGATGTCTTGAACGAATTAAAAGGTATTATGTAATAACAGAAGATAACATGCAAGATCTACTCACAATCGAAAATATTGCAAAGGATTATAACGGTATAAATGTTATAAATGATATTTCTATTTCAGTAAAACCAGGAGAAATTATTGGTCTCCTTGGCCCAAACGGGGCAGGTAAAACAACACTTTTTTATATTATTATGGGCCTTATAAAACCACGAAAAGGCACAATTAAAATAAATAATAATGATATTACAAAACTTGCTATGTATAGCCGAGCCCGGCTTGGTATTAGTTACCTACCACAGGAACCCTCTATTTTTCGGGGTATGAATGTTCGAGATAATATAAACTCTATTTTGGAGATAACAGAGAAAAATAAAAAGTTGAGAAAAATTAAATTAGAGAAACTACTCGAAATATTCGGACTTGAAAAAATACAAAAAAATTCAGCGCGTCTGCTTTCGGGGGGTGAAAGAAGAAGGGTAGAAATTGCCAGATCTATTGCCGGTCAACCCAAATACATACTTATGGATGAGCCATTTTCTGGAGTCGATCCTCTAGCAATTGAAGAAATAAAAAATATTATAAAGTCCCTGAGTGCTAGTAATATTGGAGTTTTAATCACGGACCATAATGTTAGAGAAACGCTTAGTCTTATTGATAGAGCCTACATTATATATGAAGGAAATATTTTGGTTGGTGGTACCTCTGATGAAATACTCAGTAGTGAAGAGGCTAAAAGAGTTTATTTAGGTAGTGAATTTAACATATAGTTTTTGAAAATGGGTCTTGGTCTAACAAATATTGCAACAATAAATCAGGCACAAACGCTATCACCGCAAGTGCAGTTAACGATAAAATTATTAAGTCTCAACAATGTCGAACTCGAGAGCTATTTAGAAAAAAAAATAGAGGATAATCCTCTCTTGATTGAAAAGCAGAACACAAAAGAACGCGAGCTTAGAATTCAAAAATTTACGGATAAGTATTCCCGAAATTCTTCAAATTTAGATCTATTAAATAATATAAGCTATGCAAAATCCCTTAGAGAACACCTTTTGGACCAATTGCTCATCTCAAGGATGAATAATAAAGAAAAAATTATCGCAACTTACCTTATAAATATTTTAGATGAAGCTGGCTACTTGACTGAAAACGATGAAATAATTTGTACAAAGCTTGGAATTGATGCTGAGGTATACGAAAAGATTTTGATAAGTTTACAAAATTTCGAGCCGACTGGAGTATTTGCAAGGACCCTCAGTGAGTGTATTTATTTGCAACTTCGAGAGAAGAATTTAATTAATGAAGAATTATCAGAACTTCTCGCGAATATTGAACTTATTGCTGATGACAATTATAAAGAATTAACTTCCCGCCTAAATATTTGTAAGGAAGATTTGTTTAAGTTAATAAATGTAATAAGAAAATGTAATCCTAAGCCGGGCTTAAATTACTCACGTGATACTCTTGAAATTATTGCCCCCGATATTATCATCGAAAAGAACTCAAGTGGTGTGTATGCGATAAGGCTCATACAAAATTACTTTTCAAACATTACTGTCGACCAAACATACAGCGATATAATACTAGAATCAAAAAAGAAAAAAGATGAATTCATAACAAACCATTATCGAGATGCAAAAATGTTGATCAGTAGCATAGCACAAAGACAGAGAACTCTGTTAAAAATTGCTTATGAAGTAATGTTACAGCAAAGAGGTTTTCTTGAGAATGGAATAAATCATATGCGGCCGTTAAATTTAGATAAAATTTCAAAAATGACAAATCTACATATTTCCACGGTGAGTAGATCTATTCAAAATAAATTTATTGAAACACCAAGGGGAACATTTGAGATGAAGTATTTCTTTGATAAAGGCACTTACGGAGAAGAACAAGATATGCAAATTTCATCAAAGACAATAGAAAATAGAATTAAAGAACTCATAAAAAATGAGACTCCGTCAAATATTTTATCTGATGACAAAATTGTAAACCTATTAAAAAAATATGATATAAATATTGCAAGAAGAACAGTTGCAAAATATCGTACAAAATTGAATATTTTACCCTCATCTAAAAGAAAGAACCGTTATCTATAAGATTTTTTTTTAAAAGGATAAGACAATGACAATGACAATAGATATGCACACCCATGTAGCACCTAGACAAGCTGTAAAAATTGCAGAAAGTGGAGGAACATGGCATGGTGTAGAATTTTATCGCGATAAAAATGATAAGCTGACAACATCCTATGGCAATCTAAAGATGTCCCTACCATGGCCAAAAAAAATGGAAACGCCAGATGAAAGACTCAACTCCATGGACGCTCGTAAAATTGATATGCATATATTGAGCATTAGCCCTCTAATGCATTGGCACGGTCTTGATAATACAAATGCGGTAGCATACGCAAAAGATGTTAATGATGACATATCAGACTATGCAAGCATCAATGGGAACAGATTTAAATCATTCTGTTTTTTACCGCTACAAGATCCTAAAGCATCGGTAATTGAACTTGAAAGATGTATAAATTCAAAAAAGATGCTGGGTGCTATGGTTGCTACAAATGTAAATGGAATGGATTGGGATGATAATGAGTTATATCCAGTTTTAGAAGCTGCCAATGATTTAAAATGTATAATTTTTTTTCACCCCACGCGGGGTCGAGCAGACTCATGGTTAAAGAATTACCATTTAAGAAATCTTATCGGTAATCCATTGGAAACAACGGCAGCTATGGGATCTATTATTTTTGGGGGGATTTTAGATAAACTTCCTGACCTCAACCTATGTTTTGCTCATGCTGGGGGATTTATTCGCCAAGGCATAGGTAGATTTGATCATGGGTACAGAGTTAGGGAAGAAGCAAAAGAAAATATTTCTAATTTACCGTCTTCTTATCTAAAAAATTTTTATTATGACACCATAACACACTCAGAAAGCGGTCTCAGAAATCTAATTGATACTGTTGGTATAGATAAAATATTTTTAGGAAGTGACTACCCGGCTGATATGGGTGAACCTTATCCAGTTGACTTTGTAAGTAATTGTCAGTCTTTATCAAAGGAAGAAAAAAATAAAATCTTCAGTGAAAACATATCAAGATTCATAAAATAGGAAATTTATAATGAAAAGAAAAGAAAAGAATGAAAAAAACAGCAAGCTTGCTGAGACATTCGCCGAAAGAAGGAGTCATGTATATCCTGCGCATGAATGGTTAGCTGAAAAATTTCCAGAATATGTTCAAATTATGCTTGATTTAGATTTTGAAATAAGACAAAAAACAAAAATTTACGATGAGAAGATGCATGAGCTTTTCCATATAATCGCACTTGCAGTTAAAGGCTCCAATCCTCATAATCAACCACATCTTAAAGCGCACATAAAGAAAGGTTTGAAATTGGGTTTGAAACCTGAAGAGATTGCCGAAGCATTAATGGTTTGTGTGAATCCTGGAGGCGCAATGGTCCTAACTTACAGTGTCACATGTATGCTTGAAGCACTTGAAGAACTGGAGGAAGAAGGTTGGCAAGGATAAAATAGGAAACTAAATGTTAGCCAAAGGCACCGGTTGACCTGTTTCTGATGCTTCTGCCATAGCAAGAGTTACAGCCAGAGTTTGCCGAGCCTCTTTTGCTGTTGTGAGATGGCATTTCGCTCCTGTAGATTGTGAGTCAAGCCATTCTTTTGTTTCATCTGCTATACGACCGAACATAATTCCATCTGCCCACTCACCAGAGGATCTACTACCCAAAAATGCTAAGTTTAATTTTTGATCTGGAGCATAAGCATTGCTGTATCCATGTTCAGAATACATAATTTGATCTCGGTGGTCGTCATCTATTAGTATAACACCATCCCGACCCATTACTTCAAGCCGAACACTTTGTCCTGTTGTTGGGAAGCCTCCCGGTAAGGCATAGCATATATCAAATGAGAAAACGGCCCCGGTTGAATATTTTACCATTGTTAGACTAATATCATCGACATCAAATCCTTGGTCTCTGAAGATAGTTCCATGACCCATTGCCTGAACTTCCACTGGAGAAACATCGGGACCAAGACACCACCCAATATAATCAACGTTATAGGTAATAATGTCCAATATTGGTGTTGCCTCTGGACATCTTTTAAGAATTTCAAGCATATTTGTTCTCGTGTTATAAACACGTGTCATACCGCCTAATATTGGACCAAGTTTTCCTTTCGAAATTTCATCATGTGCCACAAAATATTTTTGAAGAAATCGCTGGGAATAACCAATCCTCAGATCAACACCTTTTTCTTGAGCTAATTTTGATAACCGGTCACCATCGTCTATTGTCAGGGCGAGTGGCTTTTCAACTAATACCGACTTGCCTGCCATAATTGCAGCTTCAACTGAGTCCCTGTGTTGATCTTCGGGCGTTGATACAATAACTACATCAACTCTTGGGTCATTAATTAATTCAAAATTATCCGTTGAATATCCATTTGCCTTTGATGCTTCTGCTAATTTTCTTGCTTGATCTTCATTGATGTCGCCAACAACAAGATAGCTAACGGCAGGATGAAGAGATGCTAATCTTGCTCTGTGCGAGCCCATTCTTCCGGAACCCACTACAGCAACGCCTAATTGGCGCTTTTTGAACTCATTACCTGAGAGGATCATGCAACTTCTTTCTTTGGAATCCCACCCCTCTCAACATAAGAGTATCTCTCCATTAAGTCTGGCGCTAAAGCTCTTCTGAATTCTTTTGGGAATGAAATCCACATTCTGAGTAGATGCCTTTTTAGCTTTGGATCCTCATGATCTATAAAGTCCTCTCTGGCATGCAATATCTGATGATTATTGATAAATTGTATATCACCCTCATTAAAATCCATAGAAAGACGAAGTGACTCACGTTCACCTATTTCTTGAACAACATCAAGTGCCTCTCTCTGCAAATCTGTCAGCGCGAGGTGTTGACCATGACGTGTAACTGACTCAAAAAATGCTCTTGATGTAAGACGTGATGTCAATTTTCCTGCAAAATGACTGTACATTGGGCAAGTATACCATGGTTGTTCACCTTCAGGATTTTCACCTCTCCAATCAAGATTAAAAGGACTATGCAATATATCTAGAAGGTCAGGTCTCTCTTCCCTAATAACATTATGAATTGTTAGCGCTGACACTAGGAAGCTTGCGCCTCCTTTCTTTGCTTTTCTTTGACAAAATAAGCCCACAACATCAACAGGTAACTGATCTGAATGAAAATCCATTTTCAATGTAGTTTGATAGAGTCTTGTGGTAGGATCAGACATCTTTTTCCCCTCATCAGTCACATGTCCAAGCAGATGTCCTCTTGTATTTTGCGATACAGGCCTGCCTAAATGCAAACCAATGCCCCAATAAATTAATTCGCACTCTTGATCTGTGTACCTATCACGATCAATGCCTCTTAACAGAACAAATCCCAGTTGATTTTCCAAAACATCATATAAAGAGGTAAGCTTTTTTGAGAGCGTTGGAAGACTAAAGTCTTCTTTGTTAAATGGTATACTTAAATTTCGTTCTTTTACCGATTGAAGCGCACTATGTATTTCTTCAAGTTCCACTTCATCTAAATGTATCAACCATTCATTTGAATTTTGAATATCTGGACCAAACCATGCAGCCCGCTCTTTAATTAAACCATCATATACCATCTTAATCGCTTCCTTTTTGTCTAAACTTCGAAATAAAATACGAACAAGCAATGACAATCATAGCACACGCGATTGATGCTTGTAAAATATTATCCTTTGATACGAATGGGAATAAACCTTGAGTTCCAATATCTGTAAAAAGTAAATGTCCAGCAATCCATCCTAACAGAGCCCCACCAAACCATATTAAAATTGGTAACTTCGAAAATACTCTTAGTAGAAATGCACTGCCGATGAATAACAAAGGAATGGAGAATAATATTCCAAAAATGATTAAAATCACGGATCCATGGGCTGCAGCAGCAACGGCAAGTACATTATCCAAACTCATTGCTGCATCTGCAATTGCGATTGTGAGGATAACCTTCCATAACGTCTTAGCTTCGCCATGCTTTGGCTGAACACTCTCTTTTTCTGGCAATATCAGTTTTATTGCAATCCATAGTAATAAGATACCACCAATTGTTCGTATGTAGGGCATATCAAGAATTAGAGTGATTATACTTGCAAAAAATATTCTTAAAATAATTGCAGTAGCAACTCCAAAAATCATTCCAATCTTCTTCTGATGTTCAGGTAACCCTCGGCATGCAAGAGCAATAACGATAGCATTATCGCCGCTCAATATTAAATCGATCCACATAATCTGAAGAATTGGAATTAAATCAATATTTGATAGTATATTCTGTATCATGTAATTATGAGATATACCTTCGCATTATACAAAATCATTTCTTGGCAAGGATACAGGCTCACCAAGCTTGACAGACATGTCTGCAGCTTGAGATACTTGCATAACTAACTTTGCCTCCTCACCAGAGATCATAACGGGATGATCAAAAACTATTGCACTTAAAAAGTGATTAATCTCCTCGTGCATAGATCCTGCAAAAACGTGATCTATCTGCTCACCAGGCATGGATGACATTGGATATTGTATTCCGTCCTTGATCGTGCTCAACTGTATATCTTTGTGAGAGTCATCAATTGTTAGCGTCCCCTCAGTTCCAACAATCTCAATAAATGCCTGCACGTAATTTGGAGTGTGCGGTGGTAGTATCCAACCAATCCCAACAGTTATGGTTGTACCATCATCCATTGTTATCATGCACCACTGATGATCGGGGTTGTTACTATTCTTCGAAAATAGTTTCCCTGATGTTTGAGAGTAAACCCTTACAGGTTTTCTCGGCTGCATTGCCCAAAGTATGTAATCAAAATCATGAACGCCAGCAATAGATGCTGGCGAGAGATCTGATCTACCGGTTATCTTCATCCCTAATTCTCGTGTAGAATGACGTGATATTAAACAAGTTACAGGATCCCCAATCAAACCACCTTTCAGCGCTTTGTTCATGTATGCATATCTGGGATCAAATCTTCTCGAATATCCAATCGTTAATTTTAAATTATTTTTTTTTGCCAATTGTAGTGCCTCATCTGCTTCTTTTATGGTTGGGGCAAGTGGTTTTTCAACAAATACGTGCTTTCCTTTCTCAAGACACTCCATTACTAAAGGAAATCGCTTTGTCTCAGGGGTCATTGATATTACAATTGCATCAACGTTATCATCATCAACGAGATCTTTCCAGTTATCAGTAATTATGTCAGGTTCAAGTTCAGCTCTGAGCTCTTGCTGCCTTTTCTCATCAATTTCTGCAATATATAATTTATCAACAATCGGATTCTTTTTCACGGCAGTTGCTCGAATCCCACCAACCCATCCAACACCAACAACACCCACGTTTATTTGATTGATTTTCGCCATGAAATATACTTAACAACAAATATTTAGCAACATCAAGCCTAAAGATATATTCCCTAATGGTATTGACAGATCATCTATTATTAGTAACCTATAACTCTTGATGAATGATGTATAGCGAGGGAGCCAAAAAATGGATATAGCCAGACAATATGCTAAGTATGCTACAAATTTAGATTATAATGACCTGCCTGAAGAGGTAATATTGCATGTTAAAAAAGCAATATTAGATATTATGGGTAATGATATTGGCGGATATGAATGGATGGAGTCAGGTCCATCAATTGTAGATGGTATAAGGGTAATTAATAGAGGTAATGGCGGCGCAACCGTCTTAGCAACAGGTGAGAGTATGGCACCTGAATGGGCCTCATTTGCAAATGC
>CEPJ01023905.1_pt1 | contig 25376 bp, 23 predicted proteins | sample 530561 | NCBI WGS metagenome assembly CEPJ01 (sample SAMEA2620404, study PRJEB7988) | marine metagenome | biome: marine biome (ENVO:00000447); feature: surface water layer (ENVO:00002042); material: "saline water (ENVO:00002010), including plankton (ENVO:xxxxxxxx)" | depth 5 m
TTTTTCAATTTATATTTAAATTGCTGAATCTAGTTCAGGTAAGGCTGTAAATAAGTCAGCTACAAGTCCATAATCTGCTACCTGAAAAATTGGTGCATCTTCGTCTTTATTTATTGCAACAATAACTTTTGAATCTTTCATTCCAGCAAGATGTTGAATTGCTCCAGATATTCCTACGGCAATATATAAATCAGGGGCTACAATTTTACCTGTTTGTCCGACTTGATAGTCGTTTGGAACAAAACCAGCATCTACTGCTGCTCTTGAAGCTCCAACAGCCGCACCAAGTTTATCTGCAATTGAATCCAATAAATGAAAATTATCACCAGATTGCATGCCACGTCCACCTGATATAACTATGTTTGCAGCAGTAAGTTCAGGTCTGTCACTTTGAGCAAGTTCTTCACCTACAAACTTACTAATTCCTGATGAACCAGCATCACTGATTTCAACGACCTCAATATCGCTATTATTTTTAGTAACAGGATCAAAAGCTGTAGACCTTACAGTAATTACCTTCACAGAGTCATTAGATTTTACAGTAGCTATACAACTTCCGGCATATATTGGTCTCTTGAATGTGTCATCAGATTCAACAGAAATAATATCAGAGATTTGTTGTGAATCTAACTTTGCTGAAATTCTTGGCATAAGATTCTTACCAAAAGTAGTTGCAGGTGCAAGTATATGGTTAAAGCCATCAGAATTTGAAAGAATCAATGATGATAAGTCTTCAGCGATAGCATTAGCATATATCTCGCTATCGCATTTTAAAATTTTTGATACTCCATCAAGAGATTGCGCCTCTAAAACTACATTATCAATATTTAGTCCTGCTATTAAAAGAGTGACATCACCAGATAAATTAGATGCTGCGCTTACAGTATTTAAGGTTGAACCTTTTAAATTATTATTATCATGTTCTGCTATAACTAAAATACTCATTGAATCACCTTCGCTTCATTTTTTAATTTATCAACTAACTGATCTACTGTTTCAACAATTATTCCTGCTTCTCTTGAAGGTGGAAGTTCTACTGAAAGTAATTCAGTTCGTGAATTAATATCAATACCCATTTCACTGGCAGATATTACATTAAGTTCTTTCTTTTTTGCCTTCATAATATTAGGCAATGATGCATATCTTGGCTCATTAAGTCTTAAATCAGTAGTAATAATCGCTGGAATTGTTAACTCAAGTGTTTGTAATCCACCATCAATTTCTCTTGTAACTTTTACTGATGAATCTTCTATAACTACTTCTGATGCATTAGTAGCTTGAGGGTAATCAAGAAGCGCAGCTAACATTTGTCCTGTTTGATTATTATCACCATCAATTGCCTGTTTTCCAAGAATTATCAAATCAGGTTTTTCATCATCTATAAGCTTTTTTAAGACCTTTGCTATAGCTAAAGGTTCAAGCAATGAATCAGTTTCAACTAGGGTCGCTCTATCAGCTCCTAAAGCTAAAGCAGTCCTTAATTGTTCTTGTGATTCAGATTTGCCAACAGATACAGCAACTACTTCTGTAGCATTACCCGCTTCCTTTAATCTAACCGCCTCTTCTAAAGCAATTTCACAAAATGGGTTTACTGCCATCTTTACATTATTTAAATCAACATTTGAATTATCTGAAAGTGGCCTTACTTTAACGTTATAGTCCACAACACGTTTAATTGGTACTAAAATTTTCATATCTTTAATATATATAATTGATACTTATAAGAAGCTATAATTGTAATGTATTTAAGGTAATAATTACACTATTATATAAAGGATCTTATGCACAGAGAAACTATGGAATATGACGTTGTAATTGTTGGTGGTGGTCCATCAGGTCTAGCAACAGCTATTAAATTTGCACAACTAAATAATAAAAATAATACTAATTATTCAATTTGTCTTTTAGAAAAAGGCTCTGAAATTGGTGCTCATATTTTGTCTGGAAATGTCTTCCAACCTAATGCACTTGATGAATTGATACCTAACTGGAAAGATTTAAATGCGCCATTAAATGTTCCTGTTAAAAAAGATAAGTTATTATTTCTACTTGAAAAAATTGGCATCCCTATACCCTCTTTTGTAATGCCACCTATGAATAATCATGGTAACTATGTAATTAGTTTAGGTAATTTATGCAGATGGTTAGGTGAGCAAGCAGAAAATCTTGGTGTAGAAGTTTTTCCTGGCTTTCCTGCAAGTAAGTTACTAATTGAAAATGATAAAGTTGTTGGCGTTCAAACTGGTGATATGGGAATATCAGAAAGTGGTGAACTAAAGCCTGGACATGAGCCCGGAATTGAAATTAGGGCAAAATATACTATCTTAGGTGAAGGTTGCCGCGGCCATCTTGGTAAACAAATTATTAAAAAATTTAACCTTAGCGAAGATAAAGATCCTCAACATTATGGTATTGGTTTTAAAGAAGTATGGAAAATAAAACCAGAATTACATCAAGAAGGATTGGTAATACATACTAATGGCTGGCCAACATCTACCGATACTCCATCTGGTTCATATTTTTATCATGGTGAAAATAATGAAGCTTACATCGGCTATGTCATTCCACTTGATTATAAAAATCCTCATCTCAGTCCATTTGATGAATTTCAAAAATGGAAAACTCATCCAGCTATAAAAAAATATTTAAAAGATGGTGAAAGATTATCTTATGGCGCTAGAGCACTAATCAAGGGTGGACTTCAGTCTTTACCTAAAATGGAATTCCCTGGAGGTTTATTAGTTGGTGATAACGCTGGTACCTTAATATTTTCTAAAATTAAGGGATCGCATACTGCAATGAAGTCCGGAGCAATTGCAGGAGAACATATCTTTGAACTTCTAGAGGGAAAATCCTCAACTACATTTGATGAGAAAATTAAAAATTCATGGATTCATAAAGAACTATATAAATCACGAAACTTTGGTCCAATTTTCCATAAGTTTGGAGCATTGTTGGGAGCTGCTTTTAATGCGATAGATCAATTTATTTTTCGTGGAAATTTACCCTTTACTTTAAATCATGCTACTCCTGATTATGCATGTTTAAAGAAAGCTGATGAAATGCCAAAAATAGAGTATCCAAAACCTGATGGAATTTATTCATTTGATAAACTCTCATCGGTATATCTATCAAATACCAATCATGAAGAAGATCAACCATGTCATTTACAATTAAAAGATCCAACAATTCCAATAAGTGTCAATCTCCCAATGTATGATGAACCAGCACAAAGATATTGTCCGGCAGGAGTTTATGAGGTTGTTAATAAAGATAATGAAAACAAGTTTGTAATTAACGCACAAAACTGTGTTCATTGTAAAACTTGTGATATCAAAGATCCGTCTCAAAATATTAATTGGGTAAGTCCTGAAGGTCCTGGTGGTCCAAATTATCCTAATATGTAATGAATAAATATTTAATTTCTTTAACTGTCTGCATATTTTTTGTTTCTTCTTGCGCATCTGTTGAAGTAACAACTAATAATGTTGAAAACGAAAAAGAATCACCCTTCGAGATTGATGAGAATCAGAAATTTTTAGATTTTTTAGAGGCAGATTGGGAAAAAACTTTAACTAATAATCCTCTTTTTGCTACATATACTGGAGACAAAAGATTTAATGATAAGATTAATCCGAATACGATAGATCAGTTTGAAAAAGATAGACTTTCAGATTTTGAATCTTTAGAAAAACTTAATTCTATTGATTATGACAAACTTAATCCTGACAATAAACTTAATTACAATCTAAAAAAATTTGACATTGAAAGTGACTTAAATCTTAGTCAATTTCCTATATATTATCTAAGATTGAATCAACGTGGTGGAATTCAGAGTTTTTATGAGACAGGAAACAGATTGGTATATCAATCAAAAAAAGACTATTACGATTGGTTAAACAGACTAAATCAGTTTTCTGAAAATATTTTAAATTTTTTAGAAATTAATAAACAAGGATTACAAAATGGTTATACTCAGCCAAAGTTAGTTACTCAAGGAGTTATTTCTCAAATTGATGCAATAATTAACTCTGATATCAATTCAAATCCATATTTAAAAGTTTTTATTGATGCAGACGAAACTCTTTTATCGCAAAATGAAAAACTCGAACTTATAAATAATGCAAAAGAGTTAATTATTAATAAGATTAATCCAGCTTATATCAAACTTAACAATTTTTTAAAAAATGATTATTTAGTTAATTCAAGGGATACTATTGGCATTAAAGACGTCCCTGAAGGTAAAAAATATTACGAACAATTAGCTAAACACTATACTACTACAGATCTTACACCTGATGAGATTCATGAGATTGGTCTAAGAGAAATTCAAAGGATTCGTGCTGAAATGGAAGAAATTATCGATTCTGTTAATTGGGATGGCGATTTTGAATCATTTTTAAATTATCTAAGAACTAGTCCTAGATTTTATTATGACAATCCAGATGATCTTTTTGATGCATATTTAATCATGTCAAAAACAATTGATCCGTTATTGCCTAAATTATTCAATATTTTTCCAAGGGCTCCATATGGAGTAATACCAATTCCAGCAGAGTCAGCACCATTTACAACTACAGCTTATTACAATAGCCCTAGTCCAGGTAGACCAGGCTATTTTTATGCAAATTTATATAAGCCTGATTCAAGGCCTAAATATGAAATACCTGTTTTAACAGTTCATGAGGCAGTTCCAGGTCATCATTTTCAAATATCACTTGCTCAGGAATTAGAAAATGTACCAACATTTAGAAAATATCAGGGTATCACTGCATTTGTTGAAGGTTGGGGTTTATACAGCGAAGAACTAGGTGAATATATAAATCTATATGATGATCCATATGATAAATTTGGACAACTTACCTATGACATGTGGAGAGCAATTAGGCTCGTTGTTGATACAGGTATGCATTATAAAGATTGGACAAGAGATGATGCCATCAACTTATTTATTGAAAATTCTGCAAAATCAATTTTAGATATTGAAAATGAAGTAGATAGATACATTGCCTGGCCAGGTCAAGCTCTTGCATACAAGATTGGTCAGTTAAAAATCTTAGAACTTAGAAGTAAAGCTGAAAAAGAACTTGGTGAAAAGTATGATATCAAGGACTTTCATGATGAGGTTTTGAAAAGAGGTTCATTACCGTTAGATTTGCTTGAATATTATATTGATGAATGGATTAATCAGACTTTGAACTCTTAGTTTTTCTACATTTTTCACTACAATAAATTACATTATCCCAATCTTTTTTCCATTTTTTTCTCCATAAAAATGGTCTATTGCAAACAGGACATATTTTTTTTGGTAAATTTAATTTTTTATGCAATTTTTCCTATAGTATGTTTTATCTTAAGACTTGGTAAATATAATAAATTTTGATCAATATAATTTTGTTCTAAAGCATAATTTATTAAATTGTAATATGTATTTCTATCGAAAAATCCATCTAGATTATTTCTAACATTTACTATTGGTATAAATGCATCTTTATTTTTAATTAATTTAGTTGTGTTAGTTTTACTTAACACAAACTCGTAATCAAAATTTGTTAATAAAGATACCCTATCATCAGTAAGCGAATAATCAATAATTTTATAAGGAGCTAATTCAACTCTTACAGGAACTTTTTCAACAGGAGTAACTAGAAAATACTCATCATCGTCTTTTCTAAGCACGGTCGAGAAAAGCTTCGTAAGCTTATAGTTTTTAATTGGTGAATCGTTATAAAACCAATTTCCTTCTCTATCAATATAAAATTCTTGACCCTCACATAATTCAGGATTCCAAAGATGTACTGGAGGAAAAATATCACTCTGATTTTTTAGGTTTTTGGTAATTTTAGAAATACTCATATAAGGATCTAAAAATAATAAATAAAGCTATAAAACATAATATTAGTGACATTATTGATGATAAATATTTATTTGAATAAGCATTGAAAGTTTTATGTTCCGAAGCTGTAATAATATAACTCAGAAAAATAAACCATAGACTTGACGTTATAGCAAAATAAATTGGATAAACGTAAAAATAAATATTATTTAAATCCTCAATTAATATCGTAAATAATGATACAAAAAATAAAAAGGCTTTTACATTAAAGACATTGGTGATTAGTCCTGCTAATAAACTATTATTTCGTTTAGTGCCTATTTCACTATCCTCTTTAGCAGCAGATTTAGAAATAAACATATTTACTCCTAAATAAAGAATATATAAACCACCAACAATACTAATTATAAATTTATACAGATTATTAGAGACAATAATTAATGAAATCCCATTAATAGCTAAAAGGCAGTGTAAATAGATTCCTATTCCTATTCCTAAAGCAGTTTTGAAACCTTCTTTTCGTCCGTACAATGATACCTGCCTTATTACAATTGCAGTATCAGGACCTGGACTAGTTAATGCTATTAAATGTGCGATTGCTGACCAAAGAAACATAATTAATTTATAACTGTTGGCTCTATATCTAATGAAATATTAAATGTTTCATTAATAACATCTTTAATATTGTTAGCAAAACTTAAGATCTCTCTTTGCGTGGCTTTGCCATTACTAACTAACACTAAAGCATGATTAGAATAAATTGATACATTGTTAAAATTCTCTAAATCATTCTTAACAAGCTGTATAAGTCTGGCTGCACCAACTTTGACTGTATCCGAATCATGATGCCAAATTATCAGATCTTCTAAATTAAATTTAGAAGTATTTATTTCATTTTTATTTATTGTTGGATTTTTAAAAAAACTTCCGACGTTGGGAACTTGTATTGGATCAGGCAAAATAGAGTTTCTAATATCAACAATAATTTCTGATGCACGATTTAAAGATATTGATGAGAGATTAATGTTATTGTCTTTTATATAATTCTGAATAGACTCATATTCAAGATTTAAAGATTTAAATCCATTTGTAATAAAATCAATATTAAAAATAATATACGGCTTATCTTTTAGTGATGACTTCCTGTAAGAGAAATTACAATCAGAATTAGATAATGATAAAAATTTATTTTTAACATAATCAAAACAGTCTACCCTTGCAATTAAATTCGAGACTTCTTGTCCATAAGCTCCAATATTTTGTATAGGGCTAGCTCCGACACTTCCAGGTATTAAAGATAAATTCTCAAAGCCATATATCTTATTTTTAATCATCTCTTTCACAAAAGAATGCCAATTAACAGATGATCCAACTGAAACTGTAGAGTCATTTGTATTATATTGAACTTTATTAAATGTAGGCTTTATAACAACACCTTCAAAATAATCTTTAGGAACAATATTAGTTCCCTCACCTATAACTAATACAGGTAATTTTTGTTCATTAATAAATTTATACAGATTTTCAAATTGTGTAACTTCATTAATTTCAATAAAAAATCTACACTTTGAATTAATCTTCAAACTGTTTGAAATGTTATGATTGGATAAGATATTCATTAATCAAGCAAATAATCAATAGCAGCTTTTAGGTCATCTTCAGTATCGATACCATGAGGTATATTTCCTTCATAATGTGAAACATAAATTGAAAAATTATTTTCTAAAAATCTTAACTGTTCTAATTTAAATTTTAGCTCATTTTCAGTTGGCTCAAGATTAACCAATTTCGATAAAACTTTTAAACTATATCCATAAATTCCAATATGTCTTTTTGGATTCTTAATAACTCCAGTTCTAATAAAAGAAGTTGCAAAATTATTGTCAGTTTCAACAAGAACACAATTTGGATTAGTTATATCAAAATCAGAAGAAATGTTATTTGAAACTGTAATCACATCACATGAATTATTGAAATAATCATCAATAGTTTTTTTAATTAATTTACTAGGTATGAAAGGTTCATCACCTTGGAGGTTAAGAATGAAGCTATTTTTGTTTAAATTAAGTTTTTTTGCTGCCTCATATACCCTATCCGTTCCAGATATATGTTCTGTTTTAGTAATGACTACATTATTGGTTATTTCTTTTAAATTATTTTTTACTAAAACTGAATCTGTAGCAACATAAACATTTTCTGTGATTTCTAATGCATTTATTACAACCCTCTGAATTAGAGTTTTTCCTTTAATATTAACAAGAGGTTTATTCTTAAGTCTTGTTGATCCTATGCGCGAAGGTATAACTATAAATAAATCATCCCTATTCATTATAAGAAATCGACTTTAATTTTTTATCTAAATTTTCTATAAATTTATTGCTTACATCGGCATCAATAGTTAGATACCAAATTTTATTATTATCAAAATTTTTACATTTTGCTGCATCTTTTTCTGTCATTACAATTGGGAGATGATCAAGATAATAAATATCACTTGAAGAAAAATTATAGTGATCTGGGAATGGGTGTCTGATAATGTCAAAACCTAATCTATCTAATAAATCAAAAAATCTGCCTGGATTTCCTAAACCAGCAACTGCATGAACCTGTTTATGCATTGGCCAATCTTTAACAGAGTAAGATTTACCTGATTTTAAATGAACAAATTTAGACGGACTAATATTCATCAAGAATTCTCCCTCTTGAGTAGGTCCACTATTATTTATTATAAAATCTACACTATCTAATCTTTTTCTAGACTCTCTTAAAGGTCCTGCAGGAAACGTAAGGTTATTACCAAACCTTCTCTTACCATCTATTACTGCGATTTCTATATCTCTTCCCATTTTGTAATGCTGTAATCCGTCGTCAGAAATAATCACATTACAGTCATGATTTTTAATGATGCTTTTAACAGCCCTAACTCTATTTTTATCAATGTAAAAAGGTAATCCTAATTTAGCTAAAATTTGCGCTTCATCACCAGTTTCTTTTACAGGTGTATCTTTTTTAACTTGTATTGTTCCTTTAAATTTACCTCCATAACCTCTGCTTACAATGCCAGGCTTATAACCTTTCTTTAATAATTCAGAAGCAATATATTTAACCAAAGGTGTTTTACCAGTTCCTCCAATAGTTAAGTTACCAACAACTATCACTGGAACTTCAGATTTAAATGACTCAACTTTATTTTCTAAATATCTTTTTCTCCTTCTTGAAGTAAGTAAGGAGAACAACATTGAAAATGGATACAGTAGATACAGCCAAAGACTTTTCTTATACCAACTATCAACCACAAAGCTTGTAGATTCCTCGTCATCATATTCAGGCATATATAATTGCAATTCTTGAGTTTGTTTTGTTTTGTCCTTAGGAGAATCCTCAAATTTATTTTTATATAATGAGTGATAAACGGACTTATTTTCAATCAAATCATCATGAGTTCCTGACTCAACAATATGTCCTTTATCTAAAACCAATATTTTGTCTGCATTTTCAATAGTAGATAGTCTATGGGCTATGACTATAGTTGTTCTATTTGAGGTTAGTTTTTCTAGGGCTTCTTGAACAATAAGTTCGGATTCGGTGTCTAAAGCAGAAGTTGCTTCATCTAAAATAATTATTGGAGAATCTTTATAGAATGCGCGTGCTATTGCAAGTCTTTGTCTTTGTCCTCCAGATAAAAGCACGCCATCATCTCCAATTTCAGATTCATACCCTTCTGGTAAGTTTTCTATGAATTCTGAACAACCCGATAACTCTGCTGACTTTTTAAGTTTATCAACATCTATAGAGTCATCTCCATATGCTATATTTTTAGAAATTGTGTCATTAAATAGTGAAGGAGATTGATTTACAATTGATATTGAGGATCTAAGATGATTTAAAGCAAAATCTGAAACAGGAATGCTATCTATTAGTATCTCACCTGAAGTGTGGTTGTAGAATCTTGGTATCAAATTTGCAAGTGTTGATTTTCCAGATCCTGATTTTCCTACTATGGCAATAGTTTCATTATCGTCAATTTCAAAGTTAATGTTATTTAGTACTAAACCACCCTTATCATATGCAAAATCTACATTTCTAAATTCAATATGTCCACTAATCTCAGTTTCATTCTTACCTTCATCAGTTTCAATCTCATGATCTAATTGTTCAAAAATTTCATTAGCAGCAGCTAATCCTTTTTGAATTATCATATTAATATTAGAAAGTTGTCTAATGGGCTTAGCCATTAATCCTGCAGCAGTAAAAAATGCTACAAATGTTTCTGCATCTAAGGTTATACCTAGCTGCTGCCCCAATGCAAAATAAGCAACTATTGATAGTGATATTGATACAAGAACTTGTATTATTGGTGTAGCTAAGTTACCTGTTGCTTCAAGTTTTAAATTTTGATTCTTATTTGAGTCATTAGCTTCAAAAAATCTAGAGTTTTCATATTCTTGGGCATTAAAACTTTTAATCTCTACATGACCATCAACTGCTTCAGATGCTATATGTGTAACATCACCCATTGCTGTTTGAATTTTCTTTGCTAGTTTTTTAAGTCTTTTACCTGCAACATAAACAATTAATGCAATTAAAGGAGCTGTAACAATTAACAATAAAGTTAATTTAAAATTTAAGACTAGCAGATAAATAAATAAACCTACCAACAAGAATCCTTCTCTAACTAATGTCTTTACAGCATTTGAAGCAGCTCCAGATACTTGTGTAGTTGTAAATGTAATCCTATTAATTAGTTGTCCAGATTGATTGGCATCAAAATATGATTTTGGTAAATAATGTAATTTTTTAAATAATTCAGATCTAAGATCTCTTACGATGCCAAAACCTACGCGAGACATAAAATAATTACCGACAAAGAATCCTATACCTCGACCAAGAGCAATAAAAATCAATGATACTGCTAAGATAGTTCCAAATTGTTGCTCTTCAGAATTTATTAATGCAATTATTCTTCTAATCCATTCAACTGCAGCAATGTCTGCAAACGCAAAACTAATAAAACCAAGAACACTGATAAAGAAAGACCATTTATATCTAAAAGTATAGCCAAATAGTCTTCTTAAATTTCCAGTTTTCATTTTTCTATTGTTCTTATTTGTATTTCGCTAAAACCATACTTATTTAATATATCCATCACAGTGATAACCCAAACATGTAATGATTCTGATTCAGCGCTTAATATTAATATTTCTCCATTATTGTTAAGTTCAAATATTTCCTGTTCTAGAACATCCAAATTGTTAATATTTATTAACTTATCATTAATATATATGCTGCCATCATTAGAAATTACAATCTCATTAGATGTTTGGACAGTTTTATAGTTAAATGATTCAGTTTTTGGTAGGTCAAGGGATAAGAACTGCGAATCACCTACCTTTGAGGTAACAACAAAAAAAATAACTAATAAAAAAACAATATCGATCAATGGAGTAATTTCTATTGAAAACGACGGTTTATCTTTATTAGATACAAAATTCATCTGTTTATAACATCTATAAATTCTGAAACATCTTTTTGCAGCGAAATTAAAAGATAAGTAATCTTTTGTTCAAAATACTTATGTAATACTAGTCCAGGTACTGCAATCATTAAACCAAAGGCTGTGGTAATTAATGCTTGGGAAATGCCTGCTGCTAATAAATCAGGATTTGCTCCTGAAGTTTCAGTCAAACCTGTAAAAGCAGTGATCATACCAACAACAGTTCCCAAAAGGCCCAGCAATGGACTAATGGTAGCAATAATCCCTAGCATATTTAAATTCCTTTCGAGACTATACTTAACCTCAATAGCTTTCTCCTCTATCTTTGATTCGAGATTATCTCTTTGTAAATCTTTATATTTTATGCAGTTAACTAGTAGGAATCCTAAAGATGAAAGATTTGATATCTCAATAGACTGCTTACTGTTCATCAAGTTATTTTCAATAAGATTTAATAGTTGTTTTGAAAGACCATCAGGAACAACTAATCTTTTCTGTAAAAACCATGATCGTTCTATTGAAATAGTTATTATCAGAACGCTACAAGCTAATAACGGCCACATAAATGGGCCTCCTGCAGTTATAAAATCATTCATTTAAATCACTCTTAATTTCTACTAATTTTGAATCATTCAGACTGTAAATACTATTAAAAGATTTAATAAATTCATTATCATGAGAAGCTGCAATCAAAGAGATGCCTTTAGTTGTTGATAAATCTAAAAGTAAGTTTTGAATAATTGATGCATTTTCTTTATCAAGATTACCTGTTGGCTCATCTAAAAATAAAAACTTTGGATCATTGATAAGCGCTCTTGCAATAGCTGCTCTCTGTTTTTCTCCACCTGAAAGCTTCCAGGGCAAGCTATCTTTTCTGTCATAAATATCTAACTTTTTCATTAGATCAATACTCTTATTCTTAACTTTATTATTAAATGAATTTTTTAAAATTGATGGAATCAAAATATTTTCTTCTATGGTTAAGTCTTCAAGTAAATGATGAAATTGATATACAAATCCAAAATTTATTAGTCTTAATTTGCTTATTTCGTTTGATGTCATTGAAAGAATACTATTATTATTAAAAGTTATGTCACCAGAGCTTGGTTTATCTAATCCTGCTATAAGATGAAGTAATGTTGACTTTCCTGCACCAGATTTACCAGTAATACCAATTAAATTAGACTCTTCAATAGAAAGATTAATTTCATTCAAAACATTTAGCTCTTCATTATTCAAAAAGAATGATTTGGAGAGATTAGTGCATTCAATTTTATTCATGTCTTAATATTTCTATAGGATTTAATCTTACTGCTCTGAAAGATGGTATCAGTGACGCACATAAACTAATAATTAATGATATAAAACAGATGATTAATATTTGAATGTAATCAATGTAGTAAGGAAAATAGTTAATGAAATAAGCTTCGAGCAAACTTCTACCCAATAATGTTTCTATAAATGAAATTAAGTTATTAAGATTAAGCGTACAAATAAAACCTAAAATTAATCCGATAATAATACCTAAAAAACTTACAAATAAGCCTTGTGTAAAAAATATTAAGATTATTTGTCTTTTTGTAGCTCCAATAGTTTGTAAAATACCTATTTCTCTTTCTTTGGATTTTACTGTCATGACAACTGTAGATAAAACTAAAATAGATGCAACAGCTATTATTAAAAAAAGCATCAAGCTAATAAGCAATTTTTCAAATTTAATTGCTTCAAATAGAGTGCCATGCGAAGACTTCCAGGAAATATAGGATAAGCCATCATAGTTACCATATGGAATGGACGCCGTTTCTTCGATAACCTCGGCTGAAATTCTGTCTGCTTCAAATAAGTTTTTAGTTTTTAATCTAATTGAAATAGTTTGATTTTTTTCTAAATTTTTGAGTTTTTGTGCAGTTTCATGAGAAATAAATGTCATATATTGATCAATTTCAGTTTTAAGTTCGTATATCCCAACAATTTTTAAATTTACTGAAATTGGATATGAACCAATTATTGATGTCTTAATATCTGAAGTTGTAATATTAATTTCATCACCAGCATAAACACCTAAATTTGCTGCTAATATTGAACCAATCACTATAGAATTTTTTTCATTAAGATTTTCTAAACTTCCTAAAAGCATATAATCTGGAACAATAGACATATTTGTTTCATTGTCTGCGTCAATACCAATAATGGAAACACCTTTACTTTCATAAGATGATGAAATCAATCCTTGAATGCTTATATAAGGTGAAGCATCTATAATTTCTTTGTTATATTTAACTTCATCGATTAGAAATTTATAATCATTTATTGGACCATTAGATACCAATATTGAATGCGGAATTACTCCGAGTATTCTGTTTTCAAGTTCTTTTTCAAAACCATTCATAACTGATGTGACAACAATGAGACTAGATATTCCTATCGATAAACCAACGATGGCTAATAATGTTGTAAAAGAGAAAAGACCTCCTTTATTAGATTTAAGGTATTTATAACCTAATTTCAGAGATATAGATGACACAAAAACTATTTCATTAATTGTTTTAAAACTTTCTCAATATCACCTTTATATGGAGGTCTCACAGCATCAAAGAATTTATCTAATTTAAAACTAACATCCTTATAGTAAGCTCTAGGATTTGAAAAATTTTTAAAACCTTCAAAGGATTTATATCTACCCATACCTGAAGGACCTACACCTCCAAAAGATAAATCATTTTGCTGAAGATGACTTATTACATTGTTAACTGTTACTCCCCCTGATGAAGTTTTATTCAGTAGATTATCCTCTTCAGTTTTGTCATTGCCAAAATAATAAAGACCTAGCGGTCTATCTTTTGAATTAATCAATTGAGTTGCTTCATCAATTTCATCATATTCAACAACAGGTAATAAAGGACCAAATATTTCCTCTTGCATAATTTTCATATCATCGGTTGTATTTGAGACAATTGTAGGTGGAATTTTATAAAACTCTTGCTGAGAGAAATCTTCATTGGCAGGATTTATTTCTTCAACTGTTGCACCCTTTTCAATAGCATCATCAATCATATCTTTCAATCGATTATAATGACTTTCATTGATGATAGATGTGTAATCATCATTGTCTTTAATTTTAGGAAAGTACTCGGAAACAGCATCTTTAGTTTCCTTGATGAAATCATTTTTCTGATCTTTATGAACAACTACGTAATCAGGCGCTAAACAAATTTGACCTGCATTTAGTGTCTTACCAAACATAATTCTTTTTGCAGAAGTCTTTAAATCAGCAGATTTTCCTAACACCACCGGAGATTTCCCACCAAGTTCAAGGGTAAGAGGAACTAAATTCTCAGAAGCTGCATTCATAACGTGCTTAGCAACAGATCCTCCACCTGTATAAAGAAGATGATCAAAATTTAGCTTAGTAAAAGCAGCTCCTACCTCAGGCCCACCAAGAAAAGTTGCAAATTCAACCTCATCATAGGCTTTATCGCATAAATCCTTTAATAATGCAGAAGTTAATGGTGTATGTTCGCTAGGTTTATGCATCACTTGATTTCCTGCAGCAAATATAGAGACCAAAGGCACAAAGGCTAAGTTCACTGGAAAGTTCCATGGAGAGATCATACCAACTGTTCCTAAAGGTTCGTATCTTATATAAGATTTAGCACCAAGCAAGCCGAATGGAAAATTTGAAGATTTCTTTTCATCCTTACTCCATTTTTTGACATTTTTGATGGCAAGATTTATTGCAGGCATAATTCCATATACATCTGACAACATGGATGCATTTTTGGATCTATTTCCAAAATCAGAGTTTAATGTTTCAACAAAATCATAACGATTATCCATAATTAGGGACTTCAAACGCTCTAGTCTATCAATCCTTAATTCTATTGATGGTGCACCATTTTTAACAAAATATTCTTTTTGCTTAATTAAAACGCTATTCATTTGTTCAAGTGTATTCATAATATCTCCATTAACTTCTGTCTGCTTTGTCTTTATTATTAGCTTCTCTTATTAATTTTCTCATATTTTCCCAATCCTCGTCAGATAACTTATCTAATTGAGAAAATGTACCACCTCCTGTTAGATATTGTCCTCCATCGAGACCAATTGTTTGACCTGTGAGATAATCACAACCATCAGCCATTAAAAAAGTTGCTAAATTTTGCAATTCTTCCATTTCACCTACTCTTCCTAACGGTACGGTATTTGTCATTCCATCATCATTATTATCAGGATTTAATCTTTCCCAAGCACCTTTTGTTGGAAATGGACCTGGAGCTATACCATTAATTTTAATTCCATATTTTCCCCATTCTGCAGCTAAAGATTGTGTCATTGCATGAATACCTGATTTTGACATTGCAGAAGGTACTACATATGGAGAACCGGTCCAAATCCAAGTAGTTAAAATATTTACAATCGAACCTTTGTGGCCTAATTCAATCCATCTTTTTCCAACAGAATGTGTCATATAAAAAGTTCCATGAAAAACAATATTTGCAATAGCATCGAAACCCTTGTGTGATAAATCTTTAGTTGGTGAAATAAAATTTCCAGCAGCATTATTAACTAATCCATCTAAAGGGCCCTTTTCAAAAATAAATTCAATATAATCATCAACATCTTTTGAAGCTCTAATATCTAATGTTTGATAATTTACTTTTGTACCATAAGTTTCTGATATTTCAGCAGCTGTCTCACTTAATACATTTTCTCTTCTTCCGCATATATATAGTTCTGCGCCATGCATAGCAAAATGTGTAGCCATTTCTTTACCAAGACCTGTTCCACCACCTGTTATTAAAATTCTTTTATTTTCTAATAAATTATCTTTAAACATTTTTATAATTCCTACTTAATAATATCAATAATAGCATCAGCCCATAAATCTGAATAATTTAAAGACTCAACATAATCTAGCTTTTCTCCACCAGCCTCAAGGAAAAGTTCTTTATATTCATCACCGATTTCAATAATTGTTTCTAAACAATCGGCAGTAAATGCTGGTGAAAAAACTAATACATTTTTATTACCATTTTTAGGCAACGATTCAAGCACCTCGTCAGTAAATGGTGTTAACCATTTATTTGTTAATCTTGATTGAAAAGTAACCTGGTATTTATCAGAACTTAAGTTAAGTCTGCTTGCAAGAATTTTTGTAGTTTCATATGTAGTAGCTTTATAACAGAACTTATTTTCATCTGTGACTTCTGATTCACAGTTGTGATCAGAACATAAAGAATCTGGATACACATTATCAACATGACTATTTGGGATGCCGTGGTAACTAAAAATTACCTTATCATAAGAATTTAGATTAAATTTAGATGCTTTATCAACCCAAGCATCTATAAATTTTTCATTATCATAAAATTGATTTATAAATCTTATGTTAGGAACAACCCATTTTTTTGAAACTATTCTTGATATTTCTTGATAAACAGAACCTGTTGTAGCTGATGCATAATGAGGAAAAAGTGGTAAAACAACAATTTCATCAGGATTTGTTTCAAGAATATTATTAATTACGCTCTCAATTGATGGATTTTGATATCGCATTGCATAATAAACATCATAGTCTTCAAGTTTATTACCTAATTTTTCAGATAATTTAGTTGTGTTATGTAGCAATGGAGATCCAGTATTTTTATCCCATACCTCTTTATACACCTTAGTTGATGAAAATGATCTTGTTGGACAAATTATAAGATTCACTAATAAAAATCTTAGAAAAGGATTTATATTTATTACACGACCATCCATTAAGAATTGTCTTAAATATTTAAAGACGCTTAAATATGTAGGATTATCAGGTGTTCCTAGGTTGACTAATAATAATGCTTTTTTCATTTTAAGCCGGATTTTCTAATAGTTGGATTACTAATTATAAATAATATTAAACTTATACATAAGATTGAACTGAAATAATACAAGTATCCTGGATTAATCGCATAAATAGGCATAGCTATAAATGGTGTGGTCATATGACCTATTGGTATAACAGATCCAAGATATCCAGCAGCAGAACCTTGATTCTCAGGGGTTTGTGCCAGAGAAAGAGATGAAGAAAGTGCAGGTCTAGTCATTCCAAAGCCAATTCCAAGTATCATAATAGATAAGTAATAAAATGATATTGACTGAAAAAATGCCATTGTAAAATATGAAAATACCAATAATATTGAGCCGACCATTAATAAACTAAAGTTTTTCATAGGAAATGCATCCGTAAATAAATATTGACTGACAATCGTTGATATTGATAAAAGTGCAAAAGTCATGCTTATTAAAGTAGGAAGATTTTCTAAATTACCAAACAAGTCAGTTATATAAAAACCAATTGATTGTATTAATGAAGCCTGACATAGACTTAAAATTGCCGCAAAGATCAAGAAGGGATAAATTGATTTAGAGTACCAACTAATTTTATTATTTTCTCCAGTTTTTACTTTAATTTTGTTCACAGGCTTTAGTTCTCTATAAATTCCTAAAGCAGCAATTAATGCAAAAAAAGAAAATAAGTAAAATGGTGTTTCATTTGAAATTAAAAATAAAAAACCACCGAGAAGAGGACCTGCTACAGTTCCAAGTAAAAAGCTTGATTCAAGTCTTGCAAATTTTACAGTTCTTTTTTCTTCTGAGGAAGTGTCAGCAACATATGCAAAAGATGCTGGTCTAGTTGCAGATCCAACGAGCCCATTAATTAATCTACCAAGAACCAATGCAGGAAATAACAGCGTTACACTCAAAAGATTTTGTTCGACAAGAAATAAAGGTGTTATAAGGGCTATTAATGAAATTGCATAACCAAGTAAGCCAAGAATAGCTATATTTCTTCTGCCATATTTATCACTTGCCCTACCCCAATAGGCACTCGTTAATGCCCATGCCATAGCAGATATTGCAAAGATAGAAGATGTCTGTATTTCTGAAAGTCCTAAATCTCTAGCTAATGGAGGAACTAAAACGAAAACAAAGGACTGACCAAGTCCCACTGTAAACAGGCCAAATTTTAACCACGATGATGGAGAAATATGCATTAAGAAATTTTTGTTAATCCAATAACTTCTTTAACTTTTTCAATTTTTTCTTGAGCCAAAGTCCTTGCTTTTTTAGCACCTTCACCCAAAACATCATTTAAATAATCTTGATCATTAATTAGATCTTCATACTTAGATCTTATAGGCAAAAGTTCAGCATTTATAATATTAAAAAGTATATCTTTTGCATCTCCCCATGAAATACCTTCTTCATATGCATTTTTAAATTCATTTATTTCATCTGCGTTTGCAAAATATTTATATAGTTCAAATAATGTGCAGTCATTAGGATTCTTAGGTTCACCAGGTTCTAAAGAGTTAGTAACAATTTTCATAATTGATTTCTTAAGTTTTTTATCACTTCCTAATAAAGGTATTACATTGTTATAAGATTTACTCATTTTTCTTCCATCAAGACCGGGCACAACCTTTTCATCATTGTCTATAATCGGTTCGGGAAGAGTAAATAATGGTTTATATAAATGATTAAATCTAGCAGCTATGTCTCTTGTCATTTCAAGATGTTGCATTTGATCAGAACCTACTGGCACATGTGTTGAATCAAACATAAGTATGTCAGCAGCCATTAAAACAGGATATGAGAATAATCCCATTGTTATACCCTTATCCGGATCATTATCATTTAAAGCTGTAGCTGCTTTATATGCATGAGCTCTATTCATTAACCCTTTTGCTGTCACACAATTAAGTATCCAAGTTAATTCCATAATTTCAGGTACGTCGGACTGTCTATAAAAACAAGTTTTTTTTGGATCTAATCCACACGAAAGCCAAGCTAAAGCAATATCTTTGACAGATTCTTTTATTGATAATGAATCTTGGTTCTTAATTATCGAATGATAGTCTGCTAAAAAGAAGAAAGATTCATCATTGTTGGACGACAACTCTACCGCAGGTCTTATTGCACCAATATAGTTTCCTATGTGTGGAGTCCCCGTTGTGGTAATTCCTGTTAGAATACGCTTTTTCATGAAGTATAATTATAAACTTCATAAGAGAATATTGTGGAAACTAGTCAACATTTATTTAAAGAGTTAGAAAATGCTGAGAAGCTTTTTTCAGATGGTTCTATTAAAAATGCACAAAAGATTGTAAGAAATGTAATTAAACAATCAAAATCTTTAACAAAAATACCAAATAAACTTAGACATAAAATAAACGCTGCCCTAAACAAGTCAAAATATTTTGATGAAATTTCATCCTTTGCAACTAATCCCAAAAGAGAAAATTTAATTACTAAAATTAATGCTTTAGCAAAGAACCCTAACAAAGATCCAAAAAAACATGCTCATGAAATTCATGACATTCAAGCTCAATGGCAATTGTTAGATTTATCAAGTAAGCCAGCATCTAAATCACAATGGTTAAAGTTTAATGAGCTTACCAACAAAGCATGGGAGCCTTGCAAAGAATATTTTGATGAAATCAAACAAATTAAAATTAATAATGCTGAGCAACGTAAAGTTATTATTGACGAAATAATAATTTTTATTGAATCAAATAAAAAAAATTGGCCTGACGCAAGAAAACTTATTACATATCTTCAAAAAACTTTTCAAAAGTGGCAACAATATGCTCCAGTCCAAAATGAAGATCTTGATAAGTTAAAAAATATGTACTTTGAAGCTAAAAAGCCAATAAATGAAGAAATTAAAAAACAAGAAGAAATAAATAAAGAACTTAAAAACTCTTTAATACAAAAAGTAAAAGAAATTCAACACGAAGATAATGAATTGTGTATTCAAGAGTTTATAAAATTAAAAGATCAATGGTCCAAAATTGGTCCTGCAGGTAGAAAAGAAGAAAAAAAATTGTGGAATCTATTCAATAAAAGTGCTGATAGATTTTTTGCTGAAAAGAAAGATAAAATAAAAAACGAAATTATTGTTATCAAAGACCTCAATTCAAAACTGAAAAAAGAAGAAATATCTATATCTGAAATAAATGAGTCATTAAAAGAAATTATTCATGCTAAAAATTCAAATGAATATAAAAAATTACAAAGTGATATTAAAAAAGAGCTCAATAAAGTCAAACTATTAAATAAAGAAAGTAAAATTAAATCTTATATTGATTTATATAATATTTTGAATAAAAAGATTGATATCAACCATGCGCCAAATATATTTTTAGATTCAATAAATAATTCATTTAATAATAATGAATCAGATTTAAAAGAATTAAATTATGTATGTATAAAGCTTGAAGTCAAAGCAGGCATTAAATCACTTAAAAAGGATCAAGAAATACGAAATCAAATCCAACTAGAATTATTAAGTAATAAATTTAATAAAAGTGACAAATCAAATTTAGACGATGTAGATTCATTGATAATTCATTTTATAAAAAACTTCTCAACTAATGATGCTAAAAAATCACATAATGATTTATGGAAAAGAATCAGTAAGTGTATTGAAGTCTTGCTTTGATAAATATTTTCTTACCACCTACTAGGATGATTTTGTGGCTTTAATTCTTCATCACTATATAAAAATGTCACTATTTCCTGATGTCTTTTTGCTGACAAGGTGTAGTTATAGAAAATTATAATTGGAACTATCATTAAAATGGTAGTCATTGGTCCTTGAACAAAGGCTAATGAATAGGCTTGTTCTGCTGTATGATTTGCTCTGTCAAAATTAATAAAATTTAATACTAATCCAGCAAAAAATGATCCTAGACCTGCATTCAATTTCTGCATGAATCCAACAGCTGCAAATAAAATACCTTCTTGTCTTTTTCCGCTTTGAAGCTCAACTTCATCTGCAATGTCGCCGATCATAGAATCACGGACCATTATCCCAACAATATTAAATGTGATAAGAAATAATAAAAATGAGCTTATAAAAAAAACTAGCTGCATAGATCCTTTTTCTGGAGTAAGTCCTAAGTTATACATTATGAATGCCATTGGGGATAATAATCCAACCGCACCTATACATACTAAGACAATGATCCTTTTATCATAACGATTAACCATTATGGGCGTTAAATAAAATGCAAATAGAGTTGCAACTAAATAGATTGGTAGAAAATATTTGATTTGAGTAGCTTCAAACTCCCAAAAATATGTATTTACAAATAATGTTAACGTATTTGCTAGCCCCCACGATAATGACAGAAACAAATTTCCAAAGAAAAATATCAAGAAAGATTTATTTCCTAATGCTATTTTAAGCTCTGTAAAAATTGCCGTTAATGTTATTGATCCAGACCACTTTGATAATGAATCTATTTCATTTTTAGTTGATAAAGATGAATACAAGACACTAAAAATCATTATTAATGCGCCAGTAACAGCAAACGGAAACCATGCATCTGGATTTAATTGTCCTTGTGGAAATTCATTTGTTGATGCAAAAAATACTCCATAACCTAGAAAAGCATTGCTCAGCCCTGCTACCCAAGCAAACATCTCCCTCCATGACATTAACAAAGTTCTTTCTTTGTAATTTTTAGTAATCTCACCACCAAATGCCCTGTGAGGTATATCAAAAAGTGTCATACCTATTCTTGTTAAAATGGTGAAAATGGTCATCCAAAGAAATAAGTCTGATTGAGACATATCCCAGTCTTGTCTTGGGGCAAAGAGAAATACATATCCGAGAGACATCGGAATAAAAGAAATAAACATATATGGATGACGTCTTCCAAATGAGGTGTTTGTTCTATCAGATATTGTTCCCATTAAAGGATCTGTAAAGGCATCAACACATAGAGCAATAAATATTGCTGTTCCAGCCAAACCTGGATTGAGGCCAATTATATTGCTATAGAAAAATAATAAGAAAAATGTAAAGGTATCAGTCTTGATACCATTTGGTATAGAACCAACTGAATAGTTGATTTTAAATTTATTTGTAAGCATTATTTATTTGTTTTTAAATGTTCTAAAAGATCTTCTTTGAATTGATCAAAAACAGGAGGTTCTATTAAATGACGCATGTCATCAATAATTATCAATTTACTAGTTTTTATAAGCTTGTTTAATCTATAAGCATTTTTTACTTTAATGAGTGGATCCTCCAACCCATGAATAATAAGAGTAGGTGCTGAAATAGACTTTACTTTATCAATTCTATTTTGAGAACCTAAAATTGCATTAAGTTGTCTTCCAAATCCAGTATCATCATTACCACCTCTTTCGATCGATGTTGATACATTGTTATAAAATTCCTCAGTATTTAAATCTATGCCTTGATATCCAATTTCTGTAAAAATTTTTCTACTTCTTGTCACTCTTTCGTCAATTGTTGAATTTGGATTTTTTGTCCTATCCATTAATAGCTTTCTTACTTTCCTTGTTGGTCCATTAAATGGTGAGGGTGTTGAAGCAGTTGATGAAATTAGTGTAAATGTCTTAGTTCTCTCAGGGTATGATGAGACCATAATTTGAGCTATCATTCCGCCCATAGATACTCCCAAAATGTGAGCCTCAGAAATATTTAATTTATCTAAAACTGAAATTCCATCAATAGCCATATCATCAAGTGTGTAATCTGCCTTAATTGGTAATCTTAGATAATATCTTATGTAATTCCTAACTATTGTGTTATTGCGTTTTTCATCGTAAAAAGAATCACTCGGTATCCGTGAAGATAAACCTGTATCTCTGTTGTCATAGACAATAGGTCTAAAATTATTCTCAAGCAAGAAATCTATAATATGCTCAGGCCAATTAATTAACTGCCCGCCAATGCCTTGCACCAATAAAATAGGTTCACCATCTTTAGGTCCATAATCGCGATAATAAATTTCAAGATCGCCACTGAGAGCAATACCTTCTTCGTAAGAGAACAGTTTTGAATTTGTAAACATAATCAATAATACAAAAATAGTTTTATAAAAACGCATCGATTCTATCTTTAACATTTTGCCTTAATGTGCCCCAAAATAACATCACATCAAATGAATGAAGATCTCCGTTAAAAAATTTCATTTTTTCGATATTTTTTATTAAAGGTCCTTTAGCCTCAATAAGACCTGAATTAGCATTTAAAGATGTGCTAAATCCCTGAAGTCTTGTTAGTCCAATAGATTTTTTTGCACCAGTATGCTCTTTTCTTAGCCTATCTGTAAAGTCATAATTTTGAGCTTTATTGATTATTGATATGTTTGATTTGTCTTCATGCCATGATGAATCTCTTGTCCATGAAAAAGGATTTATTGATATTACTTTTTGACTCATCAATTCAATACTCCAACCATCTGGTTTCCAAAATAAAGTTTTTTCTCTATTTCTTTTAAAACCCTCAACTACTGTAGACCATGAAATAATACAATTTGTATCATTATATGTTTCTGACATTTTTATATTCGGAAATAAATCATCATAATACTTTTCCGGAATCATATATCCAATTACATATGCACAAATAAATCTTTCTTGTACCTTTGTGTTGTTTATCTTTCGATTAAGCAACCTTTGAGCTAAAAGAGCTCCTTGACTATGAGCAGCAATTATAAAAGGTCTATTCTGATTAAGCTCTTCAATAAAATAATCAAAGGCTGTTTCAATATCTTTATATGCTAAATCAAGAGCCTTTCTACCATTTTTATCTTTATCAAAAAATGAATAATAGGTAGCTTGTCTATATTCAGGAGCATAAATATTACATGCTCCATTGAAAGCAGAAGCCTGATTACCTAACATTATTTCGGTGCGTTCAAATGCTGATTTGTTTTTATCCATATTTGAATTCCAAGTTTTTTCATAATACCCAGTAGGATGAACATAAAAAACATCCACATCATTTTCTTTACTAACAGCAAAAGATGCATCTGGTAAATAAAATTGTTGACCATCGATATTGGGTGTTGCCGCCCAAAATTTCAGATCTGAATAATCTGGAGCTTGTGGAGTTTCAATGTTATTAAAATCAGATTCAGGTTTTATAAGTTCTAAGAACTCAGAAAAATAGTTTTCTGACATTTAGGACTGTAAGTAAATGGACCGTTTTGGTTTTTTAAATAGCTCTTTAACCATTGGTAAGAAGAACTCAAGATCAAGAGTGTCATAGTCTGGATCAAAACTATTCTGATCATATTTTTCACAGAATTCTCGACAACTTTCATAATAAGGATTGTCTATAAAGTTATCCCGCATATTTTTATCAAGACCTAAGAATTCAAAAAAGTAATAGCCCTGAAAAATACCATGATGTTTGACAATCCAATAATTTTCTTCGGAAACAAATGGCTTCAAAATTGTTGCTGCAAATTCAGCATGGTTTGCTGGTGCTAAATTATCACCAATATCATGTATCAAGGCGCAAACAACATATTCATCATCTTTACCATCTCTATATGCTCTTGTTGCTGTTTGTAATGAATGAGTCAAACGATCAACTTGAAAACCGCCATAGTCATTTTGAAGCATTTTTAAATGAGCAATAACCTTATCAGCTAGATGATCATAATCTTTAGCGTTACTTGCAGCTATGATGGAGTAATCGTCAGCATCTCCATCTTTCATTTGCGTGAATTTTGCTCTTCGTTCAGCCATAGAAAAATTATAGCTTAAAATTTATAAAACGATAATCTTATTTGTAGCTGATGCAACTGCTATAAGTTTGTTATCTTGATAAAGTTCTCCGGTAGTAAAGACAACTGATTTACCCTTTCTTACAATTTTTCCAGTAGCTTTAACTAATATATTTGGAACACATGGCTTTAAGAATTTAACGTCTAAATCAAGAGTTAGAGGTAATTCTTTACCTTTTGATAAATAAATTAAAAATTGAGACATAGCTGAATCAACCATTCCCGAAACAAAACCACCCTGCACAACTGTTCCGTTTGAATGTGTTAAATCCTCTGATGGTAAATACTCAACAACCCATTCGTCAGTTTGTTCATCGTGATAACAGTTTTGATAACCTAAAATTCCAAGAAACTTTGGTACTTCGTTAAAAATTTTAGAAAGATTATCACTCATATTATTAAATGGCGGAGGGAGTGGGATTCGAACCCACGGTGCCGATGAAGGCAC
>CEPJ01142086.1_pt1 | contig 24889 bp, 15 predicted proteins | sample 530561 | NCBI WGS metagenome assembly CEPJ01 (sample SAMEA2620404, study PRJEB7988) | marine metagenome | biome: marine biome (ENVO:00000447); feature: surface water layer (ENVO:00002042); material: "saline water (ENVO:00002010), including plankton (ENVO:xxxxxxxx)" | depth 5 m
ATTTTCAAAAGTTGAAACTAGCCATTGACCTACTCCAAAAACAATTCCTAATGCCTCAAGAGCACCAACTGCCATTAAAATTCCTAAAAAGAATAAAATACTAGGCATTTCAATTTTAGTTAAGGCATGATGAACTGGACTATGATTAGATGCTTGAATTTTAGGATTTTTAATTAATGAATAATTAAAGAACTCGGCAATTGTTGCAACAACAGCAAGTGAAAGCATCATACCAAAGTAAGGCGGAAGTCCAGTAAAAATTTTAAAAATTGGAACAAAAACAATAGAAGATAATCCAATAATCAAAATTTTAAATCCATATGGATTTTCCATTTCATTATTTTTGGGAGGTGAAATTTCACCTTTAAAAACATTGTACTTTGATGCAACATATGTTGGAATTATCATACATACTAGAGATGGAATAATTAGATATTTTATAAGAGCAACAATTGACACTTTTTCGCCAATCCACAACATTGTAGTAGTAATATCACCAATTGGAGACCATGCCCCACCTGCATTGGCAGCAACAATTATCATACCCGCATACCACAACTTTAAATTTTTATCGCTAACTAATTTTTGAAGTATAGTAATCAATACAATTGTTGCCGTAAGATTGTCAATAATTGCAGAAAGAATAAATGCAAGAAAACATATTATCCATAATATTTTAATTTTGTTTTTAGTTTTAATCAATCTTTTAATAGTAGCAAAACCGTTAAAAAAATCTACAGTTTCAACAATGGTCATTGCACCAATTAAAAAAACTAAAATTTCAGCTGTGTGTCCTAAAAAGTAATTTAGAACGGATTTTAATTTATAAGGCATTAATTCCTTATTTTTTGTATCAATTTCGAATACAGTTAAATCAAAATATGAAATTAAGCCCCATATAACAGCCATCATTATAAGAGCTGGAATCAATTTATCAATTTTCAAAGAATGTTCGAAGGCTATTCCTAAGTAACCAAGAATAAATACGGAAATAATTATTGTTTCAATCATATGTCAAATATTCAATAATAATACCAAATTATTCAAAATAAATTAAAAAAAATATGATTTATTGAAAAGTTAACATTAATCAAATAAATATTAAAAGTATAGTATAGTATTTGATAAAATATGGATATATAATTAGTAATTTTATTAATTCCTCTAAAAATATGAGTTTCAAAAAACAAGGATTATATAACCCCCTTTATGAGCATGAAAATTGTGGAGCAGGTTTTATTTGTAGTCTTACTGGCAAAAAAACAAATAAAATTATACACAATGCGTTAAATATTTTAACCTGTTTAGAACACAGAGGCGCTGTGAGTTCTGACGGAAGAACAGGTGATGGAGCGGGAATTTTAATTGAAATTCCGCACGAATATTTTTCAAAGGAATGTGAATTCGAACTACCCGAACCAAGAAATTATGCAGTTGGTATGGTTTTTTTGCCGCATAAAACTAATCAATCTAAATATTGTATCAGCGAATTTGAAAATCAAATTAATATTCAAAAATTAAAGATTTTAGGATGGAGAGATGTTCCTACAAATTCTAAAGTTGTAGGAGAAATTGCCTCAAAATCTCAACCAACAATTAAACAAGTCTTTATTGGTAAAGAAAATGAGAAACAAACAGAAGAGGAATTTAATTTAAAATTATATTTAGCTCGAAAAATTTCTGAGCACTCAATTTATGATAGCCCTCTATCACAAAAGAAATATTTTTACTTTTCTAGCTTACACACTAGAACTATAATATATAAAGGTTTATTAATCCCTGAAGATATTGAAAGGTTTTATCTTGACTTAAAAAACCCACTTTTAGTCACAAGACTTGCCTTAGTTCATCAACGCTTCTCAACTAATACTTTCCCAACATGGGATTTAGCCCAACCCTTCAGATACATGTGTCACAATGGTGAAATTAATACATTGAGAGGAAATGTGAGTAGGATGGTAGCAAGAGAAGAACTAATAAAATCGGAATTAATCAGTGAAGAATTTTTAAATAAAATTTTTCCTATAATCTTAAAAGGAAAGTCTGACTCTGCGTCAATGGATATGGTTGTTGAATTATTATTAATGACAGGTAGATCATTACCTGAAGTTATGATGATTCTTGTTCCCGAAGCTTGGGAAAAACATAAATCAATGAATGATTCAAAAAAGGCCTTTTATGAATTTAACGGATGTCTAATGGAACCGTGGGATGGACCAGCATCAATTCCGTTTACCGATGGAAATTTCATTGGAGCATTATTGGATAGAAATGGATTGAGACCATCCCGATACTCGGTAACAAAAGACGGATATGTTATAATGTCATCTGAAACTGGAGTTGTTGATATTGATCCTAAAAATATTCAAATGCATGGAAGACTTGAACCAGGTAAAATGTTTTTAGTAGATATGAACGAAGGACGAATTATTGAAGATGAAGAAATTAAAAATGAAGTGGTTAAAAAATTTCCATACAGAAAATGGGTTAAAGACAACACCCTTCCCTTAAGTAATATTCCTTACACAGGCAATAGAACACCTGATGAAAAAATTAGTTTTGAAAAAAGATTAAAAATATTTGGCTATACCAAAGAAGACCTGAACACCATAATAGTACCAATGTGTTACAAAGGAAAGGAATCTATTGGTTCTATGGGTACTGATACACCGCTAGCAGTTCTATCGAAGCGCCCACAATTAATATATAATTATTTCAAACAATTATTTGCTCAAGTTACTAATCCCCCATTGGATGGTATCAGAGAAGAAATTGTAACTGACACTAGCTTAACTATTGGAAGTGATTATAATATTTTTGACATTGTACCCTTACATGCAAAAAAACTTAAAATCAACAATCCAATCATCTCCAATGAAGACCTTGACAAAATTAAATACATAAAACACAAAGATTTTAAAGCTGCTTCAGTTAAAGCATTATACAAAATAACTAAAGGGCACAACGGTTTAGAAAAAGCATTAGATAAACTTGTTACTGAGGTCGAGCTTAAAGTTGATTCAGGATATAACATTATTATTCTAAGTGATAGAAATGTGAATAAAAAAATAGCACCAATTCCGATGCTTTTAGCTTGTTCATTTGTTCATCACTCAATGATTGAAAGAAAAAAACGATCAAAATTTGGTATAGTTATAGAGTCTGCTGAGCCGCGTGAACCCCATCATTTTTCCATGCTATTTGGATATGGTGCAAGTGCAATAAATCCCTACTTGGTAAATGAGATTATTTCTTACAAACACAGCACAGGGGTTTTGCAAAATTTAGAGAATTCAATTAAAAATTACAATAATGCAATTGCTAAAGGAATTCTTAAAGTTATGAACAAAATAGGTATTTCAACTTTGCACTCATACAGAGGATCTCAAATTTTTGAAGCCCTAGGGTTGAGATCAAAATTTGTAAAAAAATATTTTAATAATACAGCCTCCAGAATTGAGGGAGTTGGATTGTACGTTTTAGAAAAAGAAATTTCTAGTAGATTCAAAAAAGCTTTTGAATCTGAAAGTAATTTAAATGAAGTTGATTATGGTGGGGATTATAAATGGAGGAGAAATGGTGAAGCACATATGTTTAACCCTTTAACTATCTCAAAACTACAACAGTCTGTCCGCCAAGAAAGTTACTCTACATACAAAATTTATTCTGATAACATAAATAAACAAAATGAACAATTCATGACCTTAAGAGGGTTAATGAAGTTTTCTGAATTTGACCCTATACCAATTGATGAAGTTGAACCCTGGACTGAGATTGTAAAACGATTTAAAACAGGAGCAATGTCATTTGGTTCTTTAAGTAAGGAAGCTCATGAAAATTTAGCAATTGCAATGAATAGGATTGGTGGCAAAAGTAATTCTGGTGAGGGCGGTGAAGATCCTGCCAGATTTAAAAAAGAGAAAAATGGTGATTCCAAAAAAAGTTCTATCAAGCAAGTAGCATCTGGAAGATTTGGAGTTAGCTCACACTACCTTACTAATGCAACTGAGATTCAAATAAAAATGGCTCAAGGAGCTAAGCCAGGCGAAGGAGGTCAACTTCCTGGACCAAAAGTTAGTCCAATGATTGCAAAAGTTAGAAATTCAACACCATATGTTGGGCTGATATCCCCTCCTCCACATCATGATATTTATTCTATTGAAGACCTTGCACAACTAATTTATGATTTAAAGAATGCTAATAGATCTGCTAGAATCAATGTAAAACTTGTTTCTGAAGTTGGTGTGGGAACAATTGCTGCAGGAGTAGCAAAGGCAAAAGCTGATGTTATATTGATTTCAGGTTTTGATGGTGGAACAGGCGCGTCACCATTAACTTCACTAAAACATGCTGGTTTACCTTGGGAACTCGGAATAGCTGAGGCTCAGCAAACGCTAGTATTAAATGACTTGAGAGGAAGAGTAGTAATTGAATGTGATGGACAACTAAAAACAGGTAAAGATGTTGCTATTGCATGTCTTTTAGGAGCTGAAGAGTTTGGCTTTTCAACTGCACCACTTGTTGCTTCAGGATGTATTATGATGAGAGCATGTCACTTAAATACTTGTCCTGTAGGCATTGCAACCACTGATCCAGAGTTAAGGAAAAATTTTAAAGGGAAGCCAGAACACGTAATTAATTACATGTATTTCGTAGCTCAGGAGTTAAGAGAAATTATGGCAAACTTAGGCTTTCGAACTGTTGATGAAATGGTTGGTAGAAGTGAGAAATTGGATACTAAAGAAGCATTGGACTATTACAAGATTAAAGGAATTGATCTTTCAAAAATTTTATATAAGCCTGAAAATATCAAAAATAAACCAATAAGAAATATAGAAAAACAAGATCATAATCTTGAAAATGTTTTAGATTTTAAAATTTTAAACAAAGCCAAGCTCGCTATCGAAAAGAAAATCAAAATGTCTATTGATCTTGATATTAAAAATACAGATAGAACAGTAGGTGCCATTTTAAGTAATGAAATTTCAAAAAAATATGGAAAGAATGCCTTACCTAAAGACACTTTAGAAATAAAATTTAAGGGGTCTGCTGGTCAGAGTTTTGGTGCTTTTTCAGTTAAAGGCCTTAAAATGATTATTGATGGTAATACCAATGATTATTTTGGAAAAGGTCTGTCTGGTGCTACTATTATTGTAAGAAAACCAAATGAAGCAACTTTTAACTCCCACGAAAATATTATAACAGGTAACGTAGCACTATATGGTGCAACATCTGGTGAAGCATATATTAATGGAATTGCTGGCGAGAGATTCTGCGTTAGAAACTCTGGTGCGTCATCTGTGGTTGAGGGAATAGGTGATCATGGTTGTGAGTATATGACTGGCGGAATTGCTGTCATTCTTGGAAAAATTGGCAGAAATTTTGCTGCAGGAATGAGTGGTGGAATTGCCTATATTTATACAAAATCAGAATTTTTCGATAAAAGAAATTTTAACATGGAAAGTATTGAGATTGAAAAACTTGAAGCCCAAGATTTAGATATTGTTAAAGAACTAGTACAAAATCATTATACCCACACCTACAGTGATATAGCTGAAAAAATTATTTCAAACTGGGATAATCACAAAAAGCATTTTATAAAAATTATGCCAATTGAGTACAAAGCTGCCCTGGAAAAAATGGCCAAAGATAAGATTAATTCAATTATCAAATAATTATGGGAAAATTAAAAGGATTTTTAGAATATGATAGAAAGGTAGAAGATAACAAACCTGTTTATGATAGATTAAAAAATTATAATGAATTTACCATTAAATATGACTATAATGAAGTTGAAAAACAAGGTTCAAGGTGTATGGATTGTGGTGTTCCGTTTTGTCACTCTGGCTGTCCACTCGGTAATTTAATACCTGAATTTAATGATGCTGTTCACAATAAAAACTGGAAATTAGCAGTTGATATATTGCACTCAACAAATAATTTTCCGGAATTTACAGGTAGATTATGTCCAGCTCCATGTGAAGCTGCTTGTGTTCTTGGATTAATAAGTCCTCCAGTTTCAATTGAAATGATTGAAAAATATATTGTTGAAAGAGGATTTAGTGAAGGCTGGATTAAAGCTCAAGTTCCTCAAAAAAGAACTGGAAAAAAAATTGCTATCGTTGGATCTGGTCCAGCTGGGCTAGCAGCAGCACAACAACTTAATTTAGCTGGTCATAGTGTAGTTGTTTATGAAAGAGATCTTAAAATTGGTGGCTTGTTAAGATACGGAATTCCAGATTTTAAATTAGAAAAAAATATAATTGACAGAAGAATAAAATTATTAATTGAGGAAGGTATTGAGTTTAAAACTGGTGTTGAAGTTGGTAAAGATATCCAGGTTTCTACTTTAGAAAACAAATACGATATTATTCTTTTATGTGGAGGGGCAACTATTAGAAGACAATTACCTATAAAAGGAAGTAATCTTAAAGGTGTTGTTCAAGCCATGGATTTTTTGAAAAACCAAAATGAAGTTGTCGATAAAATTTCTAAACAAACTGTGGCCTTATCAGCAAAAAATAAAAATGTAATTGTTATTGGTGGCGGTGATACTGGTTCTGATTGTATTGGAACATCAAATAGACATAAAGCTAATTCTGTTGTAAATTTTGAGATCCAGAGTAAACCACCAAAGCAAAGAAGTGAAGAAAATCCATGGCCATACTGGCCATTTACTCTAAAAACTAGTTCATCTCACGAAGAGGGTATAAAAAGACAATGGTCAATCATGACTAAGGAGTTCATAGGTGATAAAAATGGCAATCTCACAGGTTTGAAGACTGTAAAGGTTGAATGGAAAAAGGATGAAAAAGGTATATTAAAATTAATGGAGATAAAAGGATCAGAGAAAATATGGCCGTGTGAATTAGCATTATTAGCCCTAGGTTTTACAGGTCCAGAAATATCAATATTTAGTGATTTAGACACAAAACTTGACGATTTTTCAAAACCTATTACCCATGAATATCAAACTTCAAATCCTAAAGTATTTGCAGCTGGAGATTTAAGAAGAGGTCAATCTTTAATTGTGTGGGCAATCTCTGAAGGAAGAGAAGCTGCATACAATATTGATAAATATCTAATGGGAAAATCTACATTACCAACTAAAATTAAAGGGGACTTACCTCTAGTTAAATAAATTCCAGTTTAAACCAAATCTAAAGCCTGAATCTCTATAAGGCATTGACGGAGTGTAATAAAATTTGTTTCCAGTTAATGATGAATTAATGTGCTCAAATATGAAGAATAATCTTGTTTGTCTTATTTTGGCATTTAAGAAAAAATCGACAATTGGATATTCACCTATTTTTTTTTCGTTTTGAGTATGAAAAGTTGATATTACAGGATTATATTCATCAGCAAAAAACTTTGAGAAAATTTTAAAATTAAATCCTGATTGAATTTCCAATACATTATTAAATATTTTTTCAGAAATGTAAAAAGAATTCCTAAAAATATATTTAGGCAAATTCAAAACATATTCTTTTTGTTTAACTTTTTGAAGTAATAATGTGTTATCCATGGAAAACTTGCCAAAAGTAAAGTTCTTATTATACTTAAACTTTAATAAATCAATATTAAAACTAGCTTGATTTAACACAGGCAAATATGATTCTTCAATTTGATTATCAGTATATATATAGAAGTAATTCATAATTTTTGAACCTGATATCTGAAACTCTCCAAATCTTTTATCATTAAATTTAAATTGTATACTATTGATTGATATTAATTTATTCGATTTTTCCCATTTTATGTTTTTAAATGAACTATCATAATAATCATACATTAGACCTGGGTGAGATTTAGTTGATATAAATTTTAAACTCATATCAATTTTATCTGAATTAGAGGTTCTGACCATAAACATGTATTTATCACCGACTCTTTCTCCATTTATTTTTTTTTGCAAATCAATATCAAGATCTATATTCTCATAAGCTTTAGTCAATTTTAATGAAAATAAGTTTGAGTTTTCTGTTATCTTATTTTCATTATTATTTAAATTAAAATATTCAAAATTAAAATTTATTAATCCTGCTTCAATTGAATCAAAAATCAAATTTGAAAGATTTAAACTAATTTTATTAAAAATTGATCTAAACTTATAATTATCCTTGGCAGATATTAACCCTGAATTTAATCCACCATAATAATTGTTAATTGTTTTTTGATCATATGCATTATTAATAGTTGAATATAACAGCGTATGATTAAAGCCTAATTTTTTATTATTATTGGTGACATTGAAAGAGTTTTTAGAAAAAAAGTTTCTTTTAAAATAGATATTAATTGCATCCTCAAATTTTACATTTAATTTAGATCTCTCATTGAAAACATCATCTTTTGATTCAAAATCATCAATTGAAATGGTGGTTAAACCTCCATTCTCATGCTTTTCTAATCTTTGAGAAACATAAAACATTTTAGACCTAAATTTTTCTGAATTATAATTGTAAGTAAAATTGAAATTTTTAGATCCTGAAAGCGAATTTTGATATTTACCAAGCGATCTAAGTGCTTTAAATGATAATGAAAAATTAAGTTTTCTATTAACATTAGTTGTGAATAGAACATCTGTTAACTGACCTTGTGAATATACTGTTTTAAATAACAATTCAGTAACGGGATATGCAACATCATAAAAATAAATATCATCTTCAAATTGTAAAATTGTTTTATTTGCATTAAAGCCAATACTTGGATAATTTGATTGTTCTATTTCATAAGATAAATTATTATATACTTGACCTACATTATTTGGTTTAATAAATTCAAAATTATCTTTTCTTCTATAATTGAAATTATATAATTTATTAATATTTAAAGTTGTATCTAATAAAATAGTATCTCCTTGAAAATTAAATTTTTTTATTTTGTTTATATCAAAATTAAAGGCTTCAATTGACATTGAATCTCCAAGATTTGAAAATGCCTCATTTAGTGCTCCCTCATTTATTTGAGTAAAAGAATTTATTGTATAGAAAAGCATTAACAATAAGTAAATTAATCGCACTGATAATATGTTTAAGTTGATAAAATAAATACTAATTTAAGGAATGAAATATGATAAAAAGGTATAATAATAAAATTTTGGTATGTGGAATTGATGAAGCAGGAAGAGGAGCTTTGTCTGGACCAGTTACAGTATCAGCTGTAATTTTACCAAAAGAATACTATAACCCTGAAATAAAGGATTCAAAAAAATTAAGTCCAAAAAAAAGAATTGAACTATTTCACGTTATAAAAAAAATTGCTTTAGATTACGTAATAATTGATGTTGATAATCAGAAAATTGATGATTTAAATATCTTGAAAGCTACTTATTATGGTATGAACAAATCAATTGAAAATTTAAAAATTAAATCAACTATTTATTTAATTGATGGAAATAAATTTCAGCCCAAAATGAAGATTAATCATAAATGTATAATTGGTGGTGACAATATTTTTCAAAGTATTGCTGCAGCATCTATTTTAGCAAAGGTTCACAGAGACAATTACATGAAAAAAATTGATAAAATTTACCCTCAATTTGATTGGAAAAACAACAAGGGTTATGGGACTAGAATTCATATTGATAAAATAAATCAATATGGTTTATCCCAGTTCCACAGAAATAGTTTTAAAATAAAGAGCAAACAATTATCAATAAAAATTTAGTTTTTTAATTTTACAATAGATTGAAAAAACATTTAATAATATTTTTTATACTATTTAACTCATGCTCAGAGAACCTGACTGAAAAATTAGATCCAATTTATAAAATTCCTGATAACCCAACTTCAGTATTAGTCATTGATGATATTAATCAAGTTAATGATGACGAAAAATTATTAATTCAAAACTTTTTCGAAATAAATCTTTTTGATGAAGAAATAGTTAAAACAAAAAATAAGTTAATATTTAGTAAACACAAAGTTGGGAAAGATGATATTGGAAAATTAATTCTTACTGAAAACTCTGAGGAAATTTTAAATATTAATGTAACTGACTCAATAAATTATGACAAAAAAACAATATTTATTTTTGAACATAACAATGATAAATATTTTTTAAAAAAAGATTTAGATTATAATGTTATTTCAAATAATAAGTTTTTGATTGAGAACTATACTAGAAATTCCACATTCAGAAGTAACTCTAGTTCTAAGAATTTTTTTGATTTATATAAAATAAAGTCAAATAATATTTCTGTTTTAATTTCAGAAAATTTTAATTCAAATAAATTAAATAAACTCAATATAAAAGTTGATGAAATTTCAGATTGGATAAATTTTGAGTTTGAAATTAAAAATAATGAAACTGTTATTATGGGTTTATCAAAAATTGATAAAAAAAGTAGAAATTCTTTGCTTTTCAACAAGATAAAACCCTCCAAGAGTGAAATTTATAAATTAATACCCGAAAACTTTGTAAAATTTAAATCTTACACTGTAAATGAACAATTTTTTATGAATTTTAATGAAATAATAAATAAAAATACCACCAAGCAATTTAATATAGACTCCGTCTTTACTACGAGCAGTGAAGTTGCTATATTTAATAGTGTAACAGATACAATCATCATATTAAATAATAAATTATATGATATTGAAAAAAATAATATTTCAAATTTTGAAAAAAAATATAGAGATTTTAAAATATATAAAAATGATACAATAACTACTCGTATTAATGAATTTGATGAATTTAATTTCTTAAACAAAAAGATATTTATTTCACAAATAGATAATAGAATTTTAATTTCAAATAAACTTAATTCCATTGAAAAACTAATTGCTGGAAACTATAATAAATCAGAACTTTTATATAATAAGGAATTAAAAGAATATATTAAAAATATACCCTCAAAGAACTCAGTAATTGAACTAATTAAAATTAAAAAATCAAAAGAAATATATGATTTATGGATTAAATCTAGTCAAATACAAGATTCAATAATTTACACTTCTATATATAACTCTCCAATCATTAATGAGTTCAAGAAAAATCAAACGGAATTGATTTTAACTAAATCATTTGAAAATGATATTAAATTAGGTCCTCAAATAATAATGAACCATAAATCAGGTAAGAAAAATATAATTATTCAAGATGAAAAAAATCATTTAATTCTGATGGATTTTCTTGGAAATATTTTGTGGACTAAAAAGTTTAATAACATAACAAGTAAAATTTTTCAGGTTGATACTTATAAAAATCAAAGACTTCAATTTTTATTTACGACGAACAATGAGTTAATTTTATTGGACATAAACGGAAATATCGTAAAAAAAATTGAAGGTAAAAACAAGGATTATTTTGAGAATCTTTCAGTATTTGATTACGATTCGGATAAAAATTATAGGTATATTTTTCAGAGCGGAAATAATTTGAAAATGTATAATTCTGACTTTAAAATTGTTAAAGGTTTTAAGAAAAATAAGTTAAATTATGGTTTGAAAGATCCCGTAAAACATTTAAGAATTTTAAATAGAGATTATCTTATTTTAAAAAACTCAAATGATAAAATATCTGTACTAGACAGAAGGGGTAATGTGAGAATTAAAGTACCTAACGAGCTAACTTTTAGTACCAACCTTTACAAGTATGACAATGGAATGATAGGATTTAGTAATAATGAAAAAATAATCCGAATAGATATTTCTGGAAAATTATATGATCAAACCTTATCAAAAAATGAAAAAGATCTGAGTGCAGTCAATGACAGTAAAATTACTTTTGGTTTAAATAAACTTTTAGTAGATGGAAAAGAATTTATACTTCCTTATGGCAATTATGATAACTTAAAAATTCATGGTTCTCAAGAAACTCATTTTTACTCAATTTATGATAAGGATTCCAAACAAATTTACTTGTACGATAATCAAAAAATAGTTAATGGATTTCCAATATTTTCAAATAGTGATATAGATTTTAATTCAGATAATAACAAAATTGATATTGTATTTTTAGGTGATTATAACGAAATACAGCTTTATTCAATTAAATAATAGTCGCATTAAAATTATCTGAAAAATTTTCAATTAAAAGACTCTTTATATTATCAATACTAATTGAATTACCAATTTCTTTTTTTACTGAAGTCACATTTCTATTGTCGAGACCACATGGTATAATTCCTTCAAAATATGATAAGTCGTTTGTGATATTTAAAGCTAGTCCGTGCATAGTCACCCATCTGCTAACTTTAACTCCCATAGCACATATTTTTCTTTCATTGTATTTACCGACATCAAGCCAAACACCCGTTCGATTTGAGCTAATTGATGCTCTAATATTAATTTTTTTAAGCGTATCAATAACTGATTTCTCCAATAACCTTAAGTATTTATGAATATCAGTAAAAAAATTTTCTAAATCAATAATTGGATATAAAACTAACTGACCTGGCCCATGATATGTAATATCTCCTCCCCGATTTGTATGATGAAAGGAAATATTATTTTTTTTTAGTAACTCTTCTTTATAGATAAGGTTATTTAGATCACCACTTTTTCCTAAAGTATAAACGTGATTATGTTCTACAACTAATAAATAATTTGGAGTTTTAATATTTACATTATTTCTTCTATTATCTAATTTAATATTAATTATTTCTTGTTGTAATTTTTTTTGAATTTCAAAACAATTTTGATACTCTACCTTACCAAGATCTTTAAGAATAATATTTTTATTTTTATTCAACTGATTATTTTAATTATAAAATTAAAAAACATATGGGTAATGTTCTTGTTATATCATTATATTTGAAAAAAAATGTCAAACCTCTCTGAACAGGAAATAATTAGACGTGAAAAACTAGCAAAAATTAAAGAGCTCGGGATAGATCCATATCCTGCCGAACTCTTTAAAGTTTCTCATTTAGTTAATGAAATCAAAAAAAATTTTAAAGAAAATTCTAAAGTTATAGTTGCTGGTAGATTAATGTCAAGGAGAATCCAAGGAAAAGCAAGTTTTGCTGAACTTATGGACAGTTCGGGAAAAATTCAAGTTTATTTCAACAGAGACGAAATATGTCCTGAAGATGATAAGTTTAAATACAATGAATTTTATAAGAAATTATTAGACATTGGTGATATAATTGGAATACAAGGAAAACTTTTTAAAACTCAGGTAGGTGAAAAAACTATATTGGTTGAAGATTTTAAACTTCTATCAAAATCTTTAAGACCATTACCCCTTCCAAAAACTGACAGTGAAGGAAAAATCTATGATGAATTTAATGATCCAGAACAAAGATATCGAATGCGATATGTTGATCTTATTGTTAATCCACATGTAAAAGATACTTTTATAAAAAGAAGTAAAGTAGTTTCCTCTATCAGAAATTTTTTAACTGATCTTAATTATCTAGAAGTTGAAACGCCAATATTACAACCCATACCAGGAGGTGCTGCTGCTAGACCGTTCATCACTCATCATAATGCTTTAAATATTCCATTGTACCTTAGAATTGCTAATGAACTCTACTTAAAAAGGTTGATAGTTGGAGGATTTGATGGTGTTTTTGAATTTGCTAAAGATTTTAGAAATGAAGGCATGGACAGAACTCATAATCCAGAATTTACAAACTTAGAATTCTATGTTGCATACAAAGATTATAATTGGATGATGGAAACCACCGAAAAACTTTTAGAAAAAGTTGCCACAGATGTTAATGGAAAAAGTGAAATACAATTTGGGGAACACACAATTAATTTTAAAGGCCCTTATAAAAAAATAAGTATTTTAGAATCTATTAGAGAAAATACAGGATATGATTTAAAAGATTCATCCGAATCAGAAATATTTGAAATTGCAAAAAAGATTGGTGTTGATGTTGATGATACGATGGGTAAAGGAAAATTAATTGATGAGATATTTGGTGAAAAATGTGAGTCGAAATATATTCAGCCAACATTTATTATTGACTATCCTAAAGAAATGAGTCCATTAACTAAAGAGCATAGAAGTATACCTGAATTAACTGAAAGATTTGAATTATTAGTAAATGGTAGCGAAATAGCAAATGCATATTCAGAACTAAATGATCCCATTGATCAGTTAATTAGATTTGAGGACCAACTAAAGCTCTCAGAAAAAGGTGATGAAGAAGCTATGTTTATAGATTATGATTTTGTAAAATCTCTTGAGTATGGAATGCCACCAACATCAGGAATTGGATTTGGAATTGATAGACTGGTGATGTTAATGACTAACAAGAAATCTATACAAGAAGTTTTATTTTTCCCACAAATGAAACCAGAGAAAAAAAATACTAATATAGACTTAAACGAAGAAGAAAAGTTAGTATTTTCTATTATTCAAAAAGAAGGTAAATCTGAATTAAATGATGTAAAAAATAAATCAGAATTATCTAACAAAAAATGGGACAAAACTGTCAAGGCATTAACAAAAAACAATCTTATTAAGGTGATAAAAAATGATGATGGTCTTTTTATAGATTTGTTCTAGTTTTATTTAAACCTCACACGCATTATTAAAATGAGCTAAAGATTTATATTTTTTTATACATTTATTAGCTATCCTTAATTTCTAATAGAATGAAAACTAATTATTTCAATTTACTTACAACTTTCATTGTTTTAACAATGTTTACAAACTTTAATTCTTACTCTCAAAAAAAAGATGATGATAAAAGCAAAGAGAAAAAAGAAAAGACTTATTCTGATCTAATAAATGATAAAGCTGTTTCCGATACAGGATTATTTGATATTCATAAAGTAGATGAAAAATATTTTTATGAAATAAATGACAGTTTACTTGGCAGAGATATGCTCATGGTTACAAGAATTGTAAAAATGGCTACTGAACTTCCTTTAAATCGTCACAAGATGAGTGAACAAGTATTAAAGTGGGAGAAATTTGATAACAATATTTTATTAAAACAAGCATCTTATTCAAAATTTGCCAATGATTCATTACCAATTAGTATAGCAGTATCAAATTCAAATTTTGAACCTATAATTTCAAGTTTTAAAATTGAAGTAAAAAACAAGAAAAAAAACTCTTATGTAATCGATGTTACAAATCTTTATAAAAGTGATGTTAAAATATTTGGTTTTCCTCAAGCTTCTAGAAAAAGTTACAAGATTACTAGCTTAGATACAAAACTTTCTTTTATTGAATCAATAAGAAGTTTTCCATTAAATATTGAAACAAAACATATAAAAACATATAAATCTTCCGACTCAAGAAATGGACAAATATCAATGGTTCTTAATAACTCTATGATCTTGTTGCCAAAGACACCAATGAAAAGAAGATATTATGATGAAAGAGTTGGATGGTTCACAACAAGTCAAACTGATTATGGTATAGATAATCAAGAAGCTGAAACCATAAGATACCTGGACAGGTGGAGATTAGAAGTCAAAGATGAGGATATTGAAAAGTTTAAGAGTGGAGAATTAGTTGAACCAAAAAAACCAATAGTTTATTATCTTGATCCAGCTACACCTGAAAAGTGGCGAAAATATTTAAAAGATGGTATTGAGGATTGGAATGTAGCGTTTGAGGCCGCAGGCTTTAAAAATGCTGTAATTGTAAAATATCCTCCAACAATTGAAGAAGATCCAGATTGGAGTCCTGAAGATGTGAGATATTCAACTGTAAGGTACTTAGCTTCACCTTCCCTCAATGCAAATGGACCACATGTCAGTGATCCAAGATCAGGTGAAATAATTGAATCTGATATAAATTGGTATCACAATGTTATGAAACTTCTTAGAAATTGGTTTTTTGTTCAAACTGCTGCAGTAAATCCTGAGGCGAGAGGAGTTGAGTTTAAAAATGAGGTTATGGGTGAGTTAATCAGGTTCGTTTCATCTCACGAATTTGGTCATACTATTGGTCTTCCACATAATATGGGTAGTAGTAGTGCGTACCCTGTTGATTCATTAAGATCTGCATCTTTTACAAAAAAATATGGAACAGCACCATCAATAATGGATTATGCAAGATTTAATTATGTTGCTCAACCAGGTGATGAAGGTGTTGCTTTGATGCCTTCTGATTGGGATACACCTAATGTAGGAGTATATGATATTTATGCTGTAAAATGGGGTTATAAACCTATTTTTGATGTTTCTGAAGATAAAGAAAAAGAAATATTAAGGAGTTGGATTAGAGAAAAAGAAGATGACTTAATGTTTAGATTTGGACCTAGTGGTGGTATTGACCCAAGCTCTCAAACAGAAGATTTAGGAGACAATGCAGTCAAAGCGAGTGAATATGGAATTGCCAACCTCAAAAGGATAATACCTAAACTTGTGGAATGGACAACTGAAGATGGTGAGACATATGAGGAACTTGAATATATGTACAATCAAGTACTTAGTCAATTCAGAAGATACATGGGACATGTTGCAACAAATATAGGGGGTGTATATCAATATTATAAAACTGCTGATCAAGATGGAGCAGTTTATAATCACGTAAGTAAAGACCATCAGAAAGCATGTGTTGATTTTTTGAATCGAAATTTATTTCAAACACCTTATTGGATGATTGAAAAAGATATTTTGAATAAGATTGAGTTTGCTGGAATGACAAATAGAATTAGATCTGTTCAAAGTAGCTATCTAAATAGCGTTTTAGATTTTTCTAAAATGGCTAGAATGATTGAAAATGAGGCATTAAATGGTTCAAATGCATATACTTTACAAGAAATGATGAATGATTTAAAAAATGGAATTTGGTTTGAATTAAAAAATAATAAAAACATTGATGTTTATAGAAGAAACTTACAAAGAACATACATTAATCGACTAGCATATATTATGAAAAATGAACAACCAATAAGACAGGGATCTTTCTCGTCTAATTATATCACACCAATTAAAGTTGAAGTTTCAGATATAAGATCGGTTACTGCAGGTGTGCTTATAAGTTTGAGAAAAGAACTTTCTAAGTCTGTAAAGAAATACTCAGATCCAAATATAAAAAATCATCTAACTTATTGTATTGGCTTAATTAATAACGCATTGAATCCAAAGACATCTTAAATTTTTAATTTTTGTCCAATTTTAATGTCGTTGGATTTTAATTTATTTAGTTTTTTTAACACCTCAATAGATAGACTATATTTTTTAGAGATTGAATACAATGTATCACCTTTCTTAACAGTATAATATTTTATATTATTTTTTTCTCTTTCTTTGGATTTTTCTTTTGACTTTTTTTCTAAAGAATTTTTGGAACCATCAAATTTCCACAACTTATATTCTTCTATGATTTTAATTAATTTTTCTGGATATTTTGGATCAGTAGCATAACCTGCTTTACTTAAACCTTTTGCCCACTTTACATAATCTCTAATTGAATATCTAAACAAAAAAGAGTACCGACCTCTTGTAGTTAAAAACTCTGAATGATCTTTATAACTTTCAATTGGATTTTTGTATTTTCTAAAACACTCACCTTTTTCATCATCATCGTGATAAACTTTTTTTCCTCTCCAATTCTGATGGCATTTAATTCCAAAATGATTATTAGATTTTAAAGCGAGTGTACTAGCTCCAGCACCAGATTCAACTAATCCTTGAGCAAGAATTATACTTGCTGGTATTTTATATTTTTTCATCTGTTGAATTGCAAAATCAGAATATGTTTTTATATACCATTTTTTTCTTTCATCTGAATTCATATTGTTTAGAAATCTCTTAAGTTGATCTACTTTATTAAAATTATTTTTAACAATCGATCGCTTAATATTATATCTTTTCAAACTACACCCTGAAAAAACAATACTTAGAATTATAATTAATGAAAGATATTTTGAAAAAGTAAAATTATTCACTAATATAAAAGTATTAATAACGATACAATTATTTTAGTATTAGGCATAATTATTGATTTTAAGTTCTTATGAAATCATTTATTAGTTTATTTTCAATAATTTTTATCCTAAATTCTTGCTCTTCTGTCAAAGTTTTTAGTGATTATGATTCAGCTGTAGATTTTAATAAATATTCAACATTTGCATTTTCAAAACAAGAAATTGAAAAAATAAACATTTCTGATATTGATAAAAAAAGAATTTTAAAATCCATTGAAGAAAATATGAAATCCAAAGGATATAGCTTCTCCTCAAATCCAGATCTCATTATAAATATTTCAACTAAATCAAGAGAAGATATTTACATAAATCAAACATACAACAGGTTTAACTATGGCTGGTATGGATTTCCTTACGACCAAAACTACAAGCCTTACACTCGGACTACTGGATTATTGTATATTGATATTATTGATAGCAAAAATGGTAGCTTGATTTGGGCCGCAAGTGGATCAGGATCATTATATTCTGGGAAGCTCTCTAGGGACGAATTAATATCAAACTTTGTCAATAAAGTTTTAGAAAATTATCCATCTCAATCATAAAAAGTTTTTCGATAATTCAATAATTTTTTCAGTTGAGACTTTATTTTTGCCTGAACCTGCAGCAAAGAACGGTTGACCACCTCCAGCTCCATCAATTTCTTTACATATTGATTTAATTACAATAGAGGCATCTAATTTTTTATTTTCAACTAGTGATTTTGAGATATAGCATACTACAGAAACATTACTTGATTCCGAAATTAGAACTAAAAACAAATTTTCAACTTTTTGATTAAAGGAAAAGCATAAAGATTTCATATTAGATGTGCTTAAATCGACTTTTGAAACTAAAAAATTTACATCCCCTATCTTTTCAATTTTTGATACTAATTCAGAGGAGGTGTTTGATAAAATTTTACTTTCTAAATTTTTAGTTGATTTTTCTAATGATTTCTTTTCATTTTGGATTGATTTAACACTTTCAAAAATATTAGATTTTGAAGAAGTTAATTGTCCAATCTTTGATAACTCCATAGAATTTTTTCTAAGAGATTCTATTGCAGTATGTCCTGAAATAGCTTCAATTCTTCTAATACCAGAAGCAACTGAACCCTCTGATAAGATTTTAAATACTCTTAATGAAAGAGTATTTTTAACGTGAGTGCCACCACATAACTCATATGAATCACCAAATTTAATAGATCTAACTTTGTCTCCATATTTTTCTCCAAAAAGGGCAACAACACCATTCTTAATGGCATTATCATAATTTTCTTCTCTATTTTCTTCCAATTCTAGTGATTCATTAATTCTATCATTAACAAAATTTTCAACTTCTAAAATTTGATTAGATTCTAATTTTTTATTGTAAGAAAAATCAAATCTTAAATAATCACTATTCACAAGAGAACCTTTCTGTTCTACATGCAAGCCTAATATATTTCTAAGTGCTTGATGAAGTAAATGAGTAGCAGTATGGTTTGAGGAAGAATTCATTCTTTTTTGAGGATCAACAAGGAGTTTATAGTCTAATTTTTCTTCAAAAGTGGTATCTGAAATGACATGAATAATTTCTTCATTTTCTTTTTTAGTATTTAAAACTTCTATAGAAACACCAGACTCTGATACAATTTTTCCAACGTCCCCTACCTGACCTCCACCCTCAGGATAAAATGGAGTTTCAGTAAAAACTATTTCAATAAATTTTTCATTGTTTGTTTCAACAGTTCTAAATTTTTTAATTTTTGATGTTGTTGATATTAAATCATAACCAACAAAGGATGATGATTTATCATCAATAATAATATTCCAATCATAAGTCTTAGAAATGGATGATTTTCTGGATCTATTTTTTTGTTGTTCTAGATGTTTTTTAAAATCATTAACATTGAATTTCATTTTATTTTCACTCAATATTAGTGATGTTAAATCAGCTGGGAATCCATATGTATCATAAAGTTCAAAAACATCCTTACCTGATACAATTTCACTATTAGCTTTTTCAATAATATTATTTAATCGACTTATTCCATGGGATAAAGTTTTTAAAAAAACTTTCTCTTCTTGCTCAATAATTGACTTAATATTTAATTTTTGATTATCAATTTCAGGAAATACAGACTTAAATTGTTCAGAAATAATTTCAACTAATTTAAATATAAATGGTTCAGAAAAGTTTAGAAAAGTATAACCGTATCTAATTGCCCTTCTTAAAATTCTTCTTACAACATACGAAGGTCCTGAATTTCCAGGGATTTGACCATCTGCAATACAAAAAGATACAGCTCTCAAATGATCTGAAATAACTCTAAAAGCTATATCACTCTTCTTATCATTACCATATTTTTTCCCAGACAACTTTTCAATCTCATTTATGATATTTAAAAATATATCGGTATCATAATTTGATTTTTTATTTTGAATTACCCTGACTAACCTTTCAAAACCCATACCTGTATCAATATGTTTTTGGGGAAGAATTTCGAGTTTTCCACTCGATTTTCTATTGAATTGGATAAAAACTAGATTCCATAGTTCAATAACTTGTGGATGATCTTTATTTACTACATCTACAGCTTTTACTTTTCTTTTTTCCTCCTCAGGCCTTAAGTCAATGTGAATTTCTGAGCAAGGACCACAAGGACCTGAATCTCCCATTTCCCAAAAATTATCTTTTTTATTGCCTAAAATAATTTTTGAGTTATCAACTATTTTACTCCAAATATCAAATGCTTCTTTATCAATCTTGAGGTTATCTTCTTTACTTCCCTCAAATACTGTAACATATAAATCTTCAGATGGAAGTTTATATATTTCTGTCAAAATTTCCCAGCTCCATTTTATAATTTCTTCTTTAAAGTAATCTCCAAAACTCCAGTTGCCAAGCATTTCAAACATAGTGTGATGATAGTGATCAATACCAACTTCCTCAAGATCATTATGCTTTCCTGAAACTCTCAAACATTTTTGTGAATTAACAACACGTTTACCGTAATTACTTTTTCCACCTAAAAAAATACTTTTAAACTGATTCATACCAGCATTTGTAAACATTAATGATGGATCGTTTTTTGAAACTATCGGAGATGAATTAACATAATTATGTTTTTTCGATTTGAAAAAATCTATGAATTGTTTTCTAATAGTATTTGAGTCCATTAACAATTTTTACTTTAAATAGAATCTTTATATTTACAAAGTAAAAAATAAATATCGAGTACTCAATCAAAAAAACTTTTTTATGAGTAAATCAAAATTCTATTACGATAAAAAATCACTTTCTTTTAAAGAAATTAAAATTTCTAATACCTCAAGAATTATTAATGCTTCTACATTTATTTTTACTGCATTTTTTTTTGGTGTAGTTTCATTATTTATTTTAATTAGCACACCTTATCTCAATACTCCAACGGAACTAGCTCAAGAAAGAGAATTAAAAAACTATGAATTTCAACTCAAGTTACTTAATGACAGATTAGTTCAGTTAGAGACTGTTTTGAATGATTTAGAATCTAGAGATAATAATATTTATAGAGTTCTATTTGAAGCAAATCCAATTGATCCTGACATTAGAAAAGCAGGTTTTGGTGGAATTAATAGATACTCAGACTTGGAAGGTTTTGAAAATTCTAAAATTATAATTGAAGCGACTAAAAAAATTGATATTTTAACTAAACAATTAGTAATACAATCTAAATCTCTTGATGAAATTGAAGCTTTAGCAAAAAATAAGCAACTAATGCTTTCTGCAATCCCATCAATTCAACCTATAAAAAATGATGATTTAACTAGAATTGCTTCTGGATATGGAATTCGAACAGATCCATTTGATAAATCTAGAAAAATGCACTCAGGTATGGATTTTTCTGCACCAAGAAATACTCCAGTTTATGCTGCAAGCAATGGTACTATAATTCGTGCTGATAATAGAGCAATTGGATATGGTAAACACATAAGAATAGACCATGGTTATGGTTATCTAACTCTATATGCACACCTTAATTCATACAACGTTAAACGTGGCCAGAAGGTAAAAAAGGGTGATGTAATTGGTTTCGTTGGAAATACTGGTCGATCTAAAGGAGTGCATCTTCATTATGAGGTTCACAAAGATGGGAAGAAAGTTAATCCTGTAAACTATTTCTACAGTGATTTAACCCCTGAAGAATTTGATGAAATTTTAAAAATATCAAGTCAAGAAAATCAATCTCTGGATTAATGGAAATCAATCTACCTGAAAAGCTTTATTATAGTATTGGTGAAGTTTCAAAAGCTTTTAGCGTTAACACATCCCTATTACGTTATTGGGAAAACGAATTTGATATTTTAAATCCAAAAAAAACTGTAAAGGGAACTAGAAAATATAGTTCTGTTGATATTAAAAATTTAAAACTTATTTATAATCTGTTAAAAGTCAGAGGTTTCACTATAGAAGGAGCTAAAGAAAAGTTAAAAACAGAATCAAAAAAAATTGAAATTGTTGAAAAACTTGAAAAAATAAAATCCAGGTTGGAGATTATAGAAAAAGAGTTATAGTTATTTCTTTCTAATGTATATTTTTATAGGTACACTTGTAAATCCATAAATCTTTCTTATGTTATTTTCCAAGAACCTTTTGTAAGGTTCTTTTATATATTGCGGAAGATTTGCGAAAAAAACAAACTGAGGGTATCTACCAGGAAGCTGACTACAATATTTAATTTTAATTCTTTTTCCTTTTGAAGAGGGAGGTGGATACGATTGAATTAGTGGTAATAAATCATTATTTAACCTGCTTGTTTTTATCTGTTTTTTTCTGGTTTTGTAAACTTCTATTGCGCACTCTAAAGATTTAAAAATCCTTTGCTTTTTAATACATGAAATAAATAAAATATTAACATCATCAAAAGGTTGAATTTCTTTTTTTATTAATTCTTCAAAATCTTTTGATGTATTATTAGACTTTTCAATTAAGTCCCACTTATTAACTAAAATTACTACACCCTTATTTTTTCTGTGAGCTAACCAAAAAATATTTTTTATTTGACTGTCAAATCCTCTTGTAGCATCCATAATTATAAGACAAATATCACATTGTTCAATCGACTTTATCGATCTTACTACAGAGTAAAATTCCAAATCAGAATCAATTTTTGATTTTTTTCTAATACCTGCTGTATCAATGATTTTAAAATTAAAATCAAACTTATTATAAATGGTATCTATACTATCACGTGTAGTTCCAGGTTCATCCTTAACTATGTTTCTTTCTTCACCAACTATAGTATTAATAAAAGAGGATTTTCCAGCATTTGGTCTACCTACAACAGCAAAAGATGGTAATTCATCATTAATTTGATTATCATCAACTATGAAATCATTAACTAATTCATCTAATAACTCACCAGTTCCGCTTCCATTTATTGCAGATATTGAGAACAAATTTTCAAAACCCATATTGTAAAATTCAAGAGAGTCATTAATTAAACTATTCTTGTCAACTTTATTAACAGCTACTACAACTGGTTTATTTGTTTTATGTAAAATTTTTGAAATTTCCTTGTCAGTAGAATTATTGGATTCATTTACATCTACTACAAAAATAATTTTATCACACTCTTCTAATGCAATTATTACCTGATTATCAATATCTTTTTCATACTTATCATCACCACCTAATACATAACCTCCGGTATCAATTATTGTGAATTTTTTCCCATTCCAATCAGAAGATGAATAATGTCTATCCCTGGTTACTCCACTTTCAGAGTCAACAATAGCTAAATTATTCTTTGATAATCTATTAAATAAAGTTGATTTACCAACATTAGGTCTTCCTACAATAGCAACAATTGATTCCATCAGTAAAAAAGTATACAAATCTAACTTATTCTAGACAATTTTAGCTAAGATCGTAACCAAACCTTTTCAATGATTTATTATTAGATTTCCAATTCTTACTAACTTTAACTCTCAATTCTATGAAAACTTTTTTATTAAAAAAACTTTCTAAATCAAGTCTTGCTTTTTTCCCAATTTCTGTAAGTGATTTTCCCTTATGTCCTATTAAAATTCCCTTTTGACTTGACCTTTCAACATAAATTGTTGAATCTATTTTCAAAATTTTTGATGAAGCTTTGAAAGAATCTGTTACTACTTCGACTGAATAAGGAATTTCTTTCTTGTAAAAATTTAAAATTTTTTCTCTAATAATTTCATTAACAAAAAATCGTTCTGGTTTATCTGTAATTTGATCTTTAGGAAAAAATGGTGGTGCAATCGGCGATAATTCTTCTAGTTTTTCCAAAACTGTTTTAATATTAAAATTCTCTTTAACTGAAATTGGAAAAACAGCAGAATCAATAAATTTTTCATTAATATCTTTTACTACGAGTTCTAAGGTTTTCTCTTCAATTAAGTCAATTTTATTAACCACAATAACAATTGGGATTTTTAAGGATTTTAATTTTAATGTTAAATCTTCATTTAAAAATTCTTTTTGAGATGAATCAATTACATAAAGAATTATATCAGCATCATTATATGAATTTTCAACAAAATTCATCATTGACTCATGAAGCTTATTCTTGGGTTTTATAATCCCAGGTGTGTCAGAAAAGACAAATTGATAACTTTCATTATTAAGAATACAAAAAATTCTATGTCTTGTTGTTTGAGCTTTAGAAGATATAATTGATAGTTTTTCATCTAGAAATGAATTAACCAAAGAAGACTTTCCAACGTTTGGATTACCTATTATATTAATAAAAGCTGATCGGTGTCTCACAGTACAAATTTAATTTACTATTTAGAATTTTTTGTAAAAAAATTATTTAACAACACAAACAACTTGTTTTTATTAAAATTTGATCAAAATAACTATACAATACTACAACATTATTAATTAGATTAGTTTAAACAAAGGGTCCATCATATTTTTATTAGAGAAAAATAAATTTAAAAACTAAATATTATTGACATTAATAATGTAAAGCTTTTTTTCTATAATTTTTTACATATATTTGCCCTCCACATCGCGGGATAGAGCAGTAGGTAGCTCGTCGGGCTCATAACCCGA
>CEPJ01115006.1_pt1 | contig 24754 bp, 33 predicted proteins | sample 530561 | NCBI WGS metagenome assembly CEPJ01 (sample SAMEA2620404, study PRJEB7988) | marine metagenome | biome: marine biome (ENVO:00000447); feature: surface water layer (ENVO:00002042); material: "saline water (ENVO:00002010), including plankton (ENVO:xxxxxxxx)" | depth 5 m
GGATCCACTTCGTCATAACTTGCTGGTCCTTTCTTTGGAGCAGAATAATAACTGATTTTTTGATAGTCTATTGGATTAATTTCCAAGTTCGACCAATCCGGCTGTTTTAGAATTTTCCATCGGTCATATGCCCTAAGCCTAAATTCTAGTAACCACTCTGGCTCTTCCTTGATTTTACTGATCTTACGTATGACATCCTCGTTGAGACCTGGAGGTAGTGTTTCGGATTGCACGTCAGTGGTGAATCCTGCTTCGTAATTCTGTTGTAATTTTTTATCAAGTATTTGATCCATGCTTATTAATTATTTTACTTTTTGTATTAGTGTAAAATACTGCCTATGATGGTAGCACCTATTAAGAATGACAATAGATAATGTGTGTATGCAGATGATCTTTTTATAACCTTGTAACCGTTCTCCCTGAGGCAAATTACATGGGCATCTATAGATTCCGCTGTGATCTTAACATCTACTGTTTGTATCTGTTCTAAGTCATTGTCTGTCATAGTATTATTGTACTACAATTAAGGTTTTTGTCAACCAAGTTGATCTGGCTTAAGAGTTAACTAATATGGAACTTATTGTGCCGTCTGTGACTGATGTGGCTTTTGCTCTGATCCAAACAAAATTTCCTGTGAAATTCGCCGTAGAAATTAGAGTGCTTTGGTCTGCTGTGAATGTAGTGCCCGAGATATCAAAGAAGTCATCTTCTGTCGGAGTCGTTGCCAATGAGCCCTGCATTTTGATTGATCCGGTCATTGTTGCGTTGACTTGATAGGCCACCGTGTGTACACCATCTGGTCTTGAATAGTATCCATCACCTTTTACTTTAGCACTTACAAATCCTGTGTGGTCTAGGGTGGTGGTAGTAGAACCATCGGAAGTTTCAGTGGTTACAGTTTCTTCTACCAGTAATTCATTTGCTGACACTTTCGATTTCACAGTGAAAGTTTTGTTATTGTTGGTAGTGTTGGTTACAGTAATCAGATCTCTGTCATTAAATCCTGCCAAACTGGTGCTAGTGGATGATATTTTAAATTCCGTGCCTGTGGCTGTAAAACTGATATCCGAACCAGTTACATTTGCTATGTGCGATTTTGACGCTAGTATTGTGTCGCTTTTCTGTGCCATACTACTATTTATTGTCTAAGAGTAATGTATTTTAAGATGTACCGAATACACATAACAGGTATCTCTGTGAGGTATAGAACCAGATGTATATTTTACGCTCACTTGTAATGAGGATAGATCAGCATAGGTCAAACTCGTCCCCCAAAGATCTGTGCTAGAGCCGTAAGTATGAACTTCGCCTGTTGTTAAACTTGCTTTATTACTGCCGATCAAAGTGCCACCTTGTGCCAATTGTATAACGTTATCTACAATCCTGGCATCTTTATTGCAGATGATTTTACATTCTATTCCGTCTATTGTTGTGGCAGTAGAACCATCTGACTTTACCGAAGGTATAGAAGAAATATTGTAACCTGAGTAAGTTAACAGTCCAGTGGACTTAGAATTAAAAGAAGTAAGTGGTTCAGTGGTGCTACAACCGTCTACGTCAAGATTCCAGGATACTTCTGATGCTCCCGTTGTTTGTGATACTGTAATAGGTTTTATAAAATTACTGAACGCCATTGCGAATATTTATTCGCTGTTGCGCCTCTTGAATCTTGCAGTTTTTGGACCAAGTCCGTACACCGCGGCCAGTTCGTTTGGTTCTTGTCCATCCACAGTGAGGATGTTTATATATTTTATTTTATATGCCTTACCGTCAGCTTCTCCCAATTCTTCGCACACACAATCGTTTTCGTTTATCTTCCTAACACGCAGAAGACTCCTCTTAATAACAGGTGAGCCCATCCAGTTCTTCTGTATCATGCTTTCAACAATGCTTTGATCATTGAATATTTTTTTATCTCGTAGTTTTTTTATCGCTTCCATTTTTTTTTACCTTTCTAAATTGAATCACTTTATCTATTGCTTCTTGCGCCATCATGTATATTGGAGTAATGAATTGTTCTTTTGTTACATAAAAATAACCGCCAAAACAATACGGACACCTGTCTTCTAAATAATCTAGTATGGCATAACCTGGCACCAGACAATGATCGACATTGCGTTCAATAAATTCTCTTAAATTGTCCTTTTGGGCACTAGTGATATGTAAATGTGCATCTTTTTTCAAATGAACTTGATAATGATATTTCCCATGAGGTAATCTAGTGCAACCTATGATATTCTCGCCAAGTTTACCGTGTTTTGGATCAACTGTTTCATAACCTATCCAAAAATCCCAAAGTTTGTTTATTAACTGTTGTGCTAATTTTTTATCTGTATAAAACATTGACCTTCTGTCTTGGAATCTAAATTTTATTTTTTGTCTATTACTCATTATGAAATCAGCCAGAAAGTTTATATTAGGCGTGTTTGGATGTCTCTCTTTTATTGTAATTAAATGCTCGTCTGTTGTAGGAAAGAAAATCAAACTGCCAGGCATCTTAAACACTGTCTTGTGTCTGAATCGACCGTAGTAAAGTCTATTATGATTTTTTCTCATCAGAGATCTTAGCTTTAACGGGCTCTACGATTTTAGGCTCCTTTTTTGCTTTGAAATTGACTGTAAGTTTAGGAGCAACATCATCTGTTAGTCCAACTTCTACCATACCACCTTCTGTAAGTTCTCCAAACAGCATCATCTTTGATAATGGCTTTTTAATCTCATCGTCAATCACCCGCTGTAAAGGTCTAGCACCTAGTTTGGCATTAAATCCTTTTTTCATTAGGAATTCTATAGCGTCATCCGTTGCGTTGACTTCTACGTCTTTTTCAATAGTCATTGTGTTTAGTTCTAGCAAGAATTTTTTAACCACAGACTTCATGGTCTCTTTGCCTAACTTATCGAATTTTATTACTGCATCTAATCTATTTCTAAACTCCGGAGGGAAAAATTTCTTCATTGCTTTATCGTCTTCTCCGGTTCTTTCACTTTTCCCGAATCCTATGTTGTTTCTTTCATTTTCTTCTGCCCCTAAATTGGATGTCATTATCAATGTGATGTTTCTGCAGTCAGCTTTTTTACCATTCGATCCAGTCACTGTACCGTAATCCATGACCTGTAATAACATATTTGACACATCTCGATGTGCTTTTTCAACTTCGTCAAATAGTACAACTGCGTGTGGATTTTTCTCGACTTCGTTGATAAACATACCTCCACCCATATTAGAATCCTCATATCCAACATATCCCGGCGGCGAGCCAATTAATTTTGCAATAGAATGTTTTTCTTGATACTCTGACATATCAAATCTTATCAATTCAACACCTAGTGTTTTAGCAAGTTGCCTCGCAGTTTCTGTTTTACCACAACCTGTTGGTCCTAGAAAGAGAAACGATCCAACTGGTTTTGTTAAACTTTTCAGTCCTGCCCTCGCAACTAATATCTTGTCTGTTATAGTGTTTATTGCTTTGTCCTGTCCAAACACCTGTAACTTCATTTTTTCTTCCAGTGTTTTCAAATTACTTGCTTGTTTTTGCGATAGCTGTTCTATGCTTATGCCAGTCATTGTGCTTATTTCATGTATAATCTCATCATGATCTATTTTGCCATCCTTCACGCCGTTTAATCTTAATCTAGCACACGCCACGTCAAGAACATCTATAGCCTTGTCAGGTAATTTTTTATCAGCTATAAATTTTGTTGAATAATCTACAGCATCCTCACAGGCCTCATCTGTAATTGTACATTTGTGAAATTTTTCGTAATATTGTTTTACTCCTTTAAGTATTTTAATTGCAGTTTCTTTAGTTGGCTCACCAACTTGTAATCTTTGGAAACGTCTCATCAAAGCTCTATCCTTTTCAAAATACTTTCTATACTCTTCCCATGTTGTAGAAGCCAGCACTTTAATTGTGCCTTTTAAAAGGGCAGGTTTAAGCATGTTAGCCATATCCATTTGATTGCCTTGTCCTGTTGCACCTGCACCCACAATCATGTGTGCTTCGTCTATGAACAAGATAGATTTGCCTTTTTGGTCAAGTGCGTTTACAATAAGTTTCAATCTTTCTTCAAAGTCTCCTCTAAATTTGGATCCAGCAATTAATGAATTTACATCAAGACTCCAAACAATATGATCTTTCAGGTATTCTGGCACATCGTCTTTGTTTTTTGCTATTCTTCTTGCAAGTCCTTCTACTACCGCTGTTTTACCAACACCTGGATCTCCTACAATCAAAACATTGTTTTTATTTCTACGTGCCAGTATTTGTTTCAAGTCCTCTGTTTCTTGGACTCTGCCTATAACAGGATCTATCTTCTTATCAAAGTATTTTTGATTTAGATTTTCACAATATGTTTTCAATATTCTATCAGCTTGATTAGGTCTTAATTTTTGTTCTGGGCCGCCTGCTTGTGGTCCGCCCATTGCTGACATTCCATCATCAAGTATAGTTTCCGTGGATACAAGGTCGATCAGATCCTGTTTGTTCACTTGATGTTTTTTTAGGAAAAATGCCGCATAACTTTTCTTTTCAGAAAATATCGATATTAGAATATCTATCGAGCTCACATCCTGTCTACCTTGAAATAAAGCCTGTGTGAATGCTCTATTCATTAGTCTTTCTAATGATGCAGTTTTTCTTGGTGTAATTGGCTCTTTGCTTTTTGATACAATGTCATTACATTTAGTATCTAAATAATCTTCAACATCTTTTATTAATGCACCTACTTGTATCTTGAAATCATGTAGTACAGTTCCTATTCCTTCATCTTTAATGAGCGATAGTAACACATGTTCTATTGTAACGTACTCGTGCTTTCTTTTCTCTGCTTCCTTTAAAGCATTTTCAAATATATTTTCTAGTCCTTCGTTCGCTTCTAACATTCTTTATCCTTTTTTTGCCATGTCCCAACGTAGCTTTGAGACTCTTTGATTAAACGTAATACCATTAAGGTGATCGAGTTCATGCTGGAAACACTTTGATTCCATTCCGTCGAGCTCTGCAAATTTTGTTTGTCCTTGTGTTGTTTCATATTGTACTTCTACTTTCCTTGGCCTTTTTACTTTCAGCCATATTCCCTTAAAACTTAAACATCCTTCAACATCAACCACCTGTTCTTCACTTTGAGAAATAAGCGTAGGATTCCAAATTATAGCATGTTTTTGAAATGTGTCAAATGTTTCATGTCCCATAGCAAAAAATCTTTTGGTAATTCCTATTTGATTTGCCGCCAGTCCCATTCCGTTCTCATCTAACATGAGTTTGATGTAATCTTTCTCAAATTTTTCTATGTCGCTATAACCTTCTATCGTATCTCCGTGTTTCCATTCGGAACTTTTTTGTAATAAAGTTTCATGTGGGTATTGAAATATCTGTATCATTATAAATCCTTTATCTTTTTCAAGTCCGCGGCCGACAGTTGTGGAATCAATATGTGTATCTTTACAAATAGATTACCCCTTATTCCTATTGTTTTATGCACAGGCATACCTTGTCCCCTGACGGATAATATTGTTCCTGGTTGTGTGCCTGCCGGAACTTTAACATTAATTATTTTATCATCGAGTGTTTTTAGGTTGAAGTTGTGCCCTCGTATCGCTTGAAAGCAGTCTATAGTTTTGTCCGTATAAAGGTCATTACCTTTACGTGTGTAGCCATCAGAATCCAACACACTCATAATGACCATTAGGTCGCCGCGTGGCATATTTTTAATGGAATCGTCCCCCATGCCAGAAAATTTGAAAGTAACCCCGTGTTGCACACCCGCAGGGATCTTAACATTTGCAAATTCTTCTCTTCCAGATGGCAACTTATAGTTGATAGTTTTTTCATTATGCATCATTGCCTCTTTAATGCTTATTGCCATTCTTACCTGAACATTCCGATTGCCACGTGGTTGCTGTCTAAAGTTTCTAAAACTTCCTTGGTTTGCGTCTCTACCAAAATTGAAACTAAATCCTCCACTGTCACCACCAAACCCTGAAAAAAAGTCTCCGAATATATCTTCATTGAAGAAGGGGTGATCACCACCTTTGGTGCCACCAAATTTACGCATGGTATCATAGTCATGCCTCTTCTGTGAATTTTTCAGTGTGTCGTATGCCTCATTGGCTTCTTTAAATCTGGCTTCATTACCACCTCTGTCGGGGTGTTCTTTCTTAGCAATATCTTTAAATGCTTTTTTTATCTGGTCAGAAGAAGCATCTTCAGACACACCTAGTATGTCATAATAATTTTTCATTTAGTATATTGTATAACAGATCGATGATCTGTCAATGCGTGGTAATTATTTCTTGATGTCTGTCTTTTTACCGTTGACGTAAAGTCCGAACCAGGCCGCTCCAGCACCAACTACTACCGACACAAATCCAGCCTGTGCGTTATTAGGATTCTCCAAGGCCATAAACCAAGTCATTGTCTGATAGAATGCTATTCCATAAAGCACCATCATTAATCTTGGCACAGTTCTCCAGTTGGATAAAAATTGAGGAAGTTCATCTCTTAAGAACACCCAAATAATTTTGATCAGTTCCCAACCATCTTTGGCACTTTTTTTAACCATGCTTTCTTTTTTTACAATTAATTTGTCTTCTTTTAATTCTGCCATTATTTTAACTCCGGTATTTTGTTGTCTCTTTTCCTATGACCGTTCCAAGCAACAAAGCCACCAATCCTTAGTGCCCAATATGCCAGATAGTTCATGGAATAGAAACCATTTACAACTATATTGATATCTCTAAAAATTTCATCGGCTCTTTTCTGAGATAGTTCTCCCATTGTTTTTTTCTTGTTTACTTCAAGTAACGTCTTATATTTGTATGCGTAATCATGAACCAAACCACCAATTAATAAAACTCCTACTGGTGAAAAGAAGGTTCTTAGAAATTTAGGGATACTTGCACCATCAAATATGAATCCTTCCGGAATAACATATTCCGTTCCGTCTATGTTGTATTTCCAGTCTTTTGTAAGTTCCCAGTTCCTTGTTGATAGCAACCACATCGCGATGCCTTTCCAGAAGCCTTTGCCTTTTGTTTTAATTTGTATAGGTTTTAATTCTGGGAAACCTTTAAAGTTGAATTTCAAATTTGGTTTCTTTCTTTTATCTGTGAAGTTGATGATTGCTCCGATTATTACAATAGCTATCAATATCGTCCATTGCCAAAATTTCATTGCAAGTGTTAAAATTAGTTCCATTTTATTATCCTCTATTATATGCGTATTTATTCAATGTCGCCTTGAACAGTTCCTGCTTTTATAAGTTTTCTCCTGTTGGCCATGTGCTTGGCTTTTAGTTTTGCTTTATTCCCACCAAAGTAAGGCACCGCAAAACCTTCTCGACACATAAGTTTTGACACAGGTTTACCCTTGTACAAAAAGTCTCCGAGAACTCTGCCAAACTTACCCTTCATGTCAACACCTTTTTTGTTGATGGTTGTTTTCAAAACAGTGTCTTTACCTAATACCCTTTTTAACATTGCCTTACTGGCTAACCCAAACTTCTTCTCAATTTTGTCTCTTGTTCTTGATTCTGGGGTGTCTATGCCCATTATCCGCACACGCTCGTTCTTTTGCCAGATGCCGAAACCTAGGTCTATGTCCACGTCAACGGTGTCACCGTCTACGACTCTGATCACTTTTGCTCTGTAGGTCCACATACTATTCTAATATTATTGCTTTTATTGATTTCTCGCCCATGTATATTTCAATCTTGCCTTTGCCTTTCCAACATTGATACTTTACATTTGGACTGTAATTTCTTTCTGCTGTACGTTTACCTCTCAAACAAAGTGCCATACTGTCTTGGATTCTGTGTTCTTTTATCTCACCATTCACGAACATCAATAATGCTACAACTGTCTCTATCATTAGTTTCCGTTCTTGTAAACGATCTCTCTATCAGCGTCTTTTAATTTTTCGATAGAATCCTGTGCTTTCTCCATCTGCTCTTTCAAAAACTCGATGTTGACCTTGTTATCAGCCATGTCATCAAGATGTTTCTGCATCCTTTCAACTGATTTATAAAGATCCTCAATCAACATAAACTGTTCTATGTCCTGTGAACTTTGTCCTAATTCACCTCTTGGATATCTGATCCTAAAGTCTGTGTTTTTTGTGACTTCATTATGTAGTCTTTCATCCTCAGCAGTCATGTCTTTTTCTAATAGAACTGATTGTGTTTCTAGTTTATTCAACCTTTCAATCACGCCAAAGTACGCCCATACGCCGACCGCGACTGCGGCCACTATAGAAATAAGGTTTCGCATTGGCATCGAAATTGATGTGCTATCGCTGATTTTCATAATAGTAGTATTTATTGATTATTACCAGAGTCTTCGTAGTACTTCTTGTATTCTTCAAGCAGGTTGTTGGTCTCCTGAAGTTTTTGTCTGATCTGGGCAAAGTTTCGGGCAAGTACCTGAAAGTCCTTGTCTGTAATTCCAAACAATACGGGATCTATGCCGGCATCTTCTAGTCTTTTGAATACTTCATCAGCATTATTGCTCGTGATAATTATCCATTTTATCTCCTCCATCTGTAATGGAGTCGGCATCTCGTAGTTTAGTTTCTCCCTTGGCTTCTCGACTGAAAATATTTTAATTTTCTTTTCACCGCCTATGCTACATCCTGTAAGTGCTAGTATAAGCAGTACAAGAATTACACCTTTAAAAAATGATACCCAATATGTTCCATAGTGCGACATCTTCATTGTTTGCCTCCATTTCTCACACCATGCCTTGTGCCAATTGATAATTTTATTCATAGTGTACATAATTCGGATTTGCCAGTGCCGGGCACTCCGGATTTATATCCGTCTTCTTTGTTGCTTTCAATTCTTCTTCTGTGTGTTCGGCACCTGACGCCAATTCAATACATCTGGCGGCATTGTTCCCACCTTTGTTTATAATTCTCTCAATCGCCGCGGTTCTGTTGATGGCTAATTTTCCTATGTCTCTGTTTTTCTTTGTGAACCTTTTATCAAGGTCATCTAGGTCTTTTTTGAACGTATTAATAAGCACGTTCAGTTTCTTGTTGCTTTCCATTATTGCGGCGAAGTCTGCTTTCTGTTGTTCAAGCACTTTTGTCTGCTCTGCAACCGCTGTCTCTAGTTTAATTTGATTGGCTTTAAGTGTGGCGTTGTCTGCTCGTAATTTCATCACATACATACCTGCACCGGCTATGCCTGTAATCAGAAGTACTGCAAATATCATTCGAATGCTTGAAAACATAATATACGTATTTATTGTATGAGACCAGGCTTGTAAACAGTTTTGCCATTTTCTTTCATTGCGGTCAAAACACTTTTACGATTGCCTTCTGTCTTGTATGATACATGCACCCAGCCCGAATCAGGTATACCCGGAGTGTAAAATTCTAAAATCAATTGGTCGAAGTCTAAATTTTGTTCAATCCATTGTGCCACATCATAGTTTGGCACACCTGGACATTCTATGTCAACGGCTTCGCCTTTACAGTGCTGTGAATTACTTGAACCTCCCACTGCTTCGTTGAGTGCTGGTCCCCTGTACCCTGAATTAATTACAGTGACTCCAAAGTGATCTCTTACAGGCTGAACCACATTTGCAAATAAAGATTTAGCACTAGTCAGGTGATCATCATTTGGTGTGTTGTCCAGGCCTTTTCTTGTGGCAGTTTGGCTTTTTGTAAATTCTGCCAATGTGAAGTTCGCACTTAATCTCATAAACTTATTTATCAATATGTGCGTATATTATTATTACCAGCCTTTTTTACTTAAGAGTGCTGATTGGTCACCTTTAGTGAAGATAAATTGGTCCTCGTTTGTTTTTGTTATGTTGTATGGTCCAAAATATTTTGTTAAGTGTGTGCATTCTGCAATCGCATCCATGTCTAATTTAAATGCTTTGGCTTCTTTCATTATTTCATTGGTTGGTCCAAACTTATGTAATTCAAAATGTAAATCATGTCCTGCGCCTGTCTTTCTTACGGTCAAGATATTCTCGGATATCTTACATTCCATCATGTCATATTTGTCAAAGAAATTTTTGGCTTCATCAACTTTCATCTCATTTATTCTCTGTTCATAAGCTTCAGGCGTTGTTGGAATACCTTCCCCCATGGTAGCTATTGACGCCACTGTTGGATTTTCTCCTTTGTGATATGTGTATTCAAATTCTACTATGTTTGTTAATTTTTTTAGGTCTTCTAAAAAAGATATGATTTGTGGCACCACTTCGGGAGTTCTCGCAAATTCTATGAAAACTCTGTGTTTTCCATCCTCGAGAGTGCCAGGTGTAGCATCAGCATCAAGCACACTCTTGTAACCAACTTCTGCAAATCTTTCTAGGTCTCTTGCCGGGGCTTGTCCGTCAACCACGAATCCTAACACAAGGATGTTCTTGTCATCTCCCATTTTCGATTTGTATTGATCAACAGAGAAACGTTTTTCAACCACTCCTTCAAGATCACCGGCCTTAAGGCCTTCATTAACTAATATCATTTCCTAGTCCTGTGGATGTTTCGTCTTTGGCATCTGTGGAATCTATTTCGTCCTCACCGTGCTTCATGTTGCCAATTAATTGTTTAGGCATTTTAATCTCTACCACCCAAATAGGATGGGCGTCTATTTTGCCCTTTACTGTGCCTGGTCTATAATCTTCAGGTGACTTAATTTCTCTAGGCTTTAGCAATTCGTCTTTTTTATAGGTCACTTTACAGCCTTTGTCCAATAATCTTTTGCCACCAGCTGGGTCAGGCATTTTGTCTATTGGCCACATAAAAGAACATGTGACAAAGTGTCTTGAATCTATAGGTCCTGATAGCAGTTCTCCGTCTTCCCAATTCTTGAATACGTATACATCTAAGTCATCAATTACCCTTTCGAAGTCTTTTAATATGCCTAGTGTTGGGCCTACTCCGTATAAGGTTTGAACATTTTTGATTATATCTAGTACATCATGCATAGTAATTCTTATTTATGATAAATTTTGAGTCACAAATATATGCACTGTTATTGGCTGTTTTAACAGTTAAGTATTTGTACATGAGTCGAATACATAGACACATAGAATCACAACAAAACAACCTACGAGGAGCTTTATGCTATTTTTGAGCGGCCTACAACTACGACCATTATATCAACGAAAATTATGGAAAGCCATGCGAAAACAGAGAGTGTACGACAAGAGAGTAAAACTGTACGTCCTGAATCAACATTGGTTAAAAATAAGGAAACAAAAGGATAGGAGAAGACGTAGAGTTTTAGCTAGACTCTGGAAGATGCGGCAGTTGGCCATGCTTAGACGAATGTACGGAAATTAATTATTTTAAGAACTTATCTAATACACTTCCGTATGCCTTATAAAAATGTTTATATAAAGTAGAATACGAAATATGGTTGGCTAAATTAGGTTGTCCAGGCACCTCACACTTTAGTACTTCTTCATTAATTAAATCTAAAACCACTCCAGATTTAAGTATTTTTCCTGGCCCACATTTTTTCTTAGACAATTCTACAAGTTCGTCATAACCGCCTTTTGCGTTTAGACTGTAATTTATAATCAAAAATCTTTTTTTATTATGTTTACTGCCCATTGCCTAGTCTTGCCAGTTTTATCATAACACTGGCTAAATTTATCTCAGGGTCTGCAACAAAAGAGTGATCAACTAATCCTTGTTTTATAATTAGAACTGCTTTGTCCTGTGCATCCTCGTCTTTGGATATTATATCTAAGTTGTCATACAACCATCTGTATATCTCTTCGCACTCCTCTGGTCTAGCCTGAGCACAAACAAGTTTTCTTGCTTCTTGTATTTTGCCTTGCTTAAACAAGTCTACCATTTTCAGTCTATAATCTTGTTGCCCTGAATCGCCACTTGCTGGTGGTTGCAATTTGTTGTCTCTGACATTTTGTTGTAGCATGTTGATACACTTTCTAAGATCTGGGTAAGATGCTTTTACATAAGTGTCAAGCACTTCTATATCTGGCGTTACTCCTTCTTGTATCAGTATCTCACACGCCCTTGCCGTGAATTCTGTCTTGTCAATTGTTTCCATGTGGAACCCTTGACACCTGCTGTGTAGTGCTGGAATAACTCTGTTTGGATAGTTGCAAGTTAAAATAAATCTTGCAGACGTATGATACATCTCCATTACACCACGCAGTGCCGCTTGTCCGTTCGGACTCATGTAATCTGCTTCATCTAGCAACACGTATTTGTATGCGCCAAATGGCATGATTTGCACAAATGAATTAATTTTTTCTCTGACGGTATCTACCGAATTTTCTCTTGAAGCATTTATTTCTAGTACGTCATAACTGCTTACGTCAAGTTCGGCAAACAAAACTTTTGCTAGTGTGGTCTTACCAACCCCTGGAGCACCACTTAACAACAGATGTGGAATCGCTTTGTCGTTGATCCAGGCTTGAATCTGGTTACGTTGTGCCTCATCTCTGACAACATATTCTTTCAATGTTTTTGGTCTATATTTTTCTACCCAAAGATCTTTCATAATACAAATGTTAATATTAGCAGAATGCCACCCACAATAGCAAGAAAATATGCTGGTGCGTGTAGTAGGGGGATCAAGCTAACCCACCTTATAAATTTTTTCATCAATATTATATTATAGAATTTTCTTTGGCTTGTCTATATAATTGTTCCTGAGCCATGTTTTTACCTTTGGCCTCTGTTTGTATATCGAAGTTTTCGGAAAAACTTAAAGCCCAATCATTCACTGCAGGGTTTGGTAACAGATCGGAGTGTGCCCTCAGTTTTTGTTTTTTACAACCACGTTCAAGTAACATCTTGATATCGTGCATTTGGGTATGGGTTTTGTCACCTAGGTTTGCAACAGCAAGATGTTCATCTCTAGAATAAGAATAATGCAAGGTTGGCCTCTGCCCTCGCCAACTATCAATTACTCTTTTAACACGATCATCATTGGCACTGATGTATTCCTCATCACGTATCCAGTGATGATGTATGTCCAACACCAAGGCAAGATCTTTTTCTAGCTCAAGACTTGCGTCCAGGCCCCAACCCATTTCGTCATTCTCGATTGTGATCAAGTTTCTAGCTTCTGGTGATAGTCTGGGTAGGGCTTTCCTTATGCCGTCCGGGCCTTGTCTGCCTGATATATGAACGTTTATCTTGCAACCATCTTGGAAACTTTTACCAAAGCCCATCCAACGAGCCATGTCCGCATGATATTCAAATTCTTCTATGCTTCTTTCTACGATTTCAGGTGTGGCGCTAGAGAGGACACAGAATTGCCCAGGGTGGAAACTAACCTTTACGTCAAGTGTTCGGGCCATCTCACCAACTGGGGCAAACAGGTCTGCAAGATGTTTTTGTAAACTGGGCTCCTGCCACCATTTTTTCCAATCTTTCTCGGTGTACCCTTGTAACATTTCGCTCCCTAGTCGAACCATCCTTCTTTCGGGTGGCAATGAACCAACACGCTGAATCAATCTACGTGCCGCCAAAGTGTTATGGGTCATTATATCCCACTGTCGCTGTTCGGCTTCGTCCTTGTGTTCTCTGAGCCAACGCATTGTTGTGGATCTGCCGTTAAGTTCTCTGTCTTTTGCATTTACTTTCATGCCTCCGAATTCGGATCTAGAATTAAGCCATTTGCAACAAAAACCAAAACGTCTAATCATTGTGTAATTTTAGCAGTGATTTGTGTATTGTCAATCAATATAAAAGGCCCATTGCCCGATTATGTCGCTACATTTCAATTTGTGTCCGTACTCTCTGTCTATGTCGCGTAGAATTTTATTTGCTTTAGCCATGCTAAGACCCACATCTGCCGGTAATTGTATGGCTTCAATTTCTTTTTCTTTCAAGGCTTTAGCCGCCTGTACCCTGTGCCAACCGTCTGTCATCAAATAATAACCAGAGTCCTTGATTGGGGTAACCAATATTGGGTCAAAGGCCTCATCTTGTTTCTTTAGCTTATTGATCCATTTCCTTTTTTCTTTGTTCAATGGACGCACCGCTCCTAGGCCCAACTCTGCCATTGTAACAAGTTTATCAATGGGCACCGATGTCCTTCTAAGTTTAATCTTTTTAGTCATTGCCCGGCAATGATTTCATTTGTTGCATACCACCTGTGTTGATATATCCGGCCTGCCTGTTGTTGAATTCTGGTTCTTTGTCTGATACGAGTAGTATGTCATTTTCATCTATCATCCTGACTTCTAACTCTTGGCCATCTTTTTTGACCTTCAATGCTCTTGACCAACGTCCATGTGCCACGAGTAACCATTGTCCTACTTTAACATCATCCTGCTGATCTCCAACCGCATACACTTTTGCCCAACGTGGGTGTATGCCTGCCTCCGTACCATCATCGTCTAGTAGTATTATACCGCCTTTGGATTTGGTAGCGCCAAATTGCATGTCGGAAACAAGCACTCGCTTTTTGAGAGGTTTGATATCATTCTCGATGGTGTATTGCTTTCCACCATGAGAACCAAAACCTTTGTTCTGTAAGTCTTCTATGTGTCCCATATAGAAGTATTATAAATGATTTATTCTAGCCCGTCAAGAGCGGCTTCAATGCCCTTTTTCGTTTTAGCTTCTGCTTTAGGTTTAGCAACTGTTTTCTTTGGAGTTGGCTTTGCAACTTGTTTCGGTGCTTCTCTTCTTGGTGCAGGCATAGGTTTACTGACCGGAGTGTCACTTACCATTCCTTTGGGTTGTTCATAGTACTTCTTAATCACAGTCTCTTTTTTTGTAATAACTTTTCCACCAGCGCCTAAAACGTCGCCTCTTGCATTCACATTCATATTACCAACTGCCTGTACGTTCTCGTTGGCCGCTCTAAGTTTTTCAATGTCAATCATTCTGCCTTGCATTGTTCTGTACATTTTTTTTCTGGGTGCTCTTGCTACCATAATAATATGCTCCTATTTAAATTACTTATCATCTTAAAAATTCGGTGATATCTAAATTGTACAACAAAGGATTTATCTTATGCACTCCAATTAAAAACAAACAAAAACTTGCTACACTGGAGCCTCTTCCTACTCCCCAGACAATATTATTTGCTCTGAGAGTATCAACAAAGTATATTAGGAACTGTAACACACGTATGAAGTTCTTTTTTTCAAAGAGGTCATATTCCATCTGCACTCTAAATTTTTCTTCGTCACTTTGACATTTATCCAAAAGCCATTGCAATACATTTATTTGGTAATACTTCTCAGGCATGTGCCATTTCCCACAGTTCAACTTGTCAAACTCTGATAGGTTCGGTCTAGCTGGTGCCGTGTTTATCACAGGAAGATCTACTCCAAGCTCTTTTAAACTTTCTGTGTATTTTGCTATGTCCTCAAAGTAGAGTTTGGTAATATCAAAATCTGGATTGCTGTACAATAAATCAATGGCATCCTCTTCCGAGAATATCACATCACCATGATCATTTATCTTTGTTTTTTCCGCCATCTAAAACCTTTGGTTGGAACTCAAATATTTTAGCATGGTACTCGTGCTTTTCGTCAACCGGAATCTTTTGATTGCTCCAACTGAAGTGTCCTGTATAAATGCCCTTGTCAAGTTCTCGATCATAAGTTGCCGTGTCCGCCCTTAACCACCATGGATCGAACTTACTGAATTTTTCCGAAAACCAATCGGGTCTGTCTAAAAGTATAAGCTCTTTGCTGTTTTTGTCAACCGTATAGGTAATACCATCGCCCTGCCATGAGGACAAGTCAATGTGATTAATAGTAATTTTAGAGTCCAATATAGAATTTGCTTTGCAGAAACAAACAGCGGCCATAATTTGATCGTATGGCGGTTTTGGTAATTCTATAAACCTGTTAGATGCACTTGTCTGTAATATGGAATACAAAGGCTCATCTCGCCACGTGGTAATAGTGTTAGCAAAAACTTGTTCGAATAAATTTTTAAGCCTATCAAAATATTGAGTTTGCTCTTTTAGATTGGCCGTATGAGGAGTTAAAGAAACCTTAATATTATATTCGTTAGAAAATAATTCTCCGTCTACTATTATAATCGATTTGAATTTTGTCTTCCAGGTAAACGTGTTTGACATCCAATTATTTACTAGTCTATGTTGACCAAGTCACCAAGGTCTGGCTCACCTCTTAATTTTTTATTGTTTTTGTGCCATTCCTCGATGCGCCTTTCTCTAATTGCCATCCTATAGGTGTTTAAAGCATTTGTTAATTGTGCCAACATGTCAGGATTTCGTCCAAACCTTCTTGCAGTGTTTACTTTTTTCGAAAGATCTTTGATCCTTTTAGAAATTTCCTCATCAGAAAGATTTCCTATTTCTTCTTGTAATGGATGGAAGTACATTATACTCCTTTTTTATTATACGTACTGTTTACCAAGTTGATGCATCAAAACTGTTGTGCCGCCATCCGGAGTCATGAATTCATATAGCACTCTACCCAGTCCTGGTGATATTGCATCTGATGTACCGTCACTTCCATGTACGTTATCTGCCTTGATTGTGGCACTAGGAAAAGTTAATGTTGACGCACTAGGTTGTACAGTAAGGTCAAGAATTATTCTGCCTAAAGCACCAGATGGTGGAAAATTTAAAAAACTGAATGTCGTCGACGCAGTGATAGTAGCTGTCTGATAGTGTCCATTTTCATGGTTCAATGTAATCGCACCCCCGGAGACCGTGCCATGTGCAAAGACGGTTTGTGAAGTGTCCTTAAATTTTGCTCTGGTTACCTCGTTGTCTGTAAAATTACTTGCCGCATTTAGGTTTGCCTTGTTTGTTTGCAGGTCAACTATTTCAGTAACAGCTTCTGTAAAATTATTTTTGATTGCTGTAAAGTTATCCCTGAATCCTTGAGAGCTGTTGTCTTGCCCCGCTTTTGGATATGTTCCATCCACATTTCCTGGTACTATATTACTTGCCATTTGCTGTTATTCCTTTATCCCTAAATTTAAGATATTTATCGTTAGCTCTTTCGACTTTAATTATTGTGCCTGCAGATGGTACTTCTTTGGTAAAAGTAATTGTTGTTTTCTTTGTTGTGGTATTATGAGTAAGTGTTATTCCAAATTCATGATCTGCTGATCGAATTGTTCCATCTGCTGTAAGATAAGTTGGCTTGATATTATTATCTGCGGTGACGCCTTGCCCAACAAACACAGTTGCATTTCCTTCTTTAACTAAAATATCTTCTTCGTGTATTAATTCATCAACTTCAAATGAGGCAGTCGAACCGTCACCACTGAAAGTTGGCGTTGCCACTTTGCTTTTAGATACAATATATCTATCTATAATAAAAGAGATATTTTTAAATTCATAATTACCATCTGCAATCCTTTTCTTAACAAGTCCAGACTGTCCTGGTTTGCAATAACAAATCGGCACAGCCATCACATAACCCAAAGGTGCGAGATCTCCACTTTGTGTTGTTTTCATCCAAAGTGGCAAATAATCATACTCTTTGTGTCCGAGACTCTTCATTCTCGATCTCATATTTTGTACTGCATTAGGAAACACTGTTTCAACAAAGCCTAGATCAGCACTCAATTGATTTGCAAATCTTACTTTTGAGCCTGACACGCTAAATGAAAGTCCTCCATCTGTTGTGACTTCGTAGTTTACATAGTCAGCTGTGGCATCTGCACTAGAGGCTCTCGGGCCTAGCACTGGTTTTCCTACTGCATCACGTAGTGTAATTGAACTGGAAACTGCTTCACCATTTTTGTTTTCTAGTCTATCTTTTATTTCAAGATAGACCACTTCATATTTTATTGTGCTACCTTCTTTGGCAACGGCAGTTTTTAGATCACCAAAATAAAGTGTTTTTGGAGAATGATTCTGTTCCATTTGATTTTGGAAAGTAGTCAGTGTCTGAGCTTCAAGTCCTGCCAACATCAACATTTTAGGCTTGTTTTTCATTCCAAAGTTTGGATCCTCTGGCCTGAATATGTATTCTGGTGAATTAATACTTGGGTCCTGTGCAATGTTATAGAATATATTTTGATCAATTAGTGAGGTTGCTTGGCCTTCCATGTTCCCATATTCAACAGAAGTATGTGGAATAGAAATGTTGACCGTAAATTCTTTCGTAGTTGCTGATATCTGATATTGATCACTTACTGTGACTTCGAAAGTGAAAGACGTGGTAGAATCAGTAAAATCACTTGCATCAATTGTTCCGATCAAATGTCCAGCAGGAGACAGTGTTATTCCTGTTGGCAATGATCCAGACTCTAATGTATAAGAAAGCACTCTATCCGAAGCTTCAGCTTTTGCTTCAATGGAAAGAATGCTTGGGATATCTGCTGTCAAAGTTCCTACTGTGCTTGGTGTGGTGAAGCTGATTCCAATATCAACCTCGCCTACAACTTTCATAGTGAACTGTCTCTCTGAGAAAGTGTTCAAGCCTGTGGCTACTACCCTGTTTGCCCTCACTGTGAATGTGTAGTCTATTTCAACTGCTGACTGCCTTGCAAGGCTTCCATAAATTTCTCCTGAATTGATGTCAATCTGCAATCCTGGAGGCAAAGATCCTTTTGTTATGCTATATTCTAAATCTGCCTGTAATGGATCGAAGTCCGATACGTCTATTCTTATCAGCACTTTGTTATCATGTCTGAATGTACCAAGATCCGATTCAGTCGTGAACACAGGTGGTCTTCCTGTATGTAGATCCATGGTTACAGCATTAGATCCAATTAGTGTTTGGTCGATGGTAACATTAGAGTTTGACACCACCCAGTAGTCTGCTGAGTACACGAAAATGTTGAAGTTTCTATCGGTGCTTGAAACACCATCTGTAACTCTTACTATAAAATCATAGTTTACGGATTTAGATTTGGAAACAACTGTTCTGTCATAGATATTCCGTGGAGCAGTAGGTGATCCACCATCACTTGGCGTTAGAGCTGAAAAGTCCGGGAAAGGATCAAAGTCATATCCACCCTGTGGACCATAGGCTTCGTCTATAGCAAGTTCAACTATGCCTGAAATTTTTCCTTGCTGTGTCATTGTGACCCCTGGCGGCAACGATCCTTGCACCACTTCATACACTAGATTTTGTCCTGCGGCAGTGTCTGTGTCAGTTGCAACGATGTCGAATTCTATAAACGAACCATCTAACACGGTAACATTTCCTGTTACATCTGCTGTTGTCAATGTGCTGTCACATGTTGATGAGCTATCTGATGTGTAAACTGTCGATAGCGGCTTGTTAAGTTGCCCTGCCACCGTTGTGAAAGTGGGCTCATCTGCACCTTTCACATCTATTGTAAATGTTCTGTCTGTTATTGCGGATCCGGCCGTGGCTCGCACGACGAAGGTGTAAAGAGTTCTTTTGGCAACCTCAGCCGGAGTTCCTGTTAGTAAGCCTGTGGAAGTTAATGATATTCCTGAAGGTAGGCTTCCTGCAATTAACGAGTATTCAATGGTCGTGGAATCGCCAAGGTCATTTGCTTCTAGTTGTAGCGAGAATGACGCTTGTTCTTCTATAGATGCCAGTTTACCTGCTGTGGTACTCCACACTGGTGTTGCCATTAAAATACTCCTTACAATGGTATTTATTGGTTATTGCTTATGATTGTTCTGGGTGCGTACCCAATGTTCTATGTGCTGTTTTAGATTTTCACGCTCTGTTTTGTCTTGTGTATGTCGTAAGTCATTCTCCAAGCGTTTTATCTCCGAGTGTGATGATCTTACCTTACGTGTTTTATTCCAGTGTCTCTTCATTCTTATGTTGTGAAAGACTATGTATTATGTTGCTTATACAGTTTCTATGTACTTGTTTCCTGTGAACTTTTCTAGATCACGAATCATTGCTTCCATGTTGATTCTTACAGTTTTACCTGTACTGCTATTTCGTGAGTAGTATTCCCATTCACCGTTATCGTTGTGCGGTGAAATTTTTGTTTCATTGTCTGCCCCATCGAGAACAAAAACCTCTCCAGTGCCACTATCGTCCTTGACATATATAAATCCATGATCAGCAACCGCAGTAGGTTTCGACACTTCAGCCATTTTGATCGCCGCGTTAAAATCAAATACACCAGTTCCTTGTGTGTTAAACACCAGATCGCCGTTTGAAGTATCAGATTCTATTACATCTGCTCTTGCTGTTGTCGCCTCCATCAATGTAAAGTTGGCTTCCCCTGCTACAAAATTTACATTGGTACCTGTTACCGTCACGTTTTGTCCATCTGCTGGTGTCAGTGTAATAGCACCAGATGTCGCAGATAATACATTTCCGTCTAATCTCAAGTTATCCACATTAAGTTGTCCTGTGGTAGTTTGTGTACCAGTTGCTGTAATTGGCCCTGTCAATACAATGGCACCTGTACCAGCTGGATCTATTGTAATGTCACCATTTGATGCAGAAACTATTGTGTCGGCATTGATCGAACCTTGTACAGTTAAGTCAGCTAGTATAACCGGAGTGGCTGTAAATGTCGCAACACCTGTTACTCCTAGCGTTCCGCCCACAGTTGCGTTACCTGACACACTTGCTGTGCCGTCTACAACTAAACCTTCATTAATATTAATTGTGGATGAATCAGCCGCAGTCAAAGTGGTTCCAAAGAAAGATACTCCTTCAACGTCGACCTTACCGGATCCGTTGGCACTTATTTCAAGATCAGAGTTTGATGCGTTTGAACTAATTGTGTTATCTTTTATTGTTACTCCCTCGATGTCAGCCTGTCCAGTCACTGTGTGGGTACCAACAGTGGTCAATGCCGCTGTTGTAAGTGTGCCTGAAAAATTACCTGTTCCGTCAACTACTAATCCTTCGTTGATGTTAATTGTGCTTGAATCTGCAGATGAAATTGTTGTGCCCTTGATTGTTATGCTAGATCCAATTATTGTGCTACCTGTTCCACCTGGAGTGATATTGATATCTGCGTTTGAAGATGACGTTATGTTGCTGTCTTGAATGGTTAAGTTATCTATGTTTGTAGTTGTTAAAGTAGTAGCACCACTGACTCCTAATGTGCTGGATAAAGTTGCCGCTCCTGTTACTGCTATGGTGCTAGATAAGGTCGCCGCACCAGAAACACTTGCAGTGCCATCAACCACTAGTCCTTCGTTTATATTAATAGTGCTTGAGTCATCAGAGCTGATTGTTGTTCCAGCTATCCTTATAGCTGACGCAACCACTCCGCCTGTGCCATTTGGTAAAAGAACAATATCTTCGTTTGATCTCGCTGATGTGATTCTTCTACCGTTGACATCTAGATCTCCACCTAACTGTGGAGTAGAATCTTCTATGAGATCATTGGCTTCAGATGTAGAGCCGTATAATTCTGTAAAGTTGTCGTTAATTTTATCAAATGCAGTTCGTAACGGATCACCTGTTCCGTCGTTAGCACTTGATCCTATATTAATTGTTTGTTGTGCCATATTTTAGTCCTCTTTTGTGTGTTTATTTAGTTGTAATTCTAAGAACCTAACGTAATTTAAATGTCGAAAGTTATTCTTTGGAACTTGAATACGGTGCTGTTATTTGAAATGTTTGTTACCAACACCCTCACATCGTCACCGTTAATGTCAGCGGAAAGTGTGCAAAGATCACCTGTGTAATTCGTTGTTCTACCGAACACAGATATAAAAGCGTTTGTGCCATTATGGGTCACACTTGCTTCTAAAACTTCGAATCTACTGTTTGTTGAGTCGGTGATTGAAATAAAGTATTTGGCACTTCTGGATACGGTCTTATCAAACGTGTTCAAAACAGTTGTGGCCGAACTTGCAACGGTAGTTGTTGCATCAACAAGATCTGAATTATTAAGTGTAGCACCCGCAGTGGCGAATGAAAGCGTTCCTGCTCCGTCTGTTTTAAGAAATTGGTTGGTGCTTCCGTCTGTTGTAGGAAAAGTAAAACCACTTATAGTAACGCCACCTGTTCCATTTCCTGACAATTCTAGGTTGGCATTAGAAGAATTAGTTTTTAATGTGTTGTCATCGATGGTGATACCTTCAAGTGTTAATGATTGATTAACTGTTAATGTTGTAAACGTTCCTGCGGCCGCAGTAGTTCCACCTATTACAGTGTTGTCAATAGTTCCACTGTCTATGTCAGCTTTTGCAATTACCACTTGCCCTGAGCCTGACGGAGACAGCACCAAGTCAGAATTTGAGGCTGTGGCTCTGATATGATTATCTGTGATGTTAATGTTATCATCTATTGTTAGACTGTTAACAATAACTGATCCTGTTCCGCCTGGTGTCAAACGTATATCCGCATTAGAGCTTGAAGATATGATGTTGTCATTGAAACTTAGATTGTCCACAGTGACTCCACCACTTGTAAATGTCATTGCCCCGGTCACTGTTAGTGCTCCGAGAGTTGATAGGCCACTAACGTTCAATGTGCCAGTAGTGCTTAGATTCTCATCACCAAAACTTATTGCCCCAGATGAATCTGTGATTGAACCATTAGCCAGTGTAAGATTACCGATTGTTGAACCCGAACCTGCGGTCATTGTTCCTGTAGTGCTTAAATTTTCGTTGCCAAAACTTATCGCTCCTGAAGAATCTGTTATTGAACCATTTGCAAGAGTTAAGTTACCTATAGTACTGCCGGTCCCTGCGTTGATGGCTCCCAAGAAAGTTGTTGTGCCTGACACAGTCATCGTTCCATCTACCACAAGTCCTTCATTGATATTGATTGTGCTTGAGTCATCTGAGCTCAACGTTGTGCCAGCGATCTTGATCCCTCCTAGGATTACAGAGCCTGTGCCTGCAGGTAAAAGGTTGATGTTCTCATTAGATCTTGTGCCTTCGATGTTATTTCCGTTGATTGTAATAGCTGGAAAGACAACAGCACCTGAGCCCGATGGCTTGAATACTATGTCATCATTTGTTCTTGTAGCTCTAATCTCGTTGCCAGTAACTGCTATTGTTGTAAGGTCAAAACCCGCTGATGTATACACCTCGGTGAAGTTTGTGTTCACCTTGATCATTGCATCTCGTAACGTATCTCCTGTTCCGTCGTTTGCGTTTTGTCCTACATTTAAAATTAATTGTGTCATATCCTATACGTCTATCAATCTCCTAACCGAGGTTACTACGTGTGTATTACTACTACTTATCTGACCCCTTAGCCTCACATTGTCGCCATCTATGTCAGCACTGAACGTGACCAGATCATCACTTGCACTGTTTGTTCTTCCAAACACAGAAATGAATGGAGTGGTACCGTCATGAGTGACACGAACATCAACAAGTTCATAATTTCCTAGTGCTCCTGCGTTTGAATCAGATATTGAAATAGTGTAGAAAGCACCTCTGTGCGTGGTTTTATTAAAAGTATCCAGAGTTGAAATGTTAGTTGGATTACCCGCCGCCCTGTCCAGGTGAACCTGCCATGCGTTAATTGTGCCTTGAGCCCTTGTGTCTGCGAGCGTTGCCCTCACCTTGGCGTTGCTTCCTTCCACTGCAGTCGTCCAGTTGACTAAATCACTGGATGCGGAATCGGTGTTTATGCCGAATCTCAAATTGTATGCATCAGTACCATCTGTGACTACCATGACTTCATCGATGGCAGATTTGCCATCTGTCTGGTTAGTCACCGCAACATAAAGGGCACCCTGTGTGCTGTTGTGTGCGAAAGAATCTATCTCTGTGAACTGTGTCCCTGCGGGTGTTGGTATGTTTATCCTATAGGCACTTACGTTTGTGCTGGCGCCTGATGTTGAAGCCGCTTGTACTGTCGTTGTGGTCGAACTATGAGAGGCAGACAGAGTCAACATAGGTGTCTCCTCTGTGCTGACCTGTGGGCCTTCTGATATACTTGCTTCAGTGCCGTCACTTATCACCGTGGCCTCCATTATGCAACTATCATTGGATTTACTGCCCACTATGATATAGTGTGCCGCGCCGTAAGAGTTGGTACTGAATGTGTCAATCGTTGTCGCAGAACTGGAGACTGTTGTACCGGATATCACGTTTACATTGGTGCCAGTTGTTGCAGAAGGATTATCAGCCAATAAAATTCTATACATGTGTATCCTAAGGTTGGTCTGTAGGCCCGCCGCACTTACAACAACATTACTACCATCAATAGCCGCCGTGAAAGTACAAAGGGTATTTGTCGAAGCGGCACCTGTGTTGCCTGAACTGTGTTCATTGTAACTTGTAATGAACGCATCCGTTCCGTTGTGTACCACTAATAATTCTATGTTCATCACTTCGCCACCCGACGCATTTTTCACTGACACATAATATTTTGCACCTCTAAAGCTGGCATGGGCAAATGAATCAATGCTCTCCGAAGCACTGTCAACATCTGTGTTGATCTCAACTGTGGCCAAACTGGACTCCTCGCCAACATATCCTGTTGAATCAGAGTCACCAAGTCCTATCCTGTATGCTTTTACAAAGTTCGAAACTGTGGTCGAACCATCGTTGATGCCAGTAAGATTCAAACGTATGTTGCCATCGTCAACACTGGCGTTTGCTGTAACCACGTCGAACTCCTCAGACCTCACCACACTACTGTCTGTTACAAATGCCTCGATACTGCTGTCGTCACTGGTGCCATGTAGCAATGAATATTTGTGGAATGCCAACCTGCCAGATGTCATGTCTTTGACCAATGTATGGTACCAAGCACTGTCATACTTGGATGACGCAAATTCATCAAGGGTCTCTTCTGTCTCAAAGCCTTGTCTTGAATCTATTGTTGCGGTAACATGATCGACTTCTGTAGTGGTGATCTGTCCGATCGGTGTTGAACCAACAATCGCGATCGGGGTTCCCGACCTGTCAACTTCAGAATCTGATAAAAGTATTCGAT
>CEPJ01143214.1_pt1 | contig 24413 bp, 23 predicted proteins | sample 530561 | NCBI WGS metagenome assembly CEPJ01 (sample SAMEA2620404, study PRJEB7988) | marine metagenome | biome: marine biome (ENVO:00000447); feature: surface water layer (ENVO:00002042); material: "saline water (ENVO:00002010), including plankton (ENVO:xxxxxxxx)" | depth 5 m
GGTTATGAGCCTGACGAGCTACCGGGCTGCTCCACCCCGCGATAAGATAATCCCCTAGCTAACACCATCTTGTGTTAAAGGTCAAGAAACAAAAAAAACTTATTCTTCGGTTTCCAGGCCTGTTGGGATTGGAACATTCTCAGGCTGAAGTGTTATACCTGCGCCATCTGCAACACTTTCCAATAACATCCCGAAGTCCTTTTCCAAATTTTCTTTTGCCATTCGTTCGATCCTACCTGAATGCTGCTGAACGGCTTGTCTTGTCGCAGCGGTAACTGGCATTGGAACACCCAATTCTTTTCCAGATTGTAATCCAAGATCAAGATCTTTCAGTAACAATGGAGTTGTAAATGTTGTTGTCCAATCAAGATTTGTGAATGCATTTGATTTGTATTTTGTAAATATAGAGCCCATAACTGAGTTATTCATAAAATTTAAAAAAGCATGTCTCGGGACACCAGCTTTTTGTGCAAGTATGGTAATTTCAGCAAGATTCTGTATTACAACTCCTAACATTACATTATGAGCTATTTTACAGAAACGAGCTAGATCGCCTTCACCAACATAAGCAACGCCCCGTGGGGCTATTGTTTCAAGATATGGTTTAATTGTATTGAAAACATCTTCAGGCCCGGATGCGACAATTGATAGGACACCGGCTTTAACCGCTTTACCGTTACCGCTAACAGGACAAGATATATATGCGATGCCTTTTTCGGTTAGCCTATCCCTTATTTCATCAGAGTCCTCGGATGAAATCGAGGAGCAATCAACAAATATCTGAGACCCTCCTGTACCCTTCGACAGAACACCATTATCACCAAAATATACTTCCTTTAGATCCTTACCTGTTGAGACCATAGTGAATAAAACCTCAACATCATGTAGCTCATCCATATTTTCGACAACAGTTGCTCCATATTCTGATAGCGGATCTGCTTTTGCCTTTGTTCTGTTCCACACACTTATATTTTGTCCATCCTTTGCAAGACGCCCTGCCATCGGGTATCCCATTCTTCCTGTTCCTACCCATCCTATTTTGTGGCTCATAATTTTTCTCCTTATTTAAATTTCACTTTGCCAATTATAATCTTCAATTATTGTCTTAACCTCTTTCAAAAAACTTGCAGCATAAGCCCCATCAAACGCTCGATGATCAAAACTTTGGCCCAAAACACCCATCTTCCTTATTCCTATCTTATCTCCATTTTCATCTTCAATAATAACAGGTTTTTTAATAATACCATCGAAAGACATGATAGCAACCTGAGGAGGATTAACGATCGGAGCTGTGATATATGTCCCCATGCTTCCATTATTCGATATTGTGTAAGTGCCGCCATAGTGTTCATCCTGATCCAGATCATTATTTTGTGCCCTTTGGACTAGATCATTTATTTTATCATTTAGATCTGTAAGTTTGTAATTTTCAGCACCTTTTATTACTGGCACAATTAATCCATCAAATTTTAAGTCAACGGCAATTGATAGGTTTAGAGACTCAGCCACAACAATCTCTTTTTCATTAAAAGTGCTATTAATGAGAGGGTAACTATCTCTTGCAATCGCAATTGCTCTTGCGACGAATGATAAATAAGAAATCTTGAATGCTTTATCTAAGCTCTTCTCTTTCATTTCGGACCTTACGAAGTCTAGATTACTATAATTAACCTCAACAGCTTGGAATGCCTGAGGTACCACAGACCAACTTTGTGATAATCTTTGCGCGGTTGTTCTGCGAATTCTATTAAGTGCTACTGACTTGTTGTAAATGGTTTCATCAATTGCTTGCGTGTTGGTGCTTGATGATATCTGTGATTGGGACGTTATAAAATTCTCTAGAAACTTTCTATTAACTTTTTTTATATTGTTTGATTTACAGTAATCCAACAATTGATCTAGATTTATACTCGCATTGCTTGCAATCCTTTTTGCTAATGGGGTTAGCTTTATTTCACTATTTGGTATTTTAATTGAATTGTAATTTTGGTCAGGTGTGAGCACTTCGGTTAGAACCGAGAACCAATCGGGAGCATCCAAATCTATTTTTTTATCATCATAATTTTTTATTTCCTCAGCCGTTCCCTTTTGTGATTGAGTCTCGGTCTGAGTAGCTTCATCATGAGTCACTTCTTTTTTTTCATTGACTTCAGCCTCACGCTGAGCAACATCATTAACATCTTCTCCATCCATAGCAACTATTGCAACAATCGATCCAACGGATGATGTATTTCCTTCTGCAACAAGAATTTGTGATAATTTGCCATCTGCTGTTGCGGGTATTTCCATTGAGGTTTTATCTGTCTCAATCTCAAATAAAATTTCACCAGATTTAACAGTTTCCCCTACCTTTTTATGCCATTTGGAAATAGTTCCCTCGGTCACTGTCTCACCTAGTTGTGGCATCTGAATATTCATTGATAGCACCTATTTATCTTAATACATCAAGTATTTTACTGTAAATTCTATCAACTGACGGTATCGTAATATCTTCAAGATTATCAGCTGCAGGAAGTGGGATATGAGGTGTAGTAATTCTCACTGCAGGTCCATCAAGATCCCAAAATAATTCGTCAACTACTATCGAGACAATTTCAGCTCCCCAACCGCATAGCCTTGGGTTTTCTTCAACGGTAAATAGCCGACCAGTTTTAGCTACTGAGCTTGATATTGTTTTCATATCCAAAGGAACAAGAGTTCTAATATCTACAACCTCAACATCAATTCCATGATCAGTCATTAATTTATCCGCTGCCTGAATCGCTCGTGGTACCATTAATGCGAGTGCAACTATTGTTGCATCCTTACCCGGTCGCACGACTTTTGCAGTACCAAGCGTATCGACATGCTCACCCTCAGGTACCTCGCCCTTAATTGCATAGAGCGATTTATGCTCAAAAAAGATGACGGGATCCTCGTCTCTTACGGATGCCGCAAGCAAACCCTTTACATCTGCTGGAGTTGATGGGGCGACTACTTTTATTCCCGGGATTGCCATTGCCCAATTTTCGATTGATTGAGAGTGCTGCGCGCCAAAACGTGAGCCCCCTCCGTTCCCTGTTCTGACAACAAGTGGGCACTTCAATTGACCATCTGACATGTAACGTGATTTTGACATTTCATTTGCCACAAAATCCCAACAAACTGCCAAAAAATCTGAGAACATTATTTCTGCAATTGGCCTCATACCAGTCATCGCGGCACCCATTGCTGCTCCGAGAATAGCTTGTTCAGAAATTGGAGTGTCAATAACTCTTTTTGGACCAAACTTATCAAAAAGACCAACCGTTGCTTTAAAAACACCACCCGCTCTTGCTACATCTTCTCCTATGAAGGCAACCGTTTCGTCTCGCTCCATTTCTTGAGCAATTCCGGCTGCAACTGCCTCTCTATATGTTAGTTGCGCCATGCCCATCCTCCATTTGCATAAACATTCGTTGTTAATATCTCCTCAGGCGGAACCGGTGAACTTTTTGCTTCCTCCGTTGCCTCATCGACGACCCTTTTTACATTCTCCTCTATACCATCAATAATCTTTTGTTTCACCCCAAACTCAATGAGCCTTGAGCGGTATCTTGTTATAGGGTCATTATTTTTTTTCCAGTGATCGAGTTCACCATCCGGCCTGTAAGCGCCTGGATCAGCACGGCTATGACCTGATTGTCTATAGGTTTTGCACTCGATCAGTGATGGACCTTCACCGGAACGCGCTTTTGAATAAGCAACCTGAGCAGTTCTGTAGACCTCATCGGCATCATTACCATCTATGATAATGCTATCTAATCCATAAGCTGAAGCTCTATCAGCCGCTGGATTTTTTACGGCAGTTATTGACTCAATAGGCGTGTATTCCATGTAATTATTATTTTCACAAACAAAAACAACAGGTAATTTATACACAACTGCATAATTTAAAGCCTCATGAAAGGCACCTATATTCGTTGTCCCATCTCCAAAAAATACTGTTGCAACATCATCATGCCCCATGTATTGAGCTCTCCAAGCGGAGCCAACAGCCATGGGTAAATGCGCTCCGATGATTGCATACGAACCCATCACACCCTTGCTGGTATCAGTTAGATGCATCGAGCCTCCCTTACCTCTCATTAGACCGCAATCTCGTTGCATCAATTCGCCCAAAACACCAACAACCGATGCGCCTCTAGCAAGAGTGTGAGCATGACCTCTGTAGGTACAGAAGCTTTTGTCATTTTCCTGCATAGCAGTTGCAAATCCTGCTGCGATCGCTTCTTGTCCCAGCGATAAATGACTTGTACCTTTTACCAGATTTTCAAGAAATAAATCATAGGCCCTTTGTTCAGCAACTCGAATAAGATATTGGGAATTATAGAGCTCTAATCTCTTTTTTTCATCAATATCATCGTTCTTGAGGGTTTTCTTTTTTGCCATTATACCACCAGCAATTAATATCTATTTGCAATTGGTAATTCATCGGCAGGGAATAATGAAATTACCTTACAGCCTTGGTCTGTAACAACCACTTCCTCTTCAATTCTAGCTGCCGAAACACCATCTTTTGCAGGACAGTATGTTTCTAGTGCAAAGACCATACCTGTTTTTATTTCCATTGGGTTTTCCAAAGAAACCAACCTTGAAATGATCGGTCTCTCATGTAGTGCGAGGCCGAGTCCATGACCAAACTGCAATCCAAATGCCTGCATTTCGCTTTCAAAGCCAAACTCTTCGGCCTTAGGCCAAGCTTTGGCAACAACATCAGTTGATACGCCAGGTTTGATAAGTTCTATAGCTTTATCAAGCCACTCTCTGCACTGGATGTAGGCATCATTTTGCTCCGATGTTGCCGTTCCTACATTAAAAGTTCTGTAATAACATGTTCGATAGCCCTGATAAGATTGAAGAATATCAAAAAATGCCTGGTCACCAGGTCTGAACATACGGTCAGTAAAATTATGCGGATGGGGACTGCACCTTTCTCCAGAAATCGCATTTATTGCTTCAACATCATCTGATCCCATCTCATAGAGCATTTGATTTGAAAGCGCAACTATATCGTTTTCCCTGACACCTGGTTTTAATTCCTCATAAATCATATGATATACGCCATCTACCATTGTTGCGGCTTGATTAAGTAAGGTGATTTCGTCAATATTCTTAATCTCGCGAGCATCCAACATTACTTGCTGACCATCTACAATATTCATTCCGGCATTTTGTAGTTCAAAAAACATTGCAGTTTCTGCTATATCAAGCCCGATTGGCATATCTGCAACTCCGGCTTGTTTCAAATAACTCATTATTTCTTCTGCGTGCGATTTCATTAAACCAACAGATGGCGGAACTGTTCCTCTCATTCCAGTCATGCCTGCTAGGCATCTATTTGGGTCGAGCCAGTCACAATTAAGTTGATGGTGAACTGCGGCAGATCCAAAATCCCAAACAAATGGTTCCTCGTCACCAGCTAGTAAGGCAAAACGGCAGAGCTTGTCCCTTTCCCATTCACCAATTTTTGTTCCAGTGATGTATCTTATATTATTTACATCAAATAATATTAATGCTCCAAGACCTGAATTTTTAAGCGCATTTTTTGCACGAGATAACCGATATTTTCGTAAGCGCTGAAAATCAACTCTTGTTTCAAAGTCAACCTGCTTAAATCCTGGCGAAGCCAGAGCCCTATCCCACTGCCAATTCTGATTTGCATCTTCTGGCCTTAAAATTCTAGGTGAAAAAACACTTTTATCCGTCATAGTTATTACTTTCTAAATTGATTTGATAACGATTAATCCCTTGTCTATTTATATATCAATAAATTTGGATTAGTAAAATAAAATTTAAAAAAATTACTCGGTATATGCCAGTGGAGCCAGAGCATCTACATCGGTTACAACATCCAAAATAACACATTTATTGAGTGCTATTGCCTTTTGCAGTGCTGGAGTGAAATCTTTTGGATTTTCTACTCTTATTGACTCAGCGCCCATATGCTTGGCAATTTGAGCAAAGTTAACATTATTAAACGTCCACATCTCTCTTGCCTTGTCTGTTTGAGTACCGCCATAGACCCTATCAAATCCCCTTTTTGACTGATTACCCGCACCATTGTTATTCACAACGATCACAGCGTTAATTCCCCATCGAACTGCAGTTTCAACTTCGGCAATATGATACCAAAAACCTGCATCCCCAGTAAAACATATGACAGGCCTATCTGGGGCCGCGCATTTAACACCCAAGGATGCCGGAAATGCCCAACCAAGGTGGCCGGCAGATCTTATATAACTCTGCCCAGCGGATTTCAAATCGAACATTCCTCCCATCCACATTCCGCCATGTCCAGTATCTACTACAACAAATGAATTATCTGGTAAATTTAAAGAAAGATCGTGACAAACCCTTTCCGGTCTAATTGGTATATTGTCTGACTGCAGTAATGGACGAAACTCATCATACCACTCTCTGCAGTAACTTTGGACCTCCTCAACCCATGAAATTCTCTTTTCAACCATAGTTTCATCAGCAAATTTTATCATCTCCGTTAAGGCCATTTTTGCATCTGCCATAATACCAACTTCTAAAGGATAATTTCTGCCCAAGACTTCAGGATCAATATCTATATGTATGGCTTTTATTCCAATTTTTGGTATCGTCCAGAAATTTGTTACCATACCCCCAAGATCTGTTCCAACAAAGATGGCAAGGTCTGCAGCAAGCACAGATTTATTAGCCGACCCTCTTGAGTAGGTTCCGACTACACCAACATTAAGCGGATTGGTTGAATTTATTACATCTTTACCGTTTAGTGAGGTTGCTACAGGAATTTTTAATTTTTTTGAAATTTCATCAATTAAATCTCCTGCTTTAGACCACCTAACGCCACCACCAACCACCAGAATTGGCTTACTTGCATTATTAATTATATCCATTGCTTTTTTTATTTGAGCTATATCAGGCTTCGGTCGATATGGTGGAACAGAAGAGACGCTCTCGTCGATAGATGTGGGTATAGTCTCATCAAATGACTCTTGATCTACTTGACCCTCATTGCCTTTAAATTGTAAATGAACTGGACCTGGCGAACCAGATACAGCAACTCTGAAGGCTTGGTTAAGCATGTCAGGGAATCTATTTGCGCTATCAACCGTTGCATTTAACTTTGTGACTGGCTCAAATGCGGGTATGTCATCAACCTCTTGATATGCTTTTCTAAATTTTGTTGCTTGATCACGTCCTCCAGTTAGAGCAATAACTGGTGACTTGGCAAGCCAGGCATCCCTGAGTCCGGCCGCAAGATTTAAAGCACCAATTATCTGTGCCGCACATACACCAGGTCGCCCAGATGCACGGGCATACCCATCTGCCATATAGGCAGCTGAAGCTTCCCCATGAGCATGAATTCTTCGGATATTTGATATTGTCTCTAACTCAGCCATCGTCGTCCTAAGGACTGCCGGAACGTGAAATATATCTGTTACCCCATAATCATGGAGCATTTTTGCCAATACCTTAGCACCAGTTAATTCATTACTCATTTCACACCTCTAAGTTACTTAATAGCAATTGGGTTTATTGGGGTACCTACCGCTCCTGTAATTGGAATAGATGGAGCAACTAGTAAGAATTCATATGTATTGTCTTCGAGACAATCTTCTGCGAGTTCCTTTAGATAAAACATTTCTCCCATAGTCATACCTTGAATTGGTATTGTTATCCAATGCCATGGTTGATTTATTCCTTCTTCACTTTGATTAGGCCTCACCTCACATCCCCACGTATCAGATGCAAGAGCCGCAAGCTCGGTTCTTTGAACCCAATCTATAGTATCAAAGCCCATACCTGGCGCATCACCACCAGGGAAACCATCCCATGATTCTCTTTTGAGGCAATCCTCCATTTGACCTGTTCTCACAATTACAAAGTCGCCTTTTTGGACAGATACACCTTGCTTCTCCGCAGTAAGATCGAGGTCATCACATGTTATTGCATAACCATCATCCAGTCTATCCACGCCAAGAGCTCTGGCAACATCTAATAAGATTCCTCTTCCAACCATTTTGTCTCTTGTTTTTTCAATGCCACACTTCTGCGCTCCTGCGGAAGTGACCTCCCTGCAATCATAACCATTCCACATTTTGTCTTCATAGAAGACATGTCCGAGCCCATCCCAATGTGTGCATCCGTGCGTTGGTAAGAAAACTGTGTCATCCGCTGCCCTAATACCTCTCTGGTCGAGCACACCAGAATAAGCATCTGTTCCGGTTCTTAACATTGAATGAATTGGGTTTGTTCTACCCATCGCAGGATATTTAGTTTTAGCGCCTTGTGGACCTTTGTAGTCAAAATTCAAAGCTAGCGATATTACTTTTCCCTTTTTAACAAGCCTTGCTGCATTAATAATCTCATCTGTCCCAACATAGTTGAGTGTCCCTATCTCATCGTCGGCGCCCCATTTTCCCCAATTTTTATATTTTTCAGCGGCTGCTGCAATATCTGCCCTAGTTATTTTTTTTTCTTGCATGAATTTCTCCCTATCTATTAATTTAATATTATCGATGATAACCAGTCAGCGGTCTGTGTACGGTATTTGTAAATCCTATTGTTTGCTACGTGCGAACCATCCTCTATGTAATTGTATACCACGTCCCCATTGACTGCTTCAGCAAGTAATTTAGACTCCTCTGGTGGAACAACTCTATCTAAGCCGCCCCCAACAATATATAGAGGACATTTTATATTTTTAGCGCAGCCAGACAAATCCATTCTGGTTGCAAATTCTCTTGCTTCATCCTCAGAGTGACATTTACTTCTGTGAATAAATGCCTCTTTTGTGAGTCCCGGTATCCGGTCAAATATGTTACTCCAGGCAAACGGTCCTGTCAGGGAAATGCATGCCTTTAGCCTATCATCGTGAGACGCAGCTCTTGGCGCATAATAACCACCAAGACTAACACCCCAAATAGCAACCCTGTCAGAACTTAAATCATCTCTTTTTTCAATAAAATCTATAACTGCAGAAACTGGTTCTTCATACTCCGGACATATAGGCGCCAAATACTCTGACTCACCTTGACCAGGTCCATCAAATGCCAGCGTTGCAATACCTCTATCAAGAAATACTCTCTCGTTTGTTTCCATCTCCTCTTTTGCTGAGTCTAATCCCATACACATAATGACAACTGGCGGGTTATCAATATTTTTTGGCTTTCTAAGATTGCCATACATCGTGAGATTATTCCAATTTATTTCAATTCTTTCACCAAGAGGATCTGCAAGTTCCATGGATTTTTTGTGATATTCAACTGCAAATGCATGTGTTTGTCTCATTTGCTTAGGATCTTGAACAAACAGAAATTTTCCAAAATGGCAACAAACGGCAGCTGTATTGTAATGTTCAGCCGCGCTTAAATTATAACCATTAATTCGCGCCTTATCTCCAAGTGCCCCATGAATGTGCCCTTTCATTTCCCACTCATTGCACCATTCATCCCATTTACTAATCGATGCAGATACATCATTAAAATCTGATAGTGGAACACCATTAGAGACAAATCGATATGACCAGTGGGATACAGCTGTAAGTAATTTTTCGTCTTTATTTTGCATAAGATCAACCTCATATTTTAAAATAAAAATTCTAAAATAATTTTAATATTTATTGTATATTAAATATAAGGACAATGGGAAAAAATGTATAAAATAATTGTTGGTGGAAAAATACATCAAAGTGGAATTAATCTATTAGAGAAAGTAAACAACTTTGAAGTTATTATTTTACCTGATGCAAGCCAAGAAACACTTGAAAATAACATCTCCGATGCAGATGGGGTCTTATTGCGATTACAGTCTTTCACAAAGTTAATGATCGACAATTCACCAAAACTAAAAATATTGTCAAGGAATGGAGTTGGGTATGATCGTATCGATATTCCTGAATTGACGAATAGGAAAATTCCCCTCACAATTGTTGGTGATGTCAATTCAGGCAGTGTAGCAGAGCATACCATTATGTTTATTCTTGATTTATTGAAAAATAGCAAAAGACATGATGCAATGGTCCGAGGGGACAAATGGAAAGATAGAGATCTGCTAATATCAAATGATTTTGCCAGAAAAAAAATATTAATAGTTGGCTTTGGTAAAATCGGACAAAAAGTTGCAAAAATTGCGCTTGCTTTTAATGCACAAATTAATATTTATGATCCATATGTAGATAATCAAAAAAACTTTCCAGACAATTATAATTTTTTTGATGAATTAGATACCGCTATCAAGGACTCAGAAATAATCACGTTACATGCGCCAGGGATGGGAAAACCTATCATAGGGAAAGATGAGATAGAGTTAATGCAAGAAAATACAATTCTAATAAATACATCGCGCGGTTCCCATATCGACCTAAATGCTCTCTTGGAAGGACTAAACTCGGGCAAACTTAGAAGTGCAGGTCTTGATGTTTTCCCCGAAGAGCCACCTGACATCTCTGATCATAAAGTATTTAGTCATGAAAAAGTTTTATTTTCGCCACACATAGCTGGGTTAAACAAGGACTGCGCTGCAAGGATGTCCGTAAATTCTGCTCAAAATATAATTGATTATTTTAATGGAAAATTGGGTCCTGAATTCGTTGTAAATAAAGAAATTTTATGATCTTCAACAACGGCTATTAGCCGTTTCTCAGGTGAGGATAAACTTGTGATAGCAATGATCCTTCACAGTAAGTCTTTTCATAAATTGCAGAAGATTGAATTAATTTTAACCATTCAATTACTTTGGTGTTTGAGGCCCATAAATCTGAGCGACCAAGATCTTGCATACGAACTATTACTGGCATAATACAAATATCTGCATACGTTATTGCCTTCCCAAGGAGGAATGGACCACCACTCTCTTCTAACCAAACTTCCATACGATTGCAAGTTGCCTCTATCTTTGCCGTTGACTCATTCATATCTTTTTCGGAAAAACCAGTCCTACCCATCTTCAAAAGAAAGTCTTTTCTCAATGGCTTTGACTCAGCAAGGGCAATAAACTCTTTTTCTGATAAATCCTGAAAGTGTGGTAAAAATGCCATATTATAAGATGGTATCCTAACAGACGGCCCTGCAACCTCATCAAAATATCTTATCATGGCTCTCATTTTTGCAGCGTTTTCAGGCTCGGGTGGGCGAAGAGGATTATGATTTAAATTAATATCTTCAAGATATTCAATTATTACCGAACTATCTATTACTATTTTACCGTCATGGACCAAAGCTGGCACAACTCCGTTAGGATTTATTGATAGATATTCAGGCTTTAGTTGATCACCGGAGAATAAGTCCAGAATTTCCATACTGTAATTTATATTTTTATAGTGAAGAGTATAGCGCACTCGTTGACTGCAAGTTGATTGCAGCGCATTGTATAATTTAAAATTTCCAAGATTCATCTACTTTTTATCATAAAGGTCCAAACCATACATGTAGTTTGCTGCCTTCAAAAATAAAGTTCTATTTACTCCATCTGAATGCAACCATCCTGCTGCATCTCTTAAAAGTTTTGATACTCCAAACTCTTTCATGTAGCCATGCCCCCCATGCACTTCCATAGTCCAAGTTGCAATTTTCCATACAGCTTGACTTGCCATCGCTTTTGGAAGAGCACCCAAGGTCCAATCCCAGCCTTGATCTTGATTATCAGCTAAGTAGCAGGCTCGGTGTGTATATGATCTTGCGGCGTCAAGAAGCATTCTCATTTCACCTAACTGAGCTCGAATACCATCGTGTTCAATTAATGGCCGACCACCTTGAACTCTTATTTTTGCCCATTGCTCTGCTTTTTCGTAGAGGGCGACACCAACGCCTAAACAGCTTGATGCTGCGAATGAGTTACTTGATGGAAAGAACTTTTGAAGTAATTGAAATCCTTTACCAACCTCTCCAACTATATTCTCATCTGGAATAAAACAATCTTGGAAGATTAATTCAGCATTGTTTGCAAGACTTTCACCTAGCTTGTCGTGTACACGACCAATTGTAAAACCTTCACGACCTCTCTCTAAAAGGAAGCAAGTGGTCCCTTCTAGCATTGGCTTACCCTTTTCTGTTTGAACAAATAAAAGATAATGGCTCGCTCTATTTCCGTTAGATATGAAGTGTTTCATTCCATTTATGACATAACCCCCATCAACTTTTTCCGCGGATGTTCTAAAAGGAGTCGGATATGGTAAAAAATAATTTGAGGCATTATCAGGCTCAGTTATGCCAATCGCCAAAACAGCTTCAGGGTCTTTCGAATATGGAATTAATGTCCTCTCAGCTTGTTCTTCATTTAGTGCTTTTTCCATTATGGTTGCAAGTTTCATTGTTTGAGCCATCACAACGGATACACCGACATCTCCAACTGCTAACTCTTCAACAACCATTGCTGTAGTGAGTGAGTCGAGACTTAAGCCACCGTATTTTTCAGAAAGTGTCATTGTTCGAAGGCCAAGTTTATCTGCCTCTTTCACTATCTCTCCACAATATCTCTCTTCAGGTGTTGCTTTTCCATCAAGATCGACTGCCACAGGTTTGACCACGTCATCGACGAATTTCTTAACTGTTTCTAATATTGCTTTTTGTTCTTCTGTCTGAATAAACATTTCATGCATTGGTTGTCTTCCCTTAAAATGAGTTTTTTAACAATATATATATAGTGATTTCTTTCGCAGAAAACAAACGAAAAATAAATTTGACATAAAGTTAAAAGCTGATATTGGTTTTAACTTGGGATATCATAAAAAATAAAGAATATTTCTATATGGAGGTGTTTAAATGCGCAATAAATATCACATATCAAGAAGAAGTTTTTTAGCTGGTACATCTGCTACCGCAATCGGCCTCACCTTTCTGCCATTTAGCCTTAGAGCCAAGGACCAAGATCAACTAAATTTTTATAATTGGGATGATTACATTGGAGAAGATACATTATCGGACTTTGCGAGTGCGGTGGGGGTTAAAACAAACATTGATTTCTTTGCTGATAATGATGAATTATTTTCAAAACTAAGGGAAGGTAATCCCGGATATGACATCATTGTTCCTTCAGATATTTACGTAGAAAAAATGGTAAAAGCAGGGATGCTGGATAGGATCGATCAAGACAAGATATCAAATATGGGAAATATTGATAAAAATTTTTTGAATCCGATATTTGACCCTAATAGAGAATATTCTATACCATATATGTGGGGTACAATCGGCATAGGGTTCAATAAAAAACGAGTAAGCAAAACTCCAGACTCTTGGTCATACATTTACGATTCTGAGATATACTCCGGAAATGTTTCGCTTTTATCGGAAGCTACTGACGTTATCGCCTGCGCACTGAAGTATTTAGGCTATTCTGCAAATACCAAAAGTACAAAAGAATATAAAGAGGCCGAAGAGTTATTAATAGCTCAAAAGAAGCATATCAAAGTTTTTGCTGAAGATAATGGCCAAGATTTACTTGCCTCTGGCGACGTTATCATGGCCCAAGAATATAACGGAGACATCGCACAGATAATGCTCGAAGATGACAATATCAGCTACATCGTCCCCAAAGAGGGTAGCATTATTTGGGAGGATTGCCTTTGCATACCCAAAAATGCCCCTCATAAGGAGAATGCTCACAAATTCATTGATTTTATCTTGCGTGCTGATATTGGAGCGGAGCTTGCTGACTATATTCAATATGCAACTCCAAATAAAGCTGCAAAAAATCTAATGGATGATGAATATAAATCAAACCCAGCTATATTCCCAGCAGATGAAACTGTAAAATTATGCGAAAATATGCTATACCAAGGAGAAGAAGTAAGTAGAATGATCCAAGACACTTGGACCCGTATACTTGCCTCGTGAGTTAATCATGACTCCATTTGAAAGACATAATGATGGCTAGGTGGGCTGTGAGGAGCAAATTTTTCTTCCTCCTACTTTTGCCTGGCCTGACGTGGCTTTTTCTCTTCTTTTTAATTCCATTGTTTATTGTTTTTTCGATGAGCTATGGTCAGAAAGTAGATATCATTGATATAGACTATAACTGGAGTCTTATAAATTACGCGCGTGCAACCGATGGCGTTTACTTTGTTACGCTATTTAAATCTGTGATTATTAGTCTCATAACAACTTTTCTTTGCTTACTAATCGCAATACCCGTTGCTTTTTATATTAGTTTTTCCTCAGTAAGAATAAAATCAATTTTGCTAGTTTCTATATTGCTTCCACTTTGGACTAATTTACTAATTAGAACATACTCGCTAATTGCGTTACTGAGAACAAAAGGACACATTAATAATGCACTCGAGAACTTGTGGGAGTCAGCCAATTACCTCCTAAGTTTCTTTCGTTTGGCTAACCATAACTTTATTGGCGAAAGTTTTACACCTTTAAGTTTAATGCATAATAATTTTTCTGTAATCTTCGGATTAATCTACATTTACGTGCCTTTTATGATAATTCCAATTTATCTAGTATTAGAGAAGATCGATAGAAATATTCTTGAAGCCAGTTACGATCTCGGTGCAAATCATAAAATAACTTTTTTCAAAATAATCATGCCGAATATCAGCGTTGGAATAACTTCTGGTATAATTTTGGTATTCATACCCTGCCTTGGCTCTTTTATTATACCGGAATTATTAGGCGGCGCAGACTCACAAATGATTGGAAATATAATTGAGAGACAGTTTAAATCTGCAAATGACTGGCCTTTTGGATCAGCGCTATCATTTATTTTGATTTATATAACAATAATAATCCTGGGGGTAAGATACGTTTATTCAAAACTTTACTCACGCCTTTATCAGAGAGGTGTTTCATGAAGAAGAGAATACAACATTACACACCAGTCAATTACGCCAAAAATAATACCCTGAAAATAATAACATTTATATTCCTCGTAATTTTATATCTACCTATAATTAATTTAATTATGTTCAGCTTTAATGACTCAAAACGAAACATTGTGTGGCGAGGATTTACCAGCAAGTACTATGAAAAATTGTTCGAAAATGAGATGCTTTTTCTGGCTTTTTCAAATTCTATGACAATTGCAATAACCTCAACAATAATTTCAACCTTTTTAGGTATAACAACTGCAATTGCACTCTGGAAATTCAATTTTTATTTAAAAAAATATTATGACGTTGCGTTACTATTTCCCATCATAATCCCAGAAATTTGTATGGGTATATCTATGTTAGTTTTCTTCAATTATATTAACTGGCCAAATTTCCAATTATGGCCATTTACTCTATCAAGCATTATCATTGCACATGTCTCCTTCATTTTTCCATTTGTTGCAATTATAATCAGAGCAAGACTATCAATGTTGAATAATGAAATTTTAGAGGCAGGCCAGGATCTTGGTGCGAGCAAATATCAAGTAATTAGAAAAATAATAATTCCATTTATGAGTCCTGCGCTTGTCGCCTCTGCTCTTCTTGCTTTTACACTATCACTTGATGATTTTGTAGTTACCTTTTTTACATCCGGCCCAAATAGCGTAACACTCCCGGTTAAAATTTACTCGATGGTCAGATTTGGAATTAGCCCTGAAATAAATGCTATATCAACATTACTGATTTTGATAATTATAATTTGCACTTATTTTGCAATTAGATTTCTATCCAAAAGTAATAGAGAGTTCATGAAATGACAGAGAAAAAGACTACCATTGAACTAAAGAAATTAACTAAGAAGTTCGGAGATATTATTGCTGTTAACGATGTGTCATTAAAGATCTCTGAAAATGATTTTTTTACCATATTGGGTCCATCTGGTTGTGGAAAATCAACTATCTTAAGATTAATTGCTGGTCTTGAAGTTCAAGATAGTGGAGCTGTTATAATAAATAATAAGGACTCTAGTTTTGTCCAAGCAAACGAGAGACCGGTTAATATGGTCTTTCAGTCATACGCACTCTTCCCACATCTTAGTGTGCGAGATAATATTGAATTTGGCCTAAAATTAAAAAAAATAAGCAATACAGATATAAAAATAAGAGTTGAAGAAATACTCGAACTTGTAAAAATGAATGGTTATGATTTCAAGCTGCCATCAGAACTTTCGGGCGGCCAAAGACAAAGAGTTGCCCTTGCACGAGCAATTGTTAATAAACCCAAAATTGTACTTTTAGACGAACCACTCTCGGCATTGGATGCAAATTTGAGAATGGAAATGCAACAAGAGCTCGTTAATATTCAGCGTAATCTGAAAATGACTTTTATGCTTGTGACCCATGATCAAGATGAAGCGCTTTCAATATCATCAAAAATTGCAATCATGGAAAATGGAAAAATTATTGAGACAAATACTGCAACAAATATGTATGAATACCCATCAAAAAAATTCAGTGCAGAGTTCCTCGGACGAATAAATATAATAGAAGGTGCTTCATCTTTAATTGATAATAGAATGCTTTTTAATAGTGACACATTTGGAAAAATTAATCTCGAACGAGATATTAAATTACCGAAAGATGGTGTGCTTGGAATTAGACCTGAAAAAATAATCATTGAGACTGGACTTAATAAACAGAAGAATAGAGTAAGCATGAACGGCACAATTACCAATTGGACCTATTATGGTGATGTGAGCTACATTACGATTGAGCTGAAGAATAAATCAAAAGTTTATATCAATGTTCAAAACGTCCATAGAAACTCTCTGCAAGAGCTGAATATAGGTAAAAAACTGTTCGCTTCGTTCGATATTAATGATCTTATAATTTTGGAAAAGTAATACTTTCCTATAATAAAAATTTTGCTATAGTATTTAAATTCAAAACAAGATTAGGAATTGGAAAATGTCGATATTTGATACTGAAAAGGTAATTGCAATTGAAGAACATTACATAGATCCGAATGTTACAAAACTCCAAGAAGAGAGTACTAAGAATACTAAAATAAGAAATCCGAAAATGGTGGCCAGAATGGAAGATTTTGGTGGTGAGAGAATCGAAGAAATGGATGCAGCAGGCATTGATGTCCAAGTACTTTCTATTGCGCCTCCAGGCATTCATAATTTACCTGCTGATGTTGCAGTTGATGCAGCCAAAATGACAAATGATTACTTAGCGAACAAAATATCAGAAAACCCAAAAAGATTCAGAGCTTTTGCTTCATTGCCAATGCAAAACCCAGAAGCGGCAGCGAAAGAGCTTGAGAGATCCGTAAAAGATCTAAACTTTGTTGGTGGCATGATCCATGGCCTCACTAATTCAAAATTTGATGATGGAAAGGAGTCTTGGCCAGTATACGAAACTGCTGCAAAACTTGATGTACCGATATATTTACACCCGGGTATGCCTCATCATGAAGTAAGAAAGACCTATTATCAGGACTACACAGAAGAGTTTGCTTTGTTCCAGCAAGCTGCATGGGGATATACTGTAGAAACAGCAACAATGGCGATTAGACTTGTTCTTTCAAGAGTATTCGAGAAAATACCAAATCTTAAAATTATTTTAGGTCATCTTGGTGAGACCTTACCTTTCTTGTTATGGAGAGTTAATCATAACTTAAAAAGACCAGGTAATGCCCCAATAGAATTTAGAGAGGTTTTTTGCAATAATTTTTATGTTACGACAAGTGGTAATTTCTCTGATCCAGCATTATTATGCTGCATGCAAGAAATGGGAGTAGATAGGATATTATTTGCTATAGATTGGCCCTTTATAGACAATAAACTTGGTGCAGATTGGTTTGAAAATATCTCAATATCAAAAGAGGATAAAGTTAAGATATTGAACGGTAATGCTTCACGTATATTTAAGTTATAATCTTGGATATAAACAAAAATTAGAGCTCTGGGACATCTAGGCCTATTCCCACAACCTCGTCTTCAATTGGTACCCTAAATGCATCATTAAATAAATTTAGGGAGACCATAACCGTTGCTGTCAGGGCAATCTCAACCATTTGCTTTGGCGTGTAGTGATTTTTAAAATTATCAGCCACTTTATTTGGGATATTTGATGCATCAATCATCATATGGTCCACGAAACTTAGAGCTGCCTTTTCTGGTTCTGAAAAAGCCTCGTGGTTGTCTGAGTCCTGAATATTCTTTATTTTATCCTCTTCAACACCCATTTTTCTTAAGTGCTCTATTTGATGAGTCGAACAATAAAAACAAGTATTTCGTGTGGCGACTTTGTATCTAATTAGCGCTTTAAAAGGTTTAGGAAGTTCACCCAGCTCCCATGTTGATTGCCAGTAATTTCGAGATGCCATGCCAAAATCGTCAGAATGAGCCATTGCCCTAGCGCTATTATTAATCCTCGAACTTCCTTTTGCCTCATTTAGGTCTTTGATCAGTGACATAAATTGTGAGCTGAACTCATCGTTGGATAATAATGGAACAACTGTATTTGCATTCAAATTTCTATCAAGTTGACTTTTCATCTCTTTCTCCCAATTAAACTGCGCTTGGCATTCGAAGATACTCACTCCCATCTAGTTTCACAATTATAGAGACAGGCTTATCTAATTTCAATGCCTTCTTAATTCCATCAACTAATTCTGGAACAGAATGAGCTTCTATGGCATCTATTCCAAAACTCTCAACAATTTTTTTGTAATCAATTTTTTCAAAGCTAGTTGACTCAGTATTATATCCTTTTTTTAGCTGCTTAGATTTTACTTGTGTCAAGCCATTATCAACCATTATTACTTGTATCATTGCAATATCTAATCGCTTCCATGTAGCAAGCTCCCCTGCATACATTAGGAAACCGCCATCGCCCACAAATGAAATGACAGGCGCTTTTGGTAATGCCATTTTAGCTCCCATTGCAGCGCCCAGGGAGAAGCCCATCGGAGAGAGACCATTTGAAACAAAATATTTTAAAGGTAAGTTCGTCAGCCATGCTTGGGATGCAAGTGATTTATGAGCCCCCGCATCTGCAGCTATTATGGTTTCCTCGGGGACAACCTTCCTGATCTCTTTATATACAGCTTGTGGCGCTATGCCACTTGACTCTCTATATTCTGAACTTATGCCTAACTCAAAATTATGAATCTTATCAAAGCAGTCCCTCGCTTTTTTTAACCAACCTAAATCTGTCTCCCTTTCCCCTAACAGATTTTGAAGTGAGTTTAAAGTCTCGGCCATATTACCTTTTAACCCAACACTCACAGGTTGAAATGTTCTGTCATTCACATCAGCGTCGTCAATGGATATAATTGGTACTTTTGATTTGTATGGTCTAATAATATCCCAACCATCTAAACCAACCGTGATAATTAAATCAGCCTCTTTAAGCATCTCATCGATAGGAGTCCCAAACCAACCATACATACCTAAATAAAGTGCATCATTGCATGGAATATTACCAACTGCCTGAAGGGTTACGGAAGCTGGTGCATTAATTTTATGTATAAACGAAAGCAATTCATCTGATATTTTCGATGCAACAGAACCAACCCCAGCAACAACAATCGGCTTTTTGGACGCAGTAATCAAATCATTAGCTTTATCTAATGATTTTTTGTCTATTGTTCTTGATTTATTGGTACTCGTTATTATTCCATCAATTTCAGAGTCATCTATGTCAATCTCTGCTATGGCCTGCACCGGTGAGATTGGGAGATAGACAGCACCGGGTCGTGGATCTATCGCTACATTATATGCCCTGTCTAGAAGTGTGGTTACATTAGCTGATGTAATCTCTTCAGACAGTTTTGTAATTAGCCCACCAAATGCTACCAATGGGACCTCCTGATGGGGATTTTTTGATAAAAGTTCAGGGTCTATTATTGCAGAGAAAACAATTATTGGACGACGGTCAAGGTGAGCTGATGCTATACCCGACGCAAGATTTGTTATACCTGGTCCTTTAGTTACAATTACAACACCTGGCACACCTGTAATTTCACCATATGTTGAAGCCATATATGCTGCTGTATTCTCATGATGGGTCAAAACATACTTTATGCCCTGATCAGAGAATGCATTGATTAAATTAATTGTATCACTACCGGGTGTCCCGAATACCTGCTTCACGCCTCTTTTCTTTAGATATTTCGCAATAAAATCACAAATATACATCATTTCTCCTCTATTAGTTTACCGATTGGGGCTCCATTATCTGAATATATATAGAGGGCATCACCTACTTGTGCAGCGTCTTCAATCCCAGCTGTTATATAAATGCCCAATGCTGTCTTTATATTTGCAATCTTTCTTGGCTTCCAATCCTTTTGTCCCAACATATGCCGAATTACAGAAATTTCTTCTACTTTTCCTTCATTAATGCTTATCGCGTCGAATTCAGTATTACCACACTCTGAACAAAAATATTTTTTTGGGAATGTAAATTTATTACAATTACTACATTTTTGAACAAATAATTTTTCCATTTATATTGCCTCTAATATTGTTGCCGCAACTGTTCCACCATGCCTATATAAGGTCATTCCATAACCAGTAGCAATTCCAAAATTTACATTATTTAACTGTCTCTCACCAGCCCTATTTTGTAACTGTAAAACAACTTCACCAATTCCATTCAATCCTCCGGCCATTCCGCCTGGTTGACCTGCTGAAAGCATACCACCCCAAGTATTAACCGCTTGAGTCTGCTGTTCCATGCCTTCAAGATAGTCCCTAAATTTTTCATTTTTTATTATTCCAAGGTCATTCAACTGTGCGAGTACAATTGCTGGATAGTCATCATAAATACTCAGCACGCCAATATCGACTGGTGCTAATTTTGCCGTTCCAAAAAGCTTATCTTTAAAAGTTGAAATGCCTGTTGCTGTTCCATCACCCTCTTGATTTTCATAATTAAAACTTTGTTCAAATGCTCTGATTCTGACCTGCCTTTCAAGTCTTTCGTTTTCGTTTCTCGAGATTATTATTGCGTAAGCACCAGCAACAACAGGTACACAGTCATACCTACAAAGGGGGTCAGCGACTAAGGGGGCATTATTATATTCTTCTTCAGTTAATTCTTTTTTATAAACAGCATATGGATTTTTTGATGCCCAATTACGCTGAGATATCAAGAGGTTTGCATAATCACTTTTTTTTAAATTATACTTTTTCATTTGCCTAGAGGTAACCAATGAATAAACTCCATTTGGGCCACCATGCCCAAGAGGCGCAAGATGATCTCTTGTAGCGCTATTGTAAGAATTAGCGATTTTTGCATATCCGGAAAGTCCAGTCGCATCTCCTGCAAGAATCAATATATTATTTGCATCTCCGGTTTTAATCGCACGTGACGCATGTCCTAACATATTCATTGCAGACGAGCCACCATTTGTGTCTTGGAGTAACCAGTTTAAACTAAAGCCAAATCGCCAAGCTATATCAATTGCGGAGTCCGGAGTAATAGAGAATGATGCAATAGCGAGGCCGTCTATTTCTTGATGCTTCAGATTTGCATCCTGTAAAGCATCCAATACGGCATCTTTCATAAGGTTTTGTATTGTTTGCTCGTCATTTGGATGTCTTGTGTAAATAGACTGTCCGACACCAATAATTCTAGGATCAAACATAGACTCTTAATTTACTAGATATATTGGAATTTCAGAATGTAGCATGAGGTGCCGAGTGGCGCCGCCAAATATAATTTCTCTCAGACGACTTTGAGTGTAAGCGCCTTTTACAATAAGATCAGCGTCAACAGATTTACTAAAATCAAGTATGGCATCACCTATCTTTTTTTCATCACCTGATATTGTTACTGGCTTAGCATCTATTCCATGAGAAGCTAAGAGTTCAGAAACCTGTTCGCCGCTAGGGCCTTCAGTTATAACCTTTTCCACAGTCAAAATTGTGACATTATTTGCTTTCTTTAGTATTGGTAAAGCAGCAAAAACGGCTCTTGAACTTTCGGTTGTGCAATTCCAAGAGATTACGACTTCTTTACCAATATCAATCTGCTTATTCATGGGGATCAGCATTACTGGTCTACCACCATCGAATAGTATTGTTTGAATGGAACTTAGGCTTGCACTTTGAAGCTCTTGATAGGGTCTCGAGATAATCACTACATTATACACCCTGGAGAGATCTCCCAAATATTTCTGATTCTCAAGCTCCTCAGATAACCACTTGTATTTTAAATCACTCAAATCACTATCACTCTTTTTCAAGGTATTTATATGATCCATAAACTTCTCTTTGTATTTTATCGCCTCTTCCTTGTTTTCGTCGTGATGCAAGGAGTCAAAGACTATTGAACCTTCCTGCGCAATAAAGCTATCTATTCTCTGATGAATGGCAACGCCACTAACGCTAGAATTGTATTTCTTGGCAAGAGAAACTGCGCAATCTACAAGGTGGGGTATTGTCTCGATATATTCGAATGGTAATAATATATTTCTCATCTTAATTTCTTGTACTTTACAAACCTTTCATTAGATCATTTACGTCAATTGGAAGTTCAAGTTCTTTTCCAGTCTTTGATGATAAATCCATTGCCATAGTTAAGACTAGATTTCGATGGCCTTCCTCCGCGGTCGCATGCGGCGTATCCTTGCCGAGGTATATTCTGCTAAACCAAGAATTTGTTTCCTCTCTCATTGGACCCCACAAATCACCATTATAAATATCACCGGGCGGAAAGCTTGTAAGAAAGTCTACATTTCTCGTAGCCTCTATTTGCAATCCTTCCGGCCTATATGCTGGTCCCTGATTGAATTCTGTTGCCAAAATTACATCTCTATGGGTATCCTCAATATCGATAACACCCTTTGTGCCTACAACACCAATTTCAAGTCCATAAACAGCTCCAGGCCAAACTTTTGGTAGCGCCCAACAAATGTTCATGCTAAAAATTGTACCATCTTCCATAGTGAAAACACCGAATGTTGCGTCTTTGGTTCCGAGCTCAGCCATGATTTTTTCTGTTGATCGTGCAAAAATTGAGACAGGCTTGGCTTGATCACCAAGCATCCATAAAGCCATATCTAAGCTATGAGTACCTGAGACAACCATTGGTGTTAAATGTCTTCTATCTTGAGATAATCTTACTTCCCCTGTTGGAGCCATTTTATTCATGAATGCTCTGACCACAACAGCAGTTGCCTCACCTATTTGCCCATTATTTATTCTTTCTTTTACAGCAAGGAAGCGCCTTCTAAATCTTTGTGTATAGCCAACAACTGCATCAACTCCTGCCTCTTGGATTGCATTCAGAACTTTTAGAGACTCAACAGCGTCTGTCGCTAGCGGCTTTTCGATAAGCATTGGAAGTTTTCTTTCAACAGCTGAAAGTATTGGCTCAACATGGCTCCAAGTTGATGTGGCAATAATTACTGCATCAACCTCAGGTCTCTCAATTAACTCTCTAAAATTAGTTGTAAAGAAATCTGCTTTTATATCTTCTTTTAACTTTAATCCCAAGTCTTCATTGATATCGGAAAGCCCAATCCATCCAATCCCAGGGTATTCTTTGGCGAGAGTTGAACGCATCCTACCAACAACACCACAGCCAACAACTGCTAGACCTAGTTTCTTATCACCTGCCATATTCATACCCCTTTTTTATGACTTTATTCTACTCAAAAATCTTAATTATTCAATTCATTTAAATTTATTAGGAGCGAGTATCTCTTGTCTTCTTCTTATATTTCTCGTATAGGTCTGGTCTGTTCTTTTCTGTAGTAAGAAGGGACTGGCTAAATCTCCATTTACTTATTGCCCCATGATCTCCCGACAAAAGTACATCGGGTATTTTCAATCCACCATACTCTCTTGGTAATGTGTATTGGGGATATTCTAATAGCCCATCCTCATAGCTCTCGTTCTCTTTTGAAGCTTTTGAACTCAACACGCCATCTAATAATCTTACACAAGAGTCAATTATATTGATCGCTGCAATATCTCCATTTGTGAGAATATAATCACCGATTGATAGCTCCAGTGCTCCAGTTGACTCAATTATTCTTTGGTCAATTCCCTCAAATCTTCCGCACAGAAATATCAGACCTTCATTTTTTACCAGATCTTTTGTTATTTTTTGATCATATTTAGTACCTCTTGCCGCCGGCACAATTAATGGTCTTGTATCACCATTTTGTCGCATATTATTAATGATTGGAAGCACGATATCTGCTCTCATAATCATACCAGGTCCACCACCTGCTGGAGAGCCGTCGATCTTTACTTTCTTATTATTTTGCCTCTTTTCTAGTGGAATTATTTCAAGACTCCATTTTCCTTCAGCTAAGGACTTGCCAATATTACTATACTGAAGTGGCCCAGGAAATAACTCAGGCGTTGTCGTAATTATCGATATTTTCCATGTAACGTTACTCATCTCAGGTCAGTTCTACCCAATCTTAACCGTTATGATTTCTATCAACAAAATACACTTTTATTGCTCTGATTGATATAGATAATTAATGTGTTTATGGGATAGCTATAATTATTTTTCTTTATCTTCGGCGGGTGCTTCTGCTGGTGCTTCTTCGGCTT
>CEPJ01076090.1_pt1 | contig 24228 bp, 17 predicted proteins | sample 530561 | NCBI WGS metagenome assembly CEPJ01 (sample SAMEA2620404, study PRJEB7988) | marine metagenome | biome: marine biome (ENVO:00000447); feature: surface water layer (ENVO:00002042); material: "saline water (ENVO:00002010), including plankton (ENVO:xxxxxxxx)" | depth 5 m
TTTTGCAGAGGACAAGAATTTTCATCGTGTTCTTTTCAAACCATCTGCAGCCATACAGGCTAGGGAACTAACACAATTACAATCAATACTTCAAAATCAAATTGAAAGATTTGGTTCTCACATGTTTAAAGAGGGTGCAATCATCCTTGGTGCAAGAACTAACTATGATAATCAATATTTTGGAGTAAGGGTTGAAGATACAAATCCAAATGGAAGTGGAGTTCAAGCCACTGAATCTTTTCGTACTGAATCTGTAGGTAAATTTTACCAAGGACAAACAACAGGAGTTGTAGGTAAGGTTGTAAATACAAGTCAAAAAACTACAGATGATGCATTAACACTTCATGTTAAGTATCAAGCAACAGGTAATGTTGGTTCTACATTTTATACAGAATTTCAAGATGGTGAAATACTAAATGAGGTAACTCAAAATTCAGATAATCTTGGTGGTTATTCTTCTGCATCATCCAATAATCAATTTAGAGTTTTTTCAATAAGTGGTTCTACAGATATAGGGTCAATGGTTGGTTCTGCAGCTAGTATATCCGAAGGTATTATATACACTAGAGGTATGTTTGTCAAGGTGCCTGCACAAACCATTATACTAGAAAAATATTCTAATACTCCATCCTACAAGATTGGTGTAGATATTGCAGAAACACTTACAACTTATACAGAAGATTCAAGTCTATTAGATAATGCAGCTGGTTCGTCAAATGAAAATGCGCCAGGAGCGGATAGACTTACAATCACACTAACTCTTGCAAAGAAATCATTAACTGCAACAGACTCAACAGACTTTATAGAATTAATGAGATTGTCTGGTGGTGAAGTTGTTAAGAAACAAGAAATAACAGAATATAACAGACTACAAGAAACTCTTGCACGAAGAACATTTGATGAATCTGGTGATTATACATTACAACCTTTTACTCTAGGATTTAGAGAACATTTAAATGATTTATCAAATAATGGTGTTTATACATCTACTGATAGTCCAAGAGGAGACTCAGAAAAATTCATAGGTACATTATCTGCTGGTAAAGCATATGTAAGAGGTTTTGAAGTAGATAAACAAACTCCAACCTTTTTAACATTTGACAAAGCAAGAACAACACTATCAAAAAATAATGTTGCATCACCATTTAGAATTGGTAATTTTTTAAGAGTTAATAATACTTTTGGATTACCAGATATAGATGAAGAAAATCCAGTAAATTCTTACAGTACAATAAATCTTTATGATACTGCATTAGGTTCTTCTGGTAATGGAACTGGTGGTGGACAACAAATAGGTTTTGCAAGAGTAAGAGCATACGAAGGTAATGCAGATTCAACCGATGACGAAGTATATCTATTTGATATAACAATGTTTACTAAACTTGGTGCATCTGGTAATTTTGGTACTGGGTTTGTTCAAGGTATAAAAGTAAAAGGACAATCTTCTGGTGCAACAGGTATTACTGCAACAGACTCAAGTAGTTCCTCAACTATGTTATTACATAGTGTTGTAGGTACATTCCAAGCAAACGAAACTGTACAAGTATTTAACGATAGTAGTAAAACAAAAGCAACTAACTCACTTAGAATATATGACTCTGGTGAAATCAAAAGATTACATCAAGATAGGGGAACTGGTAATCAGGCTGTATTTGGTGCAGATGTAGTTTTAGAAGATAACTTCTTTTTAACAGGAAGTGCAAGTGTCACATCAGATACCGAAACATCTAGTGCAGATACCATCACAGGTTCAGCATCAAGGTTCTTATCAGAACTTGTAGTAGGAGATAAACTTTTATTACCTAATGGTAATACTACTACAGTGCTATCAATCAGTAGTAATACTTCTATATCTGTTTCTGATATTAGTAGTACAGCAGAAGTTATAACAGGAAACATAATAAGACAAAGAGCAAAGTTTCAAAGACCAGACCAAACAGTTGCAATCTCTGGTTTACCAAATCAAGGTATTAAAGACATTTCACAAGTTGAAACAGAAATAATTAGAAGACAAAAAAATATTACAGTTGCTAGTAATACAGTCACTATGTCTGCATCAGATGGTACATTTGTTGCATTTTCAGAAGATGATTATCATGTTGCATTACCAGATGGAAGTAAACTAGCTTTAAATGATACAGGTGGAGTAGGACAAGTCACTGGAGCTGGAACAAATTCAGTAGTAATTAATGTAGGAAGTGTTTCTGGTGTTTGTAAAGTTATTGCAACTTTACAAAGAGCAACACCAACCATAAATGCAAAAACTTTTGTACAAGGTGCATGTATAACAGTAAACTCTGCAAGTGTGTCAAATAATTATGGAATTGGTTTCCAAGATAAAGATATATCATTGGGTGTTGCAGATGTGTATGCAATAAGAGGAATCTATGAAGGTGGTGATGCACTTAATCCTACAGGTGGTTCGTCTGCATCAGATTTTGTGACTACACCTTTACCACCATCATTTACATATACACCAGATGGTGGTGGAAATGCATTAACCAATGCTGGAACAGAAATCGTAGGAGTTGTCTCTGGTGCAAGAGGTATTTTAATTGATAACGATGGAACATCAAACTTCTTTTACTATGTAGAAAACTCTCCACTATTCCAAAGTGGTGAAGGAATAACATTCGTAGATGGAACATCTAAATCTGGAACAATTGCAAATGTTACAAAAGGTTCAAAAAATATTACAAGTAGTTATATATTTGATGATGGTCAAAGAGATGGTTTTTATGGTTTAAGTAAAATTACTAGAAAAGAATCTGGTTCTGCACCACAAAATCCAATCATGATTGTATTTGATTACTTTACACATGGTTCTGGAAATAACTTTACAGGTGTTGCATCTTATCCAGGCTTATCACCAGAAGAAATACCAGTTTATGAATCAGACAGATTTGACCCATCTGCATCTCTTGATGAAGATGGTGTATTTAACCTTGCAGACTCAATTGACTATAGACCAGTAGCAGCTAGATTAGTCACAGATAATCCAGACCATGATGTGTCAACTGCACAGGATATCTCTTCTGTTATATCTGTAAAACCATTTGATTATAGTCAAACAAGTTTTGATGGAAATGGATACGCACCAGACCTTGCAAAAATAGGTTCTAATATAACAATAGATTACGAATATTATTTACCAAGAAGAGATAGAATATTTTTATCTTCACAGGGTGAGTTTATAGTTGTCACAGGTGAACCATCTGAAAATCCAGTAAAAGGTGCAAAGGTTGATAATGCAATTGAGATTGCAGAAATATTCATACCAGCATTTACTCCAGATGTAGGAGAAGTACAAACTAAACTGATACATCATAGAAGATATACCATGAGAGATTTAGATGGTATACAACGAAGACTAACACAATTAGAAACAGCAGTCTCACTTTCTATGTTAGAAGAGAAGACTGAAACATTACAAGTTTTAGATGATGATGGATTTGATAGATTTAAATCTGGTTTTGTTGTTGATGCATTCAAAGGTCATGGAGTCGGAGATGTATTTCATCCAGATTATGGTGTATCAATAGACCAGAAAAATGGAGTATGTCGTCCAGCACATAGAACAAATTATTTTGATTTAAGTTATAATAGTGGTTTATCATCAACAATAACTAGAAGTGGTGATTTACTTACATTACCATTTACAGAAGAAACACATATCACATCTACAAAAGCATCTAAACAAGTTAATGTAAACCCATATGATGTTGCAAACTTTGTAGGTAGATTAGAATTAAGTCCAGATAAAGATGTTTGGCATGACATGGAACAATTACCAAATATTATAAGTTCTCAAGAAGGTAATTTTGATGCAATATTAGCTGGTGTAGAAGTAGGAACAGTATGGAATGACTGGCAACAAACATGGGCAGGAGCTCCAATAATTACAAGACAATCAGATGAAGTAATTGAGACAAGAAGATTTTCTGGTATAGCTCGTGGTGACTTTGAAGCAGAACCAGAAAGGAGAAGAGGACGAAGAAGAAGATTCAGAAGAAGAAGAGGAAGAAGGGGTGTTCGTACCACAGTGACAAGAACTATTCCTACAGTAGAATCTAGAACAGGTATAGTCACAAATGTTGTTGAAGATATTGTAGAAACAAGAGCAGATAGAGTTGTAGGTGTATCTGCAATCAACTTCATGAGAACTATCGATATAACCATATCTGGTGAATTGTTAAAACCAAATACTGCATTAAATGTATTTTTTGATAATGTTCAAGTAAATGCACATTGTACTCCTTCATCTGCAACTTATGGTGTAAGTGGTGGAACTGCAAAAGGAACACAATTAAAAACAGATAACCAAGGTAAATTAAATGCAATCTTTACTGTACCTAATACAGATGCACTTAGATTTGAAACTGGTATTAGAACATTAAAGGTTACTGATACTGCAACAGTAGATAGTGAATTATCTACTACATCTGCATTTACTAACTTTATGGCAAATGGTTCATTAACATCTCAACAAACAGAATTTATATCTACAAGAAATGGTAGAGTAGTACAAGAAACAGTAAACGAAGCAAGAGGTGGACAATTAGTCACAACAAACTCATCAACAAGATGGGTTGACCCACTTGCACAATCATTCTTAATAGAAAAAGAAGAAGGTGTGTTTATAAATTCAATCGAAGTATTCTTTAGTGCAAAAGATGGTGGTGGTTTACCAGTGACATGTTCTATTAGACAAATGTTAAATGGTTCACCAACTCAAAAAGTATTACCTCTTGCAGAAAAAACTTTATATCCAAATGAAGTTAATGTTAGTGTAAATGCACAAACACCTACTAAGTTTACTTTTCCAGCACCAGTTTATTTAAATCCACAAACAGAATATTGTTTTGTACTTGAATCAAACTCAAATGCATATTTAACATGGGTTGCAGAAATGGGTGACTTTGATGTACATACAAAAGAACCAATTGACAAACAACCATATGCTGGTGTATTATTTAAATCACAAAACAGTTCAACATGGACACCAGAACAATTACAAGATTTAAAATTCAATATTAACAGATGTAAGTTTACTTCATCATCTGGTAAAGTTGTATTAGAAAATAATGCAGTACCAGTTAAAAAACTAAAAAACAATCCAGTTCAAGTTTTTGGTAGTGCAGATAGAGACAGAGTAAAAGTATTCCATCAAGCACATGGTATGTATGATACAGATTCTAAAGTTATACTTGCAAATGTAAAAGGTGATAGGTCTAATAGTATTAGAACATTTACAGTAGGAAGTCCAGCAGGAACTGCTGCTGGTGCAGCTGGTTCATATACTGCAACTGGAATTGCAAGTGGAAATGGTAAAAGTGCAACATTTAATTTAACATTATCGGATACAAATCAAATTACATCTGGTACAGTAAAACTAAACAACCCAGGCTCACAATATGCAGTTAATGAAACTTTTCAAATTCCTAATAGTCAAGTTGGTGGTACTGGTTCAGATGCATTTGTTACAATTACAGTAAACACTGTAGAAGATTCATTAGGTGGAATACCTATTAGTTTAATCAACGCAACAAATCAAATTGCATCTTTTGATATGGATTCATATGAATTTGATGTGTCTATACCATCTACTATGTTAGGTGCAGTTGAACCTACAAGAGGTGGTGGTGAAGATGTCACTGCAACAGAAAATATGTACTACGATGTACTGCATACTTTAGTACCTAATATAATACATCCTAAAACAGGAATAACATCTGAAATATTTAGAACAACTACAGGACAAATAAATGGTGATGATAATAGTTATTCTAGAAACTCTGCTGGTGAAGTAATTGTTCTTAACGACAATAACTTCTTATTTAATTCTGGGATTGTTGCATCAGAGGTAAACGAAACTGATAATATGTCTGGAGTTAAATCATTTAAATTAGAACTTGATATGACATCGACATCTGATTTTGTTTCACCAGTAGTTGATGTCGGTTCTATAGGTGCAAACACTATTATGAACAGAATTGATGCTGGTACTACTGCAACTAATACAGGAACAGTTGCATCAACAGAACCAGAAGGTGATAACAATGCAGCTATCTACTGTACAAGATTAGTACAATTAGAAAATCCAGCATCACAACTTAAAGTTGTCTTTGATGGATTTAGACCAGCAGGTATTGCAGATGGACAGATAAGAACATACTTTAAATTATTAAAATCAGATTCTACTCTTCCATTTGAAGAACTAGGATGGACAGAATTTGCAACTACAAATGTACCAGATGCAGACTCAGGCAAATTTAGGTCATATGAATATGATGCACTAGACTTAGAAGAGTTTGTAGGATTTGCAATCAAAGTAGTAATGCAAAGTAAAAGAACAGTTGAACCATGTGCAATAAGAGCATTTAGGAGTATAGCACTTGCGTAAAAAAGTAGAAGGACATAAACATCTTGTAAAAGATGAATTTAGCAAAGCAGTTATAAATACTGATAAGGATGCTTATACTTTGTATAAAAAACGAAGAACTCTTATACAAGCAAAAAATGGTGAGATAGAACAATTAAAATTAGAAATGTCAGAATTAAAAATGATGATGACACAGGTTTTGGAAAAATGCAATGGCGAAGAATGTAAGTAATAATCAAACTTTAGAAGAGTTTAGACAATCGTATAACGACTTAGTAGATGAAGTTGGTGGATTAGGTTCGCTTAGAACCAGTCAAAAAGGTTCTTTAGTAGATTCTATTAATAGTATCATTGACCAGTATTTCTTTTTTCAAGACTTTGAATTCGATGGTTCAGATGGTTCAAGTTCAAATAGAACATTTAGTGGTACAGATAACTTTGGTGAAACACTACAGTATTCTGTTAATAGACTACTAGTATTTAAGAATGGTACACTACTTAGAAGTGGTACAGACTATTCTGCAACCAATGGTACAAGTATTACTCTTGCAACATCAGCTGCAAATTCAGACATTATAAGAATTACATCCTTTACAGGTTCATACGAAGGTGTTGCTGGTGCAACTCAAGCTGCAACAACACAATGGACTAAGACTGGTGCTGGTTCTATTTACAATCATGATACTACAGGTGGAGTTGTAATTAATGCAGATGCAACTGGTATTGTCACTGCTCCCCCATCTGGAGTTGGTGTACAGATAGAATCAGATGGTGCAGATATATTTTTAAATGCTGGTGGTTCTTCAAACAAGGTTGATGTCAATGCTAACTTAAGTTTAAGAAGTGGAATGAAACTGCAAAAAGCAGGTGGAGATATTGCAATAGGTGATATTCAAGGATTACAAGCTGCAGTCAGAGGAGCTATAACTGCAAGTGGAGATATCTCATACGATAATTCAACAGGTGTAATTTCATTCAGTCAAGCAGATGCACCAGTGACCAGTGTTGCTGGTAAAACAGGTGCAGTCACACTTGCAGAGGGAGATGTTTCATTTACAGGTGGTAGTTTACAAGAAAGAGTACAGGATATTGTAGGTGCATTTATATCTGGTACTGGTTCAACAACAGTTACTTATACCGATGGTTCTGATTCATTAGTAATATCATCAACAGGTAAAACTCAAGAAGAGATTGAAGACATTGTTGGTGCAATGGTTTCTGGTAATACTGAAACAGGTATTACAGTCACATATGATGATAATGGTAGTGGTGTTGGTAGTTTAGATTTTGTAATAGGAGACGATGCAATTGTAAGTTCAATGATTGCTGACAACACAATTGTTGGTGGTAATATTGCAGCGAATACAATTGGAAGTTCAGAAATAGCTGCAAACGCAGTTGGTGCTAGTGAGTTGGCTGACGATGCAGTAGACACAGATGCAATTGCAAATAATGCTGTAACTCTAGGAACAAAAACATCTGGCCCCTATGTTTCAGATGTCAATGTAGACTCTGGAGAACTTACTGCATCAGAATCAAATGCTGGTGGAGAAACAAATTCAGTTACACTAGGACTTGCAGATAGTGGTGTAACTGCTGGAACATATGGTTCTGCAAGTGCAATCCCAGCTTTAGTAATTGATGCATTTGGTAGAGTAACATCTGCAAGTACAAATGCAGTTGATACATATTCTGGGTGGAGTGTAGAGGCAGATAGTGGAAGTAAATCAGTAACCGAAGGTACAACCATAGATATAGCTGGTGGTGAAGGTATAGATACTGCTGTATCTGGTTCAACAGTAACAATTACTGGTGAGGATGCCAGTGCAACTAATAAAGGTATTGCATCTTTTAATTCAACTCATTTTGGTATATCAAGTGGTGCAATTTCAATTGATACAGAATTTATTGAGGACACTGTAGGTGCAATGTTCTCTAGTAATACTGAATCTGGTATTACAGTTACTTATGATGATAATGATGGAACAATAGACCTTTCAACAGATGTAACACAAACTCCAGCAATTACAAGTAATGGTTCAACACCTTCTTTAAACTCTGGAATATCAGCAGCTGAAATAAGAGATGTAATAGGTCTTGGAACAGCTGCAACAATTAATTTTGATGGTGCATATTCTAGTTTATCTGGTTTACCAACAATTGTAAATGACACAGGAACACCAGCAATATTAAGTGATGGTTCGTCACCATCTCTTAACTCTGGAATATCAGCAACTGAAATAAGAAATTTGATAGGTGCTGGAACAAGTAATTTCAATGGTGCATATTCTAGTTTATCTGGACTACCAACTATACCATCAAACAATAATCAATTAACAAATGGTGCTGGTTATATAACAGGTATTACATCATCTATGGTTACAACTGCATTAGGATATACACCATATAATAGTAGTAATCCTTCTGGTTATCTTACATCTGGTGCTGGTACTAATGTAAGTTTTGGAGTAGTAACTGGTACAGAACTTAGGTCTACTGGTGATATTACAGCATACTATGGTACATCTGACATTACATTAAAAGAAAACATTACACCTATTAATAATGCATTAGACAAAGTAATGTCTTTAGATGGAATTAACTGGACATATAAAAATGATGGTAGAGCAATGACTGGATTGATTGCACAACAAGTACAAAAGGTTCTTCCAGAAGCAGTATATAAAACTAATTTCTGGAACAGTAATGGTCATCTAGCAATTAGATATGGTAATGTTGTAGGTCTTTTAGTAGAATCTATTAAAGAACTTTCAGAAGAAATCAAAACATTAAAGGAGAAAGTTTAATGCCTTTTTGGCAAGGTACAACACTACCCTCAACAGGGCCAATAAGTTTAAATCAAATCCATGTAGAGTCTGGCGGGACAAGCGGTACAACAATAAATTTTAATCATCAAAGAATAAGAAATCTTACAGGATTTAAAAAAAGTAAAGCTGGAGCAAAAAGTTTTAGTCAATGTCGTGGTGCTTATCAAGATGGATTCCCTGGCGTAAGTAATCGTGGAACAGCACCTATTGCAGTCTATGGTGACGGCCCATCTTGGAGTGGAAGTGTACATAGTTTTGTAGGTCATCAGACCATTACTTCTCGAAGGAGAAGTTTCGCATATGGTAACACTTTTTCCACCTATTATACAGGGGGTAATAGTTATACATATACTAATAATACTAGTGTTATTCAATATTTTGCTAGGTCTTTTTGGGAAGATGAAGGTGAAGGTGATTATGATGGTGCCATAATAGTAGTGGCAGTTGCTCCAGGCGGTAGTGCTACGGCGTATACTCGATGGATGAATAATAATGGAAATTACTTTTCCACTAATAATTCTAATCTAGCAAGGGTAGTTCTTGATATTAATGATATATCTGAATCTTATCCTCGAGATGGTAGTGGTAATGGAGCATTGCCTGACACTGGGACTCTATATCCTTTTGGTCTTACAGTAGATGCAGATTAATGCAAACACTTTTTTCTATAAATGCCGATAATCTCATTGAAAAATTAAATCCTATTACTCAAGAAAGATGGGAAGTTTGGACTAAACGCAGAGGTGGTGCTCATGAAGATACTCGTTGTATACCTCTTAAATGGTCAGCAAATAAAAGAGATTTTGACCCAAACCAATCTAACGAATACAATCAAATAGAATATCACGAAGAATATCTTTTGTTTGCTAATGAATTAGATGATATTAATAGAACTTTAGATAGTATTCATGGCCCTGCAAAATTAATAAATGCTGTATTCATAAAACTTTTAGCAGGTTGTAGTGTTAGAGAACATCAAGATGTACCTACTGGCAGAGAAAATATTTTTTCTAAAACTAGAAGATACCATATACCAATTGTTACTAATCCAAAAGTTTACATGAAATGTTTAGATAAAGACTATTATCTTGAGAAAGGTAATGTTTATGAATTAGAGAACACAAAAAATCATGGTGTTAGAAACGAAAGTGACATAGACAGAATACATTTAGTAATAGATAGGTTGCCTTATTAAAACCATCTAAAAGTTCAAAAGATATAAATACTACTAGAATTAACATCAAAAGGTAGTATTTTATGGCAAGTATCAGTAATTTATTCGTAGACCAAGGTATAGACTTTTCTATATCTATTGCTTTAACTGATTCTACAAACTCTGCATTAAATTTGACAGGTTCAACTTTTCTTGCACAAATAAGAAAAAGTCATGGTTCTTCTACAGTCAAGGGAACATTCACTGCCTCACATGATGGAATAGGTGGGAACTTAACATTAAGTCTTACCGATGTACAAACCGCTGCAATTGAAGCTGGTAGATATGTTTATGATGTATTACAGACAGATGCAAGTGGAGATAAAACAAGATTAATGGAAGGTCAATTAATTATGACACCAAGCGTTTCTAGGAGTTAATTATGACTACTCAAGTAAAAGTGACTCAACAACCTAATATTTCATTAAAGGTTGCAAATCCTCAGAATAAACAGGTGAAACAAGTTGCAATAGGACAAGTAGATGCAAGTAGTATATCTTTAAATGAACTACAGAATGTAGATACAACTACTGAAACATTGCAAAGTGGAACGACCCTTATATTTGATGCAACTACGAATAAGTTTGAAGCTGCCAATAATATTGATGGTGGGACTTATTAATTAGGAGAAATAGATGGCAACAGTAATTCAGATAAAAAGAAGCACAGGTGTTTCTGCCCCTACTGTATCTGACCTACAACAAGGTGAATTAGCATATTCAATGGATGCTTCCAATAGTGGAAGTGGTGCAATCCTATATGTCGAGTCCCAAGATAGTGGTGGTAGTGCAGTAATACAAAAATTAGGTGGTAAATACTATACAGATATTTTAGATGGTACAACACCAACACCAGCAAACTTCAAAGTAGGGAATGGAAGTTCAACTGGTGGTAGTTTACAATTATTCGAAGATACCGACAATGGTACTAACTTTGTAGCACTTAAAGCACCAAATGCAGTAACAAGTGATACTACATTTACATTACCAGATGGTGATGGTTCTTCTGGACAGTTCATTCGAACAAATGGTGCTGGTCAGTTAGAATTTGCAACAGTAGTATCAAGTTTATCATTAGCTGCAGATAGTGGGTCAAATGATTCATTCTCAACTGGTGAGACTTTAACTTTCACTGGTGGTGAAGGTATTGATACAACAGTAGGTGATAATGTTATCACCATAGCAGGAGAAGATGCAAGCACAACAAACAAAGGTCTTGCATCATTTAACAGTTCACAATTTACTGTATCAAGTGGTGCAGTAAGTCTAAACGATTCTTTCTTAGTAATAGAAAGTGAAGGAATTGGTTCAAATGATAATGACACAACAATTCCAACATCAGCTGCAGTTAAAGATTATGTAGATACAAATATAACTGCTCAAGATTTAGATACTGCTGGTGACAGTGGAACAGGTTCAGTAGATTTAGATTCTCAATCATTAACTATATCTGGTACAACTAACGAGATTGAGACAGTTGCAAGTGGTCAAGGAATAACAATTGGATTACCAGACAATGTAACTATAGGTAATAACCTTACAGTTGATGGTAATTTAACTATCAATGGAACTACAACAACTGTAAACAGTACAACAGTTACAGTTGATGACCCAATCTTTGTAGTGGGTGGAGATACAGCTCCAGGCTCAGACGATAACAAAGATAGAGGTATCGAGTTTAGATACCACAATGGTTCAGCTGCAAAATTAGGGTTCTTCGGATTTGATGATAGTACAGGTAAATTTACATTTGTTCCAGATGCAACAGATACTAGTTCTATAATATCTGGTACAAAAGGTAATTTAGATATTGGTTCACTAGACCTTGCTGGTTCAATTACAAGTGTAGATGGTTCTGCACCAACTAATGGTCAGATACTAATGGGACATACTTCAAATGGAGATATGCAATTAGGAACATTGACTGCTGGAGAAGGTATTGATGTAACAAATGGTGCTGGTAGTATAACTTTATCAGCAGAAGATGCTACTGCAACTAACAAAGGTATTGCATCCTTTAATGCAAGTGAATTTACAGTATCATCTGGTGCAGTTTCAATTACTGCAATAGATGGTGGTAGTTATTAATAACATAAGGAATATATTATGAGTTATGGAAAAGTATGGAATTCTGATGATTCTGGAACAGGAAGAGTTGTTACCAATCGATTGATTGATATACAAATTCCAGATGATGTAATGCAACAACTTTATTTATCTATAGATAGTAAAGTTTTTATTAGTGATGGTGGGAACTTTACTGCTAAACTCAAATTAGATAATTCTGAGGGTGGTAGAGAATTACAATTAGGATTCAGAGTTGATGGTGAGACACCAACAAATGGTTGGTGGGAATCTAATAATAAATTAGTTGAAAGAACTATTAAAAATGTTCCAAACGATGTTTTGAATTATTTGGGACTTGGTTATGCAGATGACCAGATTAAAATCAAATATACTGTAGACACTTCTACATGGAGTGCAATTTTAGAAAAAGAATCTGTTATATAACAGAGTATTACAGGGTATATACCCTAATGACAAAGTGAGTGACATATGACACAGACAGTCCAATTAAAAAGGTCTGCTACTGCTGGTGCAATTCCAAGTACATCTGACTTAGCGTTAGGTGAATTGGCATTGAACACCTATGATGGTAAGGCATACATAAAGAAAAGTGTAGGTGGAACTGAATCTATCGTTGAGATAGGAGTTCAGTCTGGCTCATTTGAATCTATGACTCATTACCTTTATAATGCAAGTGCAAACCAAACAACATTTTCAGGCACCGATGCAAACAATGAAAGTTTATCATATACTGCTGGACAAATACTTGTATTTTTAAATGGTGTATTTTTAGACCCAGATGATTATACTGCAAGTAATGGAACATCAGTAGTATTAGATGATGGTGCAAAATCATCCGACTATCTAGAAATAATATCTTTAGGTTCTGGTGCTGGTGCAAAACTAACAGGAATTTCTGTTTATGAATTCACTGCAACTGCAAACCAAACAGTATTAACTGGTGCAGATGAAAATGGTAATACCTTATCATATACGCCAGGCAAAGTCTTAGTATTCTTAAATGGTGTTCTTATGGATAATAGAACATCTACAGACTATACAGAAACAAACACTTCAACAATAACATTCAGTGCTGGACTACAGGTTAGTGATACTATAATTATAAAATCTTATGATGGTTCTGCACCATTTTTTAGAAATCAATATGATATTACTGCATCATCTACTTCAAGTATAAGTGGAACTGATGCAAATGGAAATTCATTAAGTGTCATTCCCAAATATACAGAAGTATTTGTGAATGGTATCTTAGTTAAAAAAGGACAGTGGACTTCTGGAAGTGGAACAGAAATTACATTTGTTGATGCACTTACAGACCCAAACTATGTTATAGATGTCATTGAATATGGATTTGATACACCAGAAGTAAATTTATTTCTGGATACTGAACCATTCTTAGGTGGTGACTTAAACACTAATGGTAATGGTATTATCGGGCCAGTGCATATGGAAGTACTTGCATCTGACCCATCTGGAGTCACAAATCGTGCAGCCATATATGCAAAGGATGTATCGAGTAGTGCAGAATTATTTGTAAGAGATGAGGCAGGTAATGTCACACAAATATCTCCTCACAATGCTGAGGGTGAATGGACATATTATTCTGAGAATAGTATAACAGGAAAAAGATTTAAAGTCAATATGGAAAAGATGATTCGAAAATTAGAAGAAATCACAGGTGAGAACTTCATTGAAATAGATGAATAAGATAAATAACTATAAAGGATTTAATTAGGGAGAAAATTTAAAATGCCAACAAAAGCAAGATATCTTGCAGACCTTTTGAATGCATCTGGAGAACTAGACTCTACAGGTGCTATTGAAGCGATACAAGACCAGATTTCAAGTCTGTTCGGTGCTGGAACACATACAGGTATATCATTTTCATATGATGATTCATCTGGTACATTTAGTGCAACAGTAGGTGCAGAATTCATTCAAGATACAGTGGGAGCTATGTTTAGTTCTAACACTGAAACCAATATAACTGTAGGTTATGAAGATAGTGATGGAACTATCGACCTTGCAGTAGAACAACAATTAAACAATACAACTGCACCATATTATCACAAAGTAGTAGTCACAGTAAGTGGTGGTAAGTTTTTATTAGATGGTGGGTCACAACAAACAGCAAAACTTTCTCCTAATGTTGTTTACAGATTTGACCAATCAGATTCATCTAATGCATCACATCCTTTAAGATTCTCTACAACCAGTGATGGAACACATGGTAGTGGTTCAGAAATGTCTTCTGGATATACTATCTATAATAAAGTAGGAACAGCAGGTTCATCTGGTGCATATGTAGAAGTGTGTTTCGAAATGGATGCAATGAATCCACATTATTACTATTGTGCAAACCACAGTGGTATGGGTGGAAATGTTCACATAGGTGAAAATCCAAGCACAGACCAATTAACAGAAGGTTCAACAAACCTATATCATACGACTGAGAGAGTTCAAGATGTCGTTGGTGCAATGGTATCATCTAACACAGAAAGTGGTATAGGAGTGACCTATGATGACTCAGATGGTACTCTAGACTTTAATGTGAATGACCCTACTATTTCTTTGACAGGAGATGTAACTGGTTCTGCAACAATGACAGACCTAGGAAATACATCTATATCTACAACAATTGCAGCTAACAGTGTTGCACTAGGAACAGACACAACAGGAAACTATGTTGCTGGAATCTCTGGAACTTCAAATGAAATTGAAGTATCTGGTTCTGGTTCTGAAACTGCAACAGTAACAGTAGGATTACCAGATGATGTAACTATTGGAAACGATTTAACAGTAACAGGAGATGTTGGTGCAGCCAATTTAACTCTATCTGGTAACCTTACAGTACAAGGAAGTACAACAACAGTATCATCTACTACTTTAGAAGTAGCAGATGGTTCAGTAAAAGTTGCAAAAGATAACGCTGCAAATGCAACAGACTTCGGTTTGTATGGTCAATATGTTGAAGGTTCAACCACAAAATATGCTGGTTTACTATGGGATGCATCTGAATCAAGTAAGTTTAGATTGTTTCATGGAAACCAATCAGAACCTACAACTACAGTTAATACAAGTGGAACAGGACATTCAACAGGTAAATTAATTGCAGACTTAGAAGGTAATGCTGATACAGCAACTGCACTTGCAAATTCAAGAGTAATTGCATTGAGTGGTGATGTAACTGGTTCTGGTACTTTTGATGGAACAGGGAACTTAACCATATCATCTACAATTGCAGCTGACTCGGTTGCATTAGGAACAGATACAACTGGTAATTATCTATTAGATATATCTGCTGGTGAAGGTATTGATGTATCTCATACACAGGGTGAAGGTTCAACTGCAACTATATCTGTAGAAGATGCAACAGAAACAAACAAAGGTATTGCAACATTTGATGGAACAGATTTTACTGTATCATCTGGTGATGTAACAATAAATGCAGAAAGAGTACAAGACATTGTTGGTGCAATGTTCTCTGGTAATACTGAAACAGGTGTTGGTGCAACATATCAAGATGACGATGGCACAATCGATTTAGTAGTAAGTACAACTGCATCAACTATTACAGACCTTACTGAGTCTGTAGAAGATATCGTAGGTGCAATGGTAACATCTAATACCGAAAGTGGTATTACAGTTGCATACGATGATGCAGATGGTACTTTAGATTTTACAGTTGGAACACTTAACCAAGATACAACAGGAAACGCTGCAACTGCAACTGCATTAGAAACTGCAAGAACAATTCATGGTGTTTCATTCGATGGTTCTTCAAATATAGACCTATCAGAAGTAATTCAAGACACTGTAGGAGCAATGTTCACTTCAAATACTGAAACAGGTATCACTGCAACTTATGAAGATAGTGATGGAACTATCGATTTAGTAACAAGTATTTCTGGATTTAACACAGACAACTTATCCGAGGGGTCAAGTAACCTCTACCATACTACAGAAAGAGTTCAAGATGTAGTTGGTGGAATGGTATCATCTAATACAGAAAGTGGTATCTCAGTTACCTATGAAGACTCAGATGGTACTTTAGACTTCAATGTAAACGACCCAACACTATCTTACACAGGAGATGTAACTGGTTCTGGAGTTATGACAGACCTAGGTAATACTAGTATTGCATTGACAATAGGTTCTGGTACTGTAGAAAACAGTATGTTAGCAGGTTCTATTGCAAATAGTAAACTTTCAAACAGTAGTATAACAGTATCCGATGGTTCAGCCTCAACTGCAATTGCACTAGGAAATACACTTACATTCTCTGGAACATCTCAAGAAGTAGATGTCTCAGAAAGTTCTGGTACTGTTACAGTTGGATTACCATCCAATGTAACTATTGGAAATAACTTAACAGTTAGTGGTAACTTGACAGTTACAGGTACTACAACACAAACAGGTTCAACAACAACAGATTCAAACTTCCAAGGATTTACTTCTGGTAATACAGGAAACTCAACAGACTTTGGTTTTTATGGTAAGTATGTAGAAGGTGGGACAGCAAAATATGGTGGTTTATTCTTTGATGCATCTACAGATAATACATTTAGATTATTTGCAGATACACAAACAGTACCTTCAACAACAGTAGATACTACTGCAACAGGATATGCAGTAGGTACATTAGTTGCAAATATCACAGGTAATGTATCTGGTTCTTCTGGAAGTACAACTGGTAACGCTGCATCTGCAACAGCACTTGCAAGTTCAAGAAACTTTACAGTAACAGGAGATGCAACTACAGACTCAGCACAATCATTTGATGGAACAGGTAATGTTGCATTACCAATTACACTTGCAAACTCTGGTGTATCAGCTGCAACTTATGGTGATGCAGACAGTGTTGCTCAAGTAGCAGTAGATTCAAAAGGTAGAGTAACAAGTGCATCTAATGTAGACATTAGTATTACAAGTGGTGCAGTATCAGACTTTACAGAAGCAGTTCAAGATGTTGCTGGTGGTATGGTATCATCAAATACAGAAACAAATATTGCAGTTACTTACGATGATGCAAGTGGTAAACTTAACTTTGCAGTAGATGATATTGCACTTGGTTCAGAAACTTCTGGTAACTATGTTGCTGGTCTTTCTGGTGGAACTGGTGTATCTGTATCTGGTTCTGGTTCAGAGGGTGCAACTCCAACAGTTTCTATTGGACAGGCAGTATCAACAACCTCAGATGTAACCTTTGCAGATATAGCTGCAACTGATATTACTGCAAGTGGTAATGTGGTAGTCACAGGAAACTTAACAGTTAATGGTTCAACAGTAACCAACAGTGCAACAAACACAACTATTGAAGACCAACTTATAGAACTTGGGACAGGTAACTCTGGTTCACCTTCTGGTGATTCTGGTATTGTTCTCGAAAGAGGAAGTTCTTCAAATGTGTTTATAGGTTGGGATGAATCACATGACAGAGTTATAGTAGGAACAGGTTCATTTACAGGTGCATCAAGTGGTGACTTAACAATTACTAGAGCAGACATTGCAGCTGACCTTGTTGATTGTGGTTCAATTAGTTCATCTGGTAATATTACTGGTAACTTAGTTGGTAATGTAACAGGTACAATACAAACTGCAGCTCAAACTAATATTACAAGTGTTGGTACATTAAGTAGTTTAGCAGTAAGTGGAACATCTGCATTCACAGGAGCTGCAACAACAAGTTATACAACAATTGGTGCAAGTGCAAAAGCAATGAGAAATGTATTCATACATAGTTCTGCGCCAGGCAGTTCAGATGGAGCAGTAGGTGATATCTGGATAACATACTCATAGTAACAATATATAATGAATGAGGAAATTGATTAATGAGTTCAAAAGTAAAAACCCCAGCGGGATGGAATGACACTACAGGATGGAGAGTCAAAACTCCATCTGGGTGGAAGAAAGTCGTTGATGTAAAAAGAAAAACTCCTACAGGATGGGAATTTCAAACAGGTACAATACAGGTACAACAACCTTTTCAGCAACCATTTCAACAACCATTTCAACAGGGATTTCAGCAACCATTTCAACAACCTTTTGAGGTAACAATTAATAGACCTTCTTCATTTGAAGTGACTATACCTAGGCCAACGAATTTCCAAACACCTAGACCTACAAGTTTTGAAGTTACTATTAATAGACCATCAAGTTTTGAACAAACAATCAATAGACCTTCATCATTTGAACAAACTATTCCTAGACCTTCTCAATTACAAAATAGTAGACCATCAAGTTTTGAGCAAACTATTCCTAGGCCTGGCTCTTATGAACAAACAATTAATAGGCCTGCTTCTTATGAAGTAACAATATACAGACCTACTAATTTCCAAACTCAAGGTTCTAGACCTACATCATATAATGTTCAGATTACTAATCCTAGACCAACATCATATAATGTTCAGATTACTAATCCTAGACCTACAACTTATCAGATAACGAATCCTAGGCCAACAAGTTATGAAGTGACTATACCAAGACCAACTACTTATCAGACTCAAGGGAGTAGACCAGCAAATTATCAGACTCAAGGGAGTAGACCTACAAATTTTCAAACTACTGGTTATCGTCCACAGTATTATCAAGTTCAATCGTTGCCAAGACCTACTTCTTATCAGACTCAAGGGACTAGACCAGCATCCTATCAACAAACTGTAGCTGGAAGTTATAATCCTAAATTTGGTTTAACAAATCCATCATTCCAAGTGACTGCTTTTAGGCCTGGTACTTACCAGATTTCTAATCCTAGACCTGCTAATTTTCAAATACAAGCGTATAGACCACCATCATATCAAATACAAAATAGTAGACCTGCTAATTATCAAATACAAAATAGTAGACCTACAAATTTTCAAATACAAAATAGTAGACCTTCTTCTTATGAACAAACTATTAATAGACCTGCTAATTATCAGACTCAAGGGACTAGACCAGCAAATTATCAAACTACCCAAACTATTAATAGACCAGCAAATTATCAAACTCAAGGAACTATTAACAGACCTGCTAATTTTCAAATACAAAATTATAGACCGCCTTCATATGAACAAACAATACCAAGACCTACTTCTTATGAGGTAACCATTAATAGACCTACTTCTTATGAGGTAACTATTAACAGACCTACTAATTTCCAAACTCCAAGACCATCAAGTTTTGAAGTTACTATTAGTAGACCTACAAGCTTTGAGCAAACAATTTCTAGACCTACGAGTTTTGAACAAACAATACCGAGACCAGCACAACTACAAAACAGTAGACCTGCTACTTTTGAGCAAACAATTAATAGACCTACAAGTTTTGAACAAACAAATACAAGACCATCGACTCGACCATCAACTAGACCAGCAACTAGACCATCGACTCGACCAGCAACTAGACCAGTATCTACATGGGATGGTGATTTGAATAAACCCTGGCCTTAAAACCAGACTATATACTATTATATTATGGAGATTATATTATGTTATTAGTGTATGATGACAACAATGTGTTACATATAACCAATGAAAAAGGACTTCGTTGGAACTATGAAAAAACACAAAAACCACAATTCTCATTTGATTACGATGTTTTATTTTATTGTCCTTTTGATAATCAAACCGACTATGTTTTAAATGAAGAAACCTTATCTTTAAGTGAAGAACACATTTCTGAAATAGAAGAATATATTAGATTATGTGACCCGCCTGCAAGTATAACTATGCAAAAACAAATAATTGAAGACCTTGAAGATATAGTCGAAGAAAGACTTTCACACCTACAAAGTAATATCGAAGAAGTTGGATTTAAAAATACAGCACAACTTGTAATTGCATCTAGAGAAATGTCAAACGACCCAAGAAGACAAATTGGAAGAAGAGTTTTAGATTGGATGGATTTTATAAATGGTGTTTACTATAGATTAAAAGAAGAAATAAATCAAACACTTGAAATAGATTTAAAAGATTACGAGTTTTATGAAAATCAATTGCCATCTATACCAAGTAAAGATACTTTTTATGAAACTTCTTGGGCGGACGATAGATTCGATAAAAGTTCTGATACCTTAGATATTAATGGTGGACAAGAAGACATCGGTGAGGATAAGAGGTCAGTTTAGTGTCAAACCATTACGAATGGTTAATGCAACCTATAGATATTCAATTCTTGCAAAAACCTAAACCTATTCCTAGTTTACCCTTTAAACAAATCTGGGTAATTGATAATTATTTACCAGCAAGTATTCATGATTCTTGGTATGAAATGAGATTTAATACTACAAAATGGGGTAGACAAAATAGAGTAATTCGTAATGATAAAATGAGACATTTATATTGGGGTGAATCTATTTACATTAATATAAAAGATAGGGGTTGGGAGCCAAAAACAAAAAGTCCAGAATGGTGGGCAGAAAAAAGAGCATTAAATAGTGATAGATGGAAAAATCAATCAAAGTGGAAACAAAATACTATATCACCAAAAAATGCTGGTTACAGAAATTCTATGATAGATTGGTTTATTCACAAATTAAGACAAGACTTTCATTTTGATTGGGTTAAATTTCAATATTGTGGATTTAATGGACAAACAAAAGGACAAGATGGAACTGTACACGAAGATACAGGATTAGGAGATGATTGTTTAAATAATTTATCATTTCTTTATTATGACCAAAAAGAATGGAAAGATGATTGGGGTGGAGATTTAATTTTTTACAATAGTGAATACCATAGTCATGCAGAAGAATACTCTGGAATACCAGAAGATGAAGGGGCTCATGAAATAGGTAGAGTTAAATACAAACCAAATAGATTAGTGATTATGAATGGTGCAATGACTCATAGACATCCAGGCCCAGATGCAGATTACAATGTAGAAAATCAATTTCCATATAGAACAAGTATGGTTGTTCGTGGAGATGAAGTTCGTCTCTGGGAAGAACAATAAGTATTAGTATGAAAACAAAAACAATTTTAATTTTTGGATTGCCTGGCAGTGGAAAGACTTACATTTCTAAATGTCTACTTGAACATTTAGATGCAGACCATTTCAATGCTGATGCAATCCGAGCCCAACATGATGATTGGGATTTCTCAGAAGAAGGTAGACTCAGACAGGTGCATAGAATGAAAGACCTATGCAGAGATTCCGATAAACCTTTTGCAATTATGGATTTTGTTTGTCCTTTTACTCAAGGAAGACAAATCTTAAACCCAGATTATATTATCTTTATGGATACTATAGAAAAAGGTAGATATGCAGATACAAATAAAGCATTCCAAAGACCTTTAAAAAATGAAGTTGACTATTGGGTAGAAGACCAAAATGGTGAATTACATTCCGAAGTCATTGCAAGAGAATTACTTGCAGAGAACAGAAGATTTGATATTAATAAACCAACTACACAAATGTTGGGTAGGTTTCAACCTTTTCATGATGGTCATCTTGCATTATTTAAAAGATGTTATGATAAAACAGGTCAAGTTTGTATTATGATTCGTGCAATGAAGAACAGTAAAAAGAATCCTTTTGATTTTAAAACAGTAAAACAAAACATAAAAATGTTTTTACTGGGTGAAGGATATGAAGAGAATGTGCATTATATTATACAAAAAGTACCAAACATTGTCAATATAACTTATGGAAGAGATGTAGGTTATAAAATAGAACAAGAATCTTTTGATAAAGAGACTGAATCAATTTCTGCAACAGAAATTAGGAGACAGCTTGGACTCACAAAGTAAGTCAATTGCAAAAGCATTTTCATGGAGAATACTTGCAACAGTTACTACAGGATTAATAGGTTATGTCCTTACAGGTTCAGTTGAGGTTGCTGGTGCAATCATGACTTTTGACTTTATAATAAAACTTATACTATATTATTTACACGAGCGATTATGGAACAATGTCCAATAAAAGAAATGGAAATAGAATTTCAGTGTGTTATAGACACTGAAAATAGTTTATTTGAACCAGTTCCAGCAAAAAAAGTAAAACCAGAATGGTATAAAAAACTACCAACAATAATTAAAGATTTTGGTGGTAATGAAATAGATACTATTAAAAAATGTCCATCTATGCATGATTGGTTATCTATGGGGTATCTTATTAGAAATAGACATACAGTTTTAGTTTTGTTAAGTAAAGGTAATCATGGTGAACCAGTGTCTATATCCTTTGCACTAAAAGATATGTCGACAGAAAAACTTTCTTATATTAAAACATTAGTAAAAGAAAATCAAACAGAAGCTGCAATAGATTATATTAAAACTAATAAACTTGATTTACATGAATTAACTGATATGTTATCTAGGCCCGGCGGTCATCCAGCAAGGCAACTAAAAGGAATGAGTAGAGATGACAAGATGCAACTTAAATTTAAAATGGATTTTTTGGTAAAAACTCCCAAAGGTACATCTTGTTATTATCTTGACCCTTTTCTTTTTGATAATCCATATTTGTCTACATGGCAAGGTATTATAGATACTGATAAGTTTAATCAGATAACTACAAATAATATTTTAATTTTTTATCCTAAAGTAGATGAATCTTTTATAATTTCTAAAGGTACACCACTGGTACAAATCGTACCTTTTGTTAGATATCCTTGGAAAAGTAAAATTACATATTTAACTAAAGAAGAAATTAATAAAAAATTTGAAACAGATATAAAAGGTGATTTAAAGGAAATGAATCAAAGGGAAGATATTAAAAATAAAGTTTCTGAACCATATTATGCAAAAAAATTCAAAACTAGAAAGGAGTATTCATAATGTATTTACCAATGTTTTCATGGCATGTGTTTAAAGCAAATTTACTTGATTTAGGTTTAGTCTCTCAAGAACAACTAGATGCAATGAAAAAAGAATGCTATACCATGAGAAAGGAAGACCCTATAGGACGAAGAAGGTCTAATAATGGTGCTGGTTGGCAGTCTGTAGATGGTGTAAATGATAGACCAATGTTTCAATCTTTACTTAATGGTGTAGAAGAAGTTTTTAATAAAGAAGTATTCCCATTTCATTGTGGAGAACATCATGAAAACTTTATTTTAGACCATGGTAATTATTGGGTAAACATAAACTATCAACATGGATATAATAATGTGCATACACATCCAGGCTGTTGGTATAGTGGTGTTGCTTATATTTCTGTTCCAGAAGAAACTAGGGGTTCTGGAGTTTTACAATTTTTAAGTGGTCAAACAAAACATATGTCAAACTTCATACATGTAACTGCAAGAACTAGAGATAACTTTGTTGTAGAACCAAGAGAGGGTGATGTATTATTATTTCCTTCTGCAATGCAACATTATGTAGAACCATTAGAAACAGACTTTGATAGGATTTCGATTGCATTCAATAATTCATTTACTTGGAAAGGTGACCAGACAGAACTAAACAATCATCCAGAAATAGAAGCAAGAAAGGTAAACGATATACCAGTGTTTGAAGTTTGTCCAGACAGTGGAAACATAAGATTCCCTAAATAACTGTATATATTATACTAAAGGAATCTATTATGGATATGGAAACAGGACATTTACTATGGAATCTAGTTCTTACTGGAATTGTAGGGCCTTTCCTATGGTTTATAATTCAACAACATAATGAACTTAAACGATTAGAAATTCTACTCAATCGTACCAGAGAAGAAGTTAATAGAGACTTTGTTTCTAAGGAAGATTTACATAAAGACATGGAAAGAATGATGGATTCTTTAGATACTATT
>CEPJ01080095.1_pt1 | contig 24220 bp, 25 predicted proteins | sample 530561 | NCBI WGS metagenome assembly CEPJ01 (sample SAMEA2620404, study PRJEB7988) | marine metagenome | biome: marine biome (ENVO:00000447); feature: surface water layer (ENVO:00002042); material: "saline water (ENVO:00002010), including plankton (ENVO:xxxxxxxx)" | depth 5 m
ATATAATTTAATACTTTGAGATTAGCTTGTTTATTATGAGGTTTTTGATTTAAGTAATTACCATAAAATGTATGCCATGCTTTTCTTGAATATCTATCAATCCAAACCTCTGTTCCATCAAAGCATAAAAGAATTACAGAAGATTTTTTTATCTCATTTAAAAGATAATAATCGATTTTTTTTAAATGTGATATCAATTCTTTTAAATTTTTAGTTTTGTATCTTGATTTAATATAAAGATTAATATAGTGCCCAAAGTTCTCACTAAAAGTGAAATCAGTTTCTTTGAATTTCCAACTTTTTAAAACTATTCTTTCTAAATTATGTAAAAGGTTAAGTGGATTATAGAAATTCCCAAAAAAAAATTGTATACCTTTCTCGTTTGTTTCCCTTTTCATTTTAATCATTCTATTTTCTTTTTGTTTTTTGCAAACCTTGAATTTATTTTTTACTAAGTGGTAGCTAAACTCATCTAAAAAACAACTTCCCAAGGGCAAAATTACATCTTTTTTTTTATTTAAATTAAAAAATTTATCTGTATCGATTTTCTTGTATGTTTTATCAATTGCTTTATGAAATCTTGAATTAAAGTGCATAGTATTTTATTATTAAGATCCTTAAATTAATTTAGCAACATTAACGTTTTGACTAATTGCAAGCTCTCTTGTATTTTTTAAGCCATTTCCGATAAAATTAAAAAGATTTGCTGTAACTATGCCAGAAATTAAGTCATTTTTAAGAGAGTTTACAATATGTTCTGGCTTACCCGCTCCTCCCATTAATAGTATTGGTTTTTTAATTGATGATAAATTTTTTAAAAGAGTTAAATCATGTCCATCTCCAGTTCCATCCTTATCAATAGAATGTAATATTAATTCACCATAATGGCTCTGATCTAAATTCTTTATAGTTTTAAAAAGATCATTTTTTTTTCTAAATTTTCCACACTCTGCATAAACATCATATGCATGTTCTTTTTTATCAATTTTATAGTCAAGCATAATCGATATAGCCTGTGAGCCATATAAATTACTTATTTGTTCCAAAAATTTTTGATCATCCGCTTTTGTATTTATTATAATTTTATCTGCGCCATTGTCGAAGTAACTTTTAACATTAGATAAATTTCTTATTGCACCACCTAAAATAATAGGTGCAAATATTTTTTTTCTTGCTTCATTTACACTCTCAAGAAATTGTTTTATTTCATTTTTTTCTGGATTTTCTGTTACTAAAATAAAAATTAGCTCATCAATGTATTGACAAGTTTCATTAAACCTATAGTTCTCTTTTAGCCAATTTAAATCACCAACTTTTTGCAATCTGAAGTTTCTACTTAAGTGAAAATAACCTTTACTATATAGTAATGAAAACGTTATCCTTTTATTATACATAATAATTCATAAAATTGTCTAAAAGTTTTAAGCCAACTTTATGACTTTTTTCTGGGTGAAATTGGCAACCAAAAATATTTTCTTTTTCTATATAGGAAATAAAATCTTCACCATAATTTGATTTCCCCGACATGGAATTTTTGATTTCCTTTAACTTAAATGAATGGATGAAATAAAAGAACGACTCATCTGGAATATCATTCCAAATAATTGAATTAGGATGATTTACTTTTGTAAATCCTATATGTGGGAGAGGTAAATTATTTTTTTTGAAAGAAAATTTTTCTATCTCACCAGGTATAATACCCAATCCTTTTTGAGCAGGCGACTCCTCACTTTTCTCAAATAATAATTGCATTCCAACACAAATACCAAATATTAGTGACTTACTTTTGCTCATTTCTTTGAGATAATCGTCAAATCCTAGCTGTCTTAAATTTTCAGACAATTTTCCGAAATTGCCAACGCCAGGCAAAAAAATATGAGAAAATTTTTTATTTGAGGGTTTATCCAAAATTATTGGTTTAAATTTCAAAAATTCAATTGCATTAATTAAGGATGCCAAATTTCCAGCACCATAATTAATTATTGCAATTTCTTTCATTAGATTATTTTAAATTTTTGTTTCCAGCCGCTATTTGTTTTTTTGAATAATTCTTTATTAGCCCACTTATCAATGTTTTTAAAAAATTCATCCTCAGTTATTTTAAAGTAGTCTAAATATTGAGTTAAATGTTCCTCAGGAAATACTCCATCGTATAACTCAACTAAATTTTTTGCCTGATCTCTAGTCATAGCACCTCTTCTTATCTCGATACCAGCATCCTGTGTAGCTCTTCCAAAACCAAATTTAATATACATCAAATAATAGTGAAGCGCTGAAAGTGCTTGGTCATTATGTGCAAAATTTGTAAAAGTACCAATATTATTAGACGATACATCTTGGAGATTGTATTTTTCTTTTGCTATAATATAGTTTCTATAAGGATTCCAATCTTCAAAATAACTGTAATGTGTTATATCAATATTTTGAGTATTTTTTGTAGGGAATTTGAACCAATATAAGTCTTTCTCTTTATATCCAGATTTTTTTATAACATTTTCATATGTATCATTTAAAAAAACTTTTTGCTGGTGATCCACTCTGTAAATTGGTTCATATTTAAATTTATTAGTCCCACCGTATTCAACTTCCCCATCTTCTCCATAAAAAATCAAATTAACATTTAATAAACTAGCAATTAATGGGGGAGCAGAATGTACTGCAATCATCCATCCATAATATCCCTGACCATGCTCTATAAAGCCGATTTTGTCTAATTTTGACATCACTTTTAAGTCTGGTTTAATATGTATATGATCTACACCCTGTTTTAAAAAATTTTCTAAATTTTTTTTTCCAATCTCTAACTCTAAGGCAGGCATTACAGTTACACATAATGGCTTCAAACCATATTTATTCTTTAATTGATCAGTTACATATGTACCATCTTTTCCTCCACTGACCGGCACTATACAATCATAAAATGATTTGTTTTTATGTTTTTCTAAAATAATAGATAACTCGTTAACTCTTTTTGACCAATCTAATTTTTTTTTCTCTTCTGCCCATTGACAAGCATTACACTGACCCTTATCATTAAAACTTATTCTAGGCCTTGTAGACATATTTAAACAAGTTTTACACCAATAAACTTCATTTAATTTCATAGGATTATTATATTTACTGTTCAATAATTGAACTATATACATTAATATATATCATTATAACAAGTTAAAATATGAGCTATAAATCAATATTTGTTACAGGAGCAGACGGTTTTATTGGTTCACATTTAGTTGAGAAGTTAATATTCAAAGGGTTTAAAGTTAAAGCTTTAGTTCAATATAATTTTCAAAATAGTTGGGGGTGGTTAGATGAGCTAGACAAAAAAATTTTAAAAGAAGTAGAAATAATACAAGGTGATTTAAGAGATAAAAGTACTTACGAAAAAACTGCAGAAAACTCATCTCACGTTTTTAATTTAGCAGCCTTAATTGGAATTCCTTATTCTTATAAAGCCCCAAAAAGTTATATAGATACAAATTTAAAGGGACTTATGAATTTAATGGATATTATTAAAAAAAAAAATAACACAATGCTAATTCACACATCTACTAGCGAAGTATATGGCAGCGGTAAAATGATGTCTATGAACGAAAATCACCCTCTTAATCCACAATCACCATATGCTGCAAGTAAAATTGCAGCTGATGCAATGGTTAATGCTTATTACAATTCATATGATATTCCAGTCTCAATTATTAGACCTTTTAATAATTTTGGACCACGTCAATCATTAAGAGCAATAATTCCAACAATTATTTCACAAACTTTAAATAAAAATTTGAAAGAAATTAAATTAGGTAATTTGAACGTTACAAGAGACTTTACTTATATAGATGATACGGTAAATGCATTTCTAAAAACAATCAATAATTCAAAAGTTATAGGAGAAACAATAAATATAGGTAATAACTTCGAGGTTTCTGTCAAAGATTTAGTAGAAATAATTTCAAAACTGACAGATATTAAAAAGCCAATCAAAGTTGAAAAAAAACGTATAAGAACTTCTTCATCTGAGGTAAAAAGATTAAGATGCAATAATCGTAAAGCAAAAATAATTTTAAAGTGGCAACCAAAATTCAATAAAATAAATGGTTTCAAAAGTGCACTTAGAAACACATTAGATTGGTATAAAAACCCTAAAAATTTAAAAAAATTAAAATCCAATATATATAATATTTAAATTTTAATGAGAAGAAAAGCGATTTTTTTTTTAACTTCTTTTGATGATTTGAAACCTTTTTATAATGCAAATAAAGAACAACTAAAAATTTTTCAAAATGAATTTAATAAAGTTTTTATTGTAAATTCTGAAAATTTAAAACTTTATGACAAGAAATTAAAATATTCAGATAATGTAAAAAAAAAATTTCCAAAAAAAATTTTGTTTAAAAATCCAAAAAACTTAAAAGAATTTAACAATTTATGTATAAAATATTCTCCATTAATTATTAACAATATTGGAAGGGGATTTGAATATTTTCCTATATTATTTAATCTTCAAAAATTACAGCTACCTCAAATTTTGTTAGGACATATTGGGAATATTCAATTTAGCACATATTATTGGCATAAAACAAATTTTAAGATAGTTATATTTTTCTTTTCAAGATTTTTACCAAGATTGGTATCTCGATTATTTGTTATTTTAAAAATTTTTTCACCAATTGAAATCAGATTTGTTAGTAATAAACTTATTTATCAAAACTTTAAGAAAACTCAAAAAAAATTTTTTAAAATACCAAGTTATTATAAAGAAATTTATTTAGTTAAAAGCAAAGTTTTCGATGATCTTGCCAACAACGATAATAGAGTTAAGGAAAAATACTTACTACATTTAGACATGCAACCAGAATATAGATCAATGCAAGATATTAAAATTCTAGATAATCAAAAGATTAATGATCATTATAAGCAATTAAATGAATTTCTAAAAAATCTATCTAAAAAATTAGGAAAGAAAGTATTAATTTCTATACATCCAGCTTATGATATGAAAATTACAAAACAAAGATTTAAAAATTTTAAGGTTTTTAAATTTAAAACAAAGGAATTGATAAGATCTGCTAGTATAATTCTCTTCTTTGATACAAGTGCCATAATACCAGCTTTTGTATTAAAAAAAAAAGTGATTTGTTTAAGAGCAGATTTATTTAAGGGAAAAAGATATAATTCAGACCTATATAAAGGATTGCTAAATTTAAAATCATTGAAGATTAATACTGATTTAAAATCTCTTGACAAAAAAAAGTTTTTAAACGATTTAGAAAAAAGAACAAAATCTTACAAAAAGTATTTGAATAATTATACTTCTTCTAATCTGAGCCTATCAGGTACTGAATCAATTATAAAAGTAATAAAAAAAAGATATTTTAACTAAAATAATCCTCTAACTTGCTATCACGCACTGTGTCTAAGGTTGCACAATGAATTCCTCCACCTTGAGTATAGATATGTCTCATTTTTACTGGAATGACTTTAATTTTGTTTTGTTCTAAAAATTTAATAAAATTTTTTTGTCTTTCATCAACAATCACAGTTTCTTGGTCGATAGATAATAAATTCATTCCAACCCACGGAGAAGACATTTCAAATAAGTTTGTTTGAAATCCTAGAGAATTTAATTTTTTTCCGATCGGGTCTCTAATTTCTTTTTGGATTTTCAATTCACTTTCAGAAGTCGGAGCAACATCTGAAAAATATAATTTATCCCATTTTTCAAAAATTTTAGGACAATTTTTTTCATTTACTCTAGCCCCGTTGAGGAGTACAAGACCTGGTTTTAGACACAATACAGTTGAGTCTATATGGCTTGATCGGTAAATATCAGTGGTTGAATGAACTCTATATTCATTACCTACTACTGATTGTAGCCACTTAGCACCAAGTTTATTACCTGATGATGATATTAAATATAACAAATCCTTCCCCATTCTTACAGTATTAGCAGCCTCGAATAAAATTTCGTTTTCAGAGAGTTTATGTAATTTTTCAACTCTACCATCAGTCAATTCTATGTGCTTTAAGTCCTCAGGTGTCATTACACGTTCTTTTTCATCTCTATAATAGGGAACACTAGACTCGTAATTTAATCTAGGTTTTGGCCCAGCGATCCATGTAAAACCTTTATCAAAATATTCATACCAAATGTCATAAAGACAAGTTGTTTCGTAATATCTATTTATTAAATGTGAAGGACTCTCAATTACATAGTTTCCAACTACTAAATTTAAATCTCTGGCGTTATAAACATTATTACTTGTAGTTGACCAGTAAGGGGAGGAAAACATTTGACTGAAATCAAACGTTTTTGGTCTATGAACTGTTATATTCTGAGATTTTAATACATTTGATAATTCATTTAAATCCTCACATACTTCTTCGTAAAGCCATTTAGGAGTACCCTCAATAGATAGTTTTATTGCCTCTTCCAAGACCTTTTCAGGGATTTTACCTGGTTTTGCCCAAGTAATACTCGCACGACTTCCATCTGCAGAACCTACAATAATCTCTTTGAGTTTATCCCATTCGTTATGACTATTTATTTTTTCAAACATTTTTCATCCTTAATTTTTGTAAGCGATATAATCAACATGTCTTATTCCTACTGGTCCTTTAAATAATAATTTACATTTTTTTACGTAATCTTTTACCATTACAAAATCGCCGTTATTTACCACTTTAATAAATTCTTTAGCCTCATTAATAAAATTAATAATAGAGTTTAAGTTATTTTTGAAAGTCGGTAGTTTTTTAATATTATTAGAAAGCTTATCTGAATATTCAAAAAACAGTTCAGTGCCTATTTTTGTCTCTGTATTACAGTTAGCTAAATAGGAGGAAAGCTTTGAAAAGTCTAAATTTAAGTCATTCAATTCATTGTTTAATTCAGTTAGAATTTCGTAATCATCCTTAGTTTTTGTCATCCAAATAATTTCAGATAAAATCGCTAGATTATCAATATTTTTTAATTCACTTTTATTTTTATTATAAAAAGAGTCAGTTATTAAAAAATCTGGATAGTTTGGATACATGGAATAAAATTTTAAATTATTATCCTCTATCCATTTTAAAACTTCTGATACAGATGGATCATCTTGACTTTGAATAACCCATCTATCAAAAATTATTTCTCGCCTGGTCCTACCCACAGCTTTTTCACTTCTATCTATATCATTTTTAAATAGTATTTCTGAATTAGTAACAATTTCTTCATCATCTTTTGAATATTTATATAGTGCATATCTTTGGAGCATATTTTGAAATCCACCAGATTTATTAGGATCACCAAAAATAAGATATCCACCTGGTTTTAAAAATGAACAAATTTTTTTGAATGCCTTTTCTTTTGCAGCTGTATGGGATAATACCCCCACACAATGAACAATGTCATATTTTTTCCCCTTCTCTTCGTAGTCAAAAATGGAGGTATTAAAAAATTTATGATCATCAAAATTTGGAGCATAATTTTTAAAAAGTTTTTTTGAAATTTCACTAGATCGGTCACTTAATTCAACTAGCGTGCATTTAGCACCCCAATTAGCAAAATTTATGGCTCTATGACCTGTACCAGCTCCAAAATCTATAAGCTCAATATTTTGAAACATTTTTGGAGGAAATTTATATTTATACATGTAAGTATTTTCGATATTTTTAAGATATCTTTCATATGATATTTTATCATCATAAGAGTAATAATTTGATGGAACTTCTTTTCTAAAAGTTTGAAGTGTAGCTTTTTCAGTCTTTTTTAATTTACTATCTTCCATTTTTTTCTGCATATATGTTTTGATGAATTAGAATTGCACTTATTGATGGTTTAAATAATTTTTTTTTATTAAAAGGTTCAGAAAAGATCTTATATTTTTTTTTAATTATAAAACCTCTTTTAACTAAGTGTATATTAAAATTTTCTCTAGGAAACCCTCCAGGAAATTTTTCAATTAATTCTTGAATGTATATTCCTTTAGAAATTATTTTTTTTAATCTATCTAAAATACTATTAAATTGTTTATCATCTAACATTTCAAAAACTGCGGTGCACAAACAATAATCAAATTTTTTTTTTTTTAAACTTAATATATTCATTTTACTCAAATCGTTCGCATAAAAGATTTTTTTAATATTTTTAGAGTTGGTTTTTACATGTTTTTTCGCGTTTTCAATTCTAGTTTTATTTAAGTCAATTCCGGTGATCTCCAATTTTTTTGAGGTAATTTTATTTTTTTTCCAATATTTTTCCACGTAATCAATTAAATTTTGAATTACATCTCCATCTCCACATCCAATATCTAAAACTTTACCTCCATTTTTAGCAATATTATCCCAACCTAAAGGCATGATGTAATATGGCTTTCTTTTTCTCAGATAGTTCCAAGTATTATAACTTATATTTAAATTCGCTCTTTTGTAATAGCTGAAAACATTTTTTTTTGGTGATATATTTTTTCTTCTTGTAAAATTTTTTTTGTATTCTTTACTATGCTCGAGGTTTTCCCATCTCTGCTCAGACTTTAGTTCACTAAAATCTTTGATTGCTTTAAAAGGGTTTGAATCAAGTTTCCAATCTTTTAAATCTCTAAAATTTTTTGATGTTAGCTTAAGCATTAAATTAGAAGTTATATATAAGCCCGTAATTATATTAATTACAAAGCAGAATCAATAAATAATTGTGATATTTTATGAGTTTGATTTATTAAAATTTTGATATATTGTTCAAATATTGAACACATGAAAAATAATCACGAACAACTAAATTTACTTAGGTCATTAAATAAAAATCCAAAAATTGCACAAAGACAATTAGCAAAAAATTTAGATTTTAGTCTAGGTAAACTGAATTATTGTTTGAAAGCTTTAAAGTCGAAAGGTTATATTAAAATTCAGAATTTCAAAAAAAATAAAAATAAATTGAATTATATTTATGTTTTAACACCAAAAGGGATTCAAAGAAAAACTAGCTTGACTACAAAGTTCATCAAACAAAAAATGAAAGAATACGATGAACTTAAAAAAGAGATTGAGCAATAGGTTTTACAATTTTAATGAGAATTTTATTTATAGGATCATCTTATAGTTCTAAGATTTTGTTAAAACAGTGTTTCAAACTTAAATTAAATATTGTTGGAGTCTGTACTTTAAAAAAAAGTTTTAATCACGATTTCTGCGATTTGATAAAACATTTTAAAAATAAAAAAGTGCCTAAAATTTACTGTAATGATATTAATTCTATGAAAATTAGAAATTGGATTTATAAAAGAAAACCAGATTTAATTTTTTGTTTTGGATGGTCTCAATTATTACCAAAAAAAATTTACTCAATACCTCAATTCGCTACTATTGGTTTTCACCCAACTGCTCTTCCAATGAATAGAGGAAGACATCCAATAATATGGTCACTGGTACTAGGTTTAAAAAAAACCGCTTCAAGTTTTTTTGTAATAAATAATCAAAATCCCGATGATGGGTTTGTTATTTCTCAGAAAAAAATCTCAATTAGTAAAAACGATAATTCAAATTCTTTATATAAAAAAATACTAAGAGTTGCAGTTTTACAATTACCAATAATCATGAATTTTTTTTTAAAAAAAAAAAGACTGGGTTTCAAAAAATCAACTAGAAGCAATATATGGAGAAAAAGAGACTATAATGATGGAAAGATAGATTGGAGAATGTCTGCAAGAAATATATATAATTTATTTAGAGCATTAGAATACCCATATATGAATTCACATTTTAATTTTAAAAATAAAGAATACAAAATATTAAAATGTAAAATTTTGAATCCAAAAGATAATAAAAAAAATAATTTTTTAGAACCCGGTAAAATTTTAAAAAAAACAAAACTTTTTTTCGACGTCAAATGTGGTGAGGGTGTTTTGAGAATTTTGAGATTAAATAAAAAAATTAATATTAAAGAAATAAATTATTTATGAAAAATATATTAATTATAGCTCCACATCCAGATGATGAGACTTTAGGATGTGGTGGTACTTTACTAAAATTAAGATCAAAAAAAAAAAATTTATTGATAATCACAAAATTAAAAAATAAAAAAGAATATAATTCTTACAACAAAGAAAAAGAACTTGAAAAAATCAAAAAAAAATTAAATTTAAAAAAAATTATTAGATTGGAATTTACAGCTACTGACCTTAATAAGGGTAATTTAAAAGACCTTATTAATCAAATTTCAATACAAATTAACAAAATAAAACCAGATACGATTTTTGCACCTCATTTGCGTGATGCTCATTCTGATCATTTTTATACTACTTATGCTTTAAATCATATTCTGAAAAATTTTAGATATAATTTTATTCAAAGATGTTATCTTTATGAAACTTTATCAGAAACAAATTTTAATTTTGCAAATAAGCAAAAATTTATTCCAAATGTATATTTTGATATTTCAAAATATATGAATTCAAAATTAAAGTTATTAGAAATTTATAAAACCGAAATTAAAAAGCATCCCTTCCCAAGGAGTAAGAGAGCAATTAAATCTTTAGCAATTTTGCGTGGCAGTGAGTCAGGCTTTAAATATGCAGAGTCTTTTAATTTGATTTATGAAAGAATAAAGTGAGATAAACTTTTATGAAAGTATGTGTAATATCAAGCACGAGAGCAGATTTTGGATTATTAAAAAACCTTTTAATTCAATTCCAAAAATTTAGAGTCGACTATAAATTTGTTGTAATTGGAGCTCATTTATCAAGATATTATGGATCTACTTTAACAGAAATTAAACATAGTAAACTAAAAATTTACAAAAAAATTTATTATAAAATTAACACTTCAAATGAATTGGGAATTTCAAAAGCTGTTTCAGAATGCTGTGAAAAAATTACAAAAATATTCAAAAAGATTAACCCAGAAATTATAATTTTATTGGGAGATAGATATGAGACATTATCTTGTGCAATCTCTGCACATATTTGTAATATTCCAATTGGTCATATACATGGTGGAGAACTAACGGAGGGTTTAATTGATGATGCATTTAGACATTCAATTACCAAGATGTCTCATTTACATTTTGTGTCTAATCAAATTTATAAAAAAAGGGTTATTCAACTTGGAGAAAATCCAAACAAAGTTTTTAATGTTGGAGGATTAGGTGTTGAAAGTATAAAAAATACTAATTTTTATAGTAAAAAAGATATAGAAAAAAAATTAAATTTAAAATTACAAAAAAAAAATATAATTATAAATTTTCATCCAGAAACCCTTAATAAAGGTTTAGCTAAAAAACAAATAAATGAGATAATTAATTCTCTTAAAAACCTTAAAAATACGACTTTAATATTTACAATGCCAGGCGCAGAATTAGAGAATAAAGAAATAATAAAAAAAATAAAATTATTTATAAATCAAAGAAAAAATACATATTTTTTTAAATCATTAGGACAGCAAAAATATTTCTCAATTTTAAATCAAGTTGATTTAATGATTGGAAATTCATCAAGTGGTTTACTTGAGATGCCATCATTTAATAAACCAACAATTAATCTGGGAATTAGACAAAAAGGAAGAATTAAAGCAAAAAGTGTTATCAATTCAGAAATTAAAGAAAAAAACATTAGATCCTCGATTAAAAAAGCCTACTCCTCATATTTTAAAAAAAGTTTAAAATTTAATCTTAGTCCATATGGGAAAGGCGATACATCCAAAAAAATTTTTTCTATTCTAAAAAAAACAAATTTGAAAAATTTAATGAATAAAAAATTTTATGATATTAAACAAAAAATCTAAAACATACATAATTGCTGAGGCAGGAGTAAATCACAATGGTAGTTTTACTTTAGCTAAAAAACTAATAGAACAAGCAAATAGATGTAGAGTAGATGCAATTAAATTTCAAATTTTTAAAGCAGAAAATATAGCACTTAAAAATACAAAGATGGCAGACTACCAAATCAGGAATTTGAAACAAAATATTTCTCAATATAAAATGCTAAATAAACTAGAGCTAGAACCTCATCATTTTTTAGAATTAAAAAAAGTTGCAAAAAAAAATAAAATAGATTTTTTAGTCTCGGTTTTTGACGAAAAGAGTTTATTTTTTTTTGAAAAAAAAATTAAATCAAAAGTAATTAAAATACCTTCAGGTGAAATCACTAATTATTTTTTATTAAAAAGATTAAATTTAAATAAGTATAAAATTATTCTATCTACAGGAATGAGTAATTTAAAGGAAATTAAAGATGCGATTAATTTAATTGCAAATCATGAGGTTTACAAATTTAAAAATGGTAAAATTTTTATTAAAGATAAAAAAAAATTTAATTTTATAAAAAATAAGATATTTCTCTTACATTGTATTTCTGATTATCCTACTGAGGAAAAATACTTAAATTTAAGATGTATCCAAACTTTAGAGAAACAGTTTAATTTAAAAATAGGATTTTCAGATCATACTTCTGGAATAGATTGCTCTTCTATTTCAGTTGCTCTAGGTGCTCAAATTATTGAAAAACATTTTACTTTAGATAACAAAATGAGAGGACCTGATCATTCATCATCTTTGAGCCCAAAAAATTTGAAAAAGTTTGTCAATCGCATAAGACAAACTGAAATTGTTTTAGGAAATCACATAAAAAAAGCACAAAAATGTGAATACGCAAATATGAGGGATATAAGAAAAAGTATTACTTTTAAATTGGACGTAAAAAAAAATCAGATAATTAAGGAAGATTCGTTGACAGCAAAAAGACCAGGAAATGGGATATCTCCGATGATGGTAAAAAGATATGTTAATAAAAAATCTAAAAGATCTTACAAGAAAGATGATCTTTTAAAATGAAAATACTTTGCACACTTTGTATGAGGGGCAATTCTCAAGGAATTAAAAACAAAAATATTATTAGTTTTTTTGGAAAACCTTTATTTTACTATAGTTTAATAAATGCAAAAAAATTTAAAAAATTTGATGAGATAGTAGTTTCAAGTGATTCAAAAAAAATTTTGAAAATTTGCAAAAAATATGGTGTTAAAAATTTAATACATAGGCCTAAAATTTTATCAAATCATAAAAGTGGCAAAGTCCCGGCAATTAAACATGCAACTATTGAAATTGAAAAAAAATTAAATAAAAAATTTGATATAGTTGTAGATTTAGATGTTACATGTCCTTTAAGGACAGTCAATGATATTAAAAAAGCGGTTAAAAAAATTATTAAAGATGGTTCTTGCAATCTAGTTTCTGCGACCTATTCACGAAAAAGTCCTTATTTCAATATAGTTCAAAAAAAAAATAAAACTATAACACTCATAAAAAAACATAACAAAAATTTTTTAAGAAGACAGGACACTCCTATAACATTTGATTTAAATGCCTCAATTTATATTTGGAAAAGAGATTTTTTGATTAAAAATCCAAGCATATTTCAAAAGAAAACTTCTATATATATAATGTCAAAATCGAAGTCTTTTGATATTGATGATTTAGATGATTTAAAAATAAATAAGTTATTTTTTAAAAAAAAAATTTGATGCAAAAAAAATTCATCTTAAAATTTAAAAATGCCCTTAACAAGGTATTAAAGCATAAAAAGTGTTCATTACATGAACCTATATTTGATAAAATAGAGTCAAATTATTTACTAAATGTTTTGAAAAAAAGATCAGTTTCTACTTATGGTAAAGAAACAACAATATTTGAGGATAAGTTAAAAAATTTTACTAAATCAAAATATGCTTTTTGTGTTATAAATGGCACTTCAGGTTTACATTTAAGTCTTTTCTCTTTAGGTGTTGATAATAATTGTGAAGTTCTCATACCAGCTTTGAATTATATTGCATCAGCTAATGCTGTTATTTATTGTGGGGGAACACCCCACTTTATTGATGTTGAAGAAAAAACTTTAGGTCCTGATGCTGAAAAATTAGATAAATATTTGAAAAAAATCTCAAAATTTAAAAATGGAATTTTATTCAATAAACGCACTGGAAGAACAATTAAATACATTATCATTACGCATATATTTGGGCATGCAGTTGACATAGATAAAATTTTTAAAGTTTGTAAAAAATATAGATTAAAAATAATTGAGGATGCAGCTGAGGGCTTAGGAAGCTATTATAAGAACAAACATTTAGGTACATTCGGTGAAACTGGAGTTATAAGTTTTAACGGAAATAAAATAATTACATCTGGTGGTGGAGGAGTAATTTTAACGAACTCAAAGAAAATATCTGAAAAAATAAGAATGATGTACACCAATTCAAGAAAAAATCATGTTTGGGAATATAAATTTTATGATTTAGGGTTTAATTATAAAATGCCCAGTCTTAACGCTCAATTAGGAATTGCTCAATTAAAAAAACTAAAAAAATTTCTTAAACTTAAAAGATCTCTGTACAAAAAATATTATAGAGTTTTTAAAAATTTTTCAGAATTCTATCTTTTAAAAGAACCTAAATTTTGCAAAAGTAATTATTGGTTGCAAACAATAATTTTAAAGAAATCCGACCCAAAGCTAATAAAAAATATTTTATCTGAGACAAATAAAGCCGGATATGGAACAAGACCTGTTTGGTCAATTTTAAACACAAATTCACATTTAAGAAAATATCCTTCAATGAATTTAAATTGTGCAAGAAGTCTAGAAAAAAGAATTATTAATTTACCAAGTAGCCCATTTCATGCAAAATAAGTTAATCACAGCTTTTTTTGGTGATGGAAAGTGGGCTCACAACACACTTAAAAAAATTATATATAATAAAAAAATTGAAATAAAAATTGTTATTTTAAGAAAAAGTCCTGATAAAGAAATTCAAAATTTTTGTAAAAAATTTAAAATTAAATGTTTAATATTTAACAATGTAAACTCAAACAAAGCCTTTTTAGAATTTAAAAAGTTAGGCACTAATTTTGGTATTTCAGTATCTTATGATCAAATTTTTAAAAAAAAAATCATGAATCTTTTTCAGTATGGAATTATAAATTTTCATGCTGGAAATTTGCCTTTTTATAGAGGTAGATCACCTATAAATTGGGCCATAATTAATGGTGAAAATTTTATTGGTCTAACAGTCCATTTTATTGATAAGAACATTGATACTGGAGATATTATCTATCAGAGAAAATTAAAAATTAGTAAAATAGATGATTTTAAAAAAGTTATCTTAAAGGTGTACAAATTATCTCCTAGTTTAGTAGAAAAAGCCATTTATTTGATATCCAAAAATAAAGTTAATAGAATAAAACAAAAAAATCTCCATAATTCTGGAAGCTATTATAAAAAAAGAAAATTAGGTGATGAAAATATTTGTTGGTCGAAATCTTCTTTAAAAATTTTTAATCTTATTCGTGGCATATGTAAACCAGGTGTAATGGCAAGAACATTTAATAAAAAAAAAAATATTATTAAAATAAATAAAGCTTCAAATAATTTTAAAAATATGGAAAAAAATATAAAAGTAGGTACTGTCATCAAAAAATCAAAAAATTTTTTTATTGTTAAAACAGGTGATAGGTCTATAAAAATAATTGATTGGTATGGAAGAGTTAAAGCGGGAGAAGTTTTAAGATGATTTTCAGATCAACTTTAAATATGAGTCAGAAAAAACTATTAACTATCACTGAGGATAAAACTATTAAAGATGCGTTAATTAAAATAAATAAAAATTTGCAAAAATGTTTAATTGTAGTTGATAAAAATAATACATTAAAGGGAGCAATTACAGATGGTAATATCAGAAGAGGATTTCTTTCTGGAATGAACTTAAAGTCAAAAATTAAGAGTTTATACACGAGAAAAAATTTAGTTTATATTAAAGAAAATAAATTTTCTATCTCTCAAGCAAAAAAAGAATTAATTAAGAATTATTATAACACATACATAGGCATCATACCAATCATCAACAATAAAAAAAAGATTATAGATTTTTTTACAAAAGAAGATGCACTCTCAAATAAACAAATCAACTATTTTAACAAAAAAAATAACAAAATAGTTGTAATGGCAGGAGGAATGGGTCAAAGATTAAAACCATTTACCAATATTTTACCCAAACCCCTTATTCCCGTTGGAGATAGAACTGCATTGGATCATATAGTCGAAAATTTTGTAGATAATGGTTTCAATAACTTTTTATTTTCAATAAATTACAAATCTAAATTATTGAAAGCTTATATAAACGAAATTAAAGAAAAACAAAAAATTAAAACAATTTTTTTAGAGGAAAAAAGATTCCTTGGAACTGCAGGCTGTTTGGGCATGATAGACAAGAAAATAAAAGATGATATCTTTATAATCAATTGTGATACTCTAATTAAGCTTGATTTTTCAAGTATGCTAAATTATCACAAAGTTCATAAGAATTATATTACAATAGCTGTTTCAATGAAAAACATACAAATACCTTATGGTGTTTTCTCAACAACTAAAAGAGGGTCATTTGAAAAATTAATAGAAAAACCATCAAAAAGATACTTAGTAAATACAGGGTTATATTTAATCAATCCAAAAATTTTAAAATTAATAAAAAAAAACCGATATTTAAATTTTAATGAACTGATCAGCATAGCAAAAACTAAAAAATTTAAGATTGGATTATTTCCTATTGAGGATAATGCCTGGTCAGATACTGGCCAATGGAGTGAATTAAGCAAAATTTCAACATATAAGAATGAATTACTATAAGAATATTTTTTCATTAAAAGGTAAAATAGTGTATGTGATCGGTGGTTCAGGACTAATTGGTAAAGAAACAATTGATTGTCTTAAAACATATAAAGCTAAAGTTATCAATCTCGATATAAAAACTCTCAAAGGCAAATATATAAACGAATATTTTAATATTACGGATGATTTTAATTTAGAAAAAAAATTTTTAGCAATTGTTAAAAAACATGGTATCCCAGATATTTTTATTAACTGTAGTTATCCAAGAAATAAAGATTGGAATAAAAACACTTTCTCAGATATTACAAAAAATTATTTAAATTTAAATATCAAAAATCAGCTAAACTCTGGAGTTTTAATATCAGTAATTGTTGCAAATTTAATGAAAAATAAAAAAAAACAAGGATCAATAATATTTCTTGGTTCAATATATGGTGTAGTTGGACAAGATCTGAATATTTATAAGGGCACTGGGATAAGAGAAAATTTAAGTTATTCTATTATTAAGGGGGGATTAGTAAATTTTACAAAGCAAATGGCATCATATTATGGAAAACACAATATAAGAGTCAATTGCATATGCCCAGGTGGTATTATTGATAAAGTCAACTCCAAAAATAAAAAATTTTTAAATAATTATTCCCGTAAAGTTCCATTGAAAAGACTTGCAAAAAGTAAAGAAATTTCAAGTGCAATTTTATTTTTTTCAAGCAATGCATCTTCATATATTACAGGCCATACAATGATGGTGGATGGTGGATGGACGTGTATTTAAAAAAAGAACTATGTTGGAGAAATTAAAAATATTACTTTCAACTGATCAGTCCAATAAACTATATATTTTATTCTCATTATTAGTTTTAATTTTAATTTTTGAGATGATAGGTATTGGATTTATTCCTATCTATGCAATGTTATTAACAGATCCAAGTATTTTTTTAGATAAGATTCCTTATAAATTAAGTTTTATTGATAAAGAGAATAATAATGAATTAATAATATATGCATCTATCCTATTATTTATAATTTTTGTTGTAAAGAATTTATTTTTAGCAGTCATGATCTATGTAGAAGGAAATTTAATGAAGCTGCTGCGAATTGATTCAGGAAAGAAATTATTTAATCATTATATGAATTCAAATTATCTCTTTTATGTCAACTCAAATCCATCGATTTTAATAAGGACTTTAAACCATGATATTGGATTATCATATAAGTATATTTCTGCTTACTTACTTCTAATGAGAGAATTTTTATTAGTTTTTATAATTTTAATTTTTTTATTATCTGTGAATTTTATAGTTTATCTGTCTACTTTTATTATTTTTTCTTTAGTAACTTTGTTTTTTTACTTTTTACTAAAAGATAAATTAGTTGATAAAGGTAAAGCGTTACAACAAGAACACTCAAAAAATATAAAAATAATCAACCAAAGTTTTTCTTCAATTAAAGAAATAAAAATTTCTCAAAAAGAAAACTTTTTTACGAATATTTTTTTTGAAAGTGTTAATTTAATTGAAAAATTATATTTTTTTTCATATTTAGTTTCAAAATATCCAAGACTTTTGTTAGAAGTCCTTGCAGTTTTTCTAATTGCTAGTTTTGCATTTATAATGTTATTTTTTGAATTAGAGAACCAACTTGTTCCACTATTAGCTTTATTAGCGGCAGCATGTATTCGATTTATTCCTGCATTAAATAGTATAACTGGTTCAATTAATTCACTTAAATTTTATTCACCGAGTTTTGATCTAATTTCAAGAGAATTAAAGTCTATAAAACAAAATAATGAAAAAAAAATAAATGTTGCGAATGAAATAAAAAAAACTGAGTTTGACAAATTCTTAGAGTTAAAAAATGTTAGCTTTGCATATCCAAATACTAAAAAAAATGCTTTAACCTCAGTTGATTTAAAAATCCTTAAGGGTGAAAAAATTGCCATTATAGGCGAGTCAGGCGCAGGAAAAACGACATTAATTAATTTGATATTAGGTTTTTTAAAACCTGATACAGGTGAAATAAGTGTGGACGGAATAAATATTAACAAAAATATTGTGGGTTGGCAGTCGATTCTTGGGTATGTTCCTCAAGATGTATATTTGATGGATGAGACACTAAGAGAGAATATTGCCTTTGGTATTCCAAAAAATCAAACTAATAAACAAATTATTGATTTAGTGGTTAAACAATCAAGGCTAGAAAATTTTGTAAATAATTTACCTCAAAAACTTGATACAAATGTAGGGAATTTGGGAAGCAAAATTTCAGGTGGTCAGAGACAGAGAATTGGAATTGCTAGAGCATTGTTTTCTAAGCCTGAAATAATGATATTAGACGAGGCTACTAATTCATTAGATAAAGAAAATGAAAATAAAATTATTGAGGAAATATTAGAAAATACAAACAAAAAAACTATTATTATGATTTCTCACAGACATAGCAATATTAAAAATTTTGATAAAATTTACAATATTCACGAAGGAAAAGTTTTTTTGAATGAAAAAATTTGAATCTGCTGTAATTATTGGATTCGGCTCTATTGGCAGAAGACACTATGAAATTTTAAAAAACCTCAACATATTTAATAAAATTTTTATATTCACAAAACAAAAAATTTCAAAAAAAAAAAATATAATTCATGAACTAAATGATTTAAAAAAAATAAATCCTTCATATATTTTGATTTGTAATGAAACTAGTAAGCACTTCAAAACTTTAAGGTTTTTAACAAAAAATTTTAAAGATAAAACAATTTTTATAGAAAAGCCGTTATTTGAAAGGTCATACGATTTAAAAAATTTTAAAAATAATTATATATTTGTAGGTTACAACTTTAGATACCATCCCATAATAACTTATATTAAAAAAGTTTTATTAAATAAAAAAATATTAACATCGCAAATATTATGTGGATCTTATTTGCCTTATTGGAGAAAAAATATTTCTTATAATAAATCTTATAGTAGTGATAAAAAAAAGGGTGGTGGAGTTTTACTTGATTTAAGTCATGAAATTGATTACGTTTTTTGGCTATACGGAAAAATTAAACTTTGTTATTCTGATTATAAAAAAATATCAAATTTAAATATTTCCTCGAAAGATAGTACATTTATTATTGGAAGTAATTCAAAAGTAAAAAAAATTTTTATTAGTTTGGATTATTTTTCATTAACTGCAAAAAGGCAAATTTATATTGAGTCAGATAATTTTAGTTTACATTGCGATTTGATAAAAAATTCTATTATACATAAAAGTAAAGATAAAATTAAGAAAATTAAATTTAATAAAAAAACTTTAGATCAAACTTACGTTAACCAACATAAAAATATTTTATTAGATAAAAAAAAAATAGCATGCACTTATCAAGAAGCATTAAATGTAATAAAATTTATTGATAAAATTAAAAATGAAAAATGATTTAATTGCAGTAGTTCTGACTTTTAAAGGTAAGTTAAACGATAATTTTTTTAAGATAAAAAAAATATTTAGCGAAAATGATATAAATTATCTTAATAAAAAATCTGCCAAACCGCATTTAACTATAGCTAGTGGGCATATAAATAAAAATAAAATTTTAAAATTATGTCAGAAATTAAAAAAAAAAAGAATGAAATATCTTAAATTAAGATCAATCGGATTAAATATGATATTATCAAACGAACCTTTGATATATATTAAATGGAATTTAGATGATGATTTAATAAATTTTCATGAAGATATAAATATCGTTTGTAAAGAATTTTTTAAGGATAAATCAATTAATTCAAGCCTTAATAATTGGCTTCCAAAAACTTCATTAGCTTATAAAGATATTTCTTACACAAAATTACCAAGAATTATGAAACAATTAAAAAAATTTGATTTATATAAATCAGTAAAAGCAGAAAACTTGGAAATCATGGAAATCACTCAAGCTGGTGAAAAAACTATCAATAAAATCAAGCTTGTTTAGTTATTTAAAATCATTTGTATCAAATCTAGGAAGCGTTAGAAACGAAACTTTTTTTTTTAAATTAATTGAACCAAATTTGTTTGTAAAACCGATTCTAAAGTTTAATTCTTTTGAAATTTTTATTGTGTCTTTATTATAAGATCCATAAGGATAACATATTGAAAAATTATTTTCTAAAGGGAATAGTTTCTTCAAAAAATTTAACGATTGATTTAATTCTTCTTTTTGTTTCTTTTTACTCATTAGCCCTAAAAAATTATGTGATGTCCCGTGTGAACCAAAATGCATACCGAAACTTTTCATCTCTTTTATCTCATCTAAATTCATATAAAGTTTTTTGCTGAAAAATTCTTTTTCTTTTGAAACATATTTTTGAAATAAATAATCATTTAAATTTTTTCTTATTTTTTGAGGCAAATAATATTGAAGTATTGCTTTGACATACGAAACCTTTTCATTGTCATATCTTCGATTTTCATAAGTTTTTTGCTTTAAAAGTTCAAATTTTGTCAAATCATAATTAGTTCTTTTTTTTAAAAATCTAACAATTTCATTTTCTAAAATGTTTGTATTTCTTAATTTTGCCAAAATAAAGTGAATTTTGTTAGTATCGGTAATAAATGCTTTTCTTTTAATATTAGCAAATGGATAAAACAATCCTTGAATTTTTTCTTTTTTTAAGAATGGGAAAACGTATTTATAATGATCTCTATAACCATCATCAAAAGTTAAGAGCATGAAAGGTTTTTTGTATTTTCTTTTTGAATTTAAAATATCTATAGTGTCTTCAAAATTGATTAAATTAAACATTCTTTTAAAATAATTAATTTGAATTTTAAATTTAGAATAATCCAAAAAATTTATATTTTTATAAAATCTATCGCGAGAATTTCTTATAAAATGATATGTAGATATATATATATGATTTTGTGAAAATTTACTTTTCATTTTTAAGTATTTTTACAAAAAAAAACATGTATATTGCAATATTGTTTCTTAAAAAAAAACATTAAAAATCTATTTAATATTCTTCCAAAAAAATTCAGTTGATAACCTTCTTTTCTTCCAACATGTTCGTCGAATTGTTTTTGATTAGAAGATCTAAAAAATTTAAAATGAAATAATAGAGGCATATTAGTAACATAATGATGTTTTAACACCTCGAATTCATGATTTTTTAAAAGACCTAAAATTTCTGTCTTATTTAAATTAAGTTTATGAAATTTATTATTTTTAATATTTAAATTTTTATTTTGCTTAATTTTATCAAGAATTAAATTTTGAATATTGTCAGCTCTAAACGAGAAACATAAAATACCATTAGTTTTTAAAATTCTTTTTGTTTCTATTAAAGATTTTTCTAAATTATCAAATTCAAAATTGTGATATAAACCAAAAGCTAATATTAAATCAAATTCGTTGTTTTTAAAGTCAGTATTTAAAATATCCATTACCTTTACTTTAGTATTAGGAAATTTTTTTTTAATTTTATCAACTGCATTTTGAATAAATTCAATCCCGACAACATCTAAATTTTTTTGATGTAAGTAATTCAAAATACGACCAGCTCCACAACCAGCCTCTAAAATTTTTTGGTTATTGTTATTAAACTTTAATGCTTCAATGGCATATTTTAGGGGGTACGTATTACTATTCTGCATAACTTCATCTGCATCTATCTTATCCCAACGATTAGTCCAATAATCTCTATTATTTTCTGCTCTAAATGTTTTTCGCATAATCTTTCAAAACTTTTGAAACTATTTTATTACCTTTTAAATTAAGATGACCACCATATTTATCATTTGTAAAAAATTTATCAAAATTCTTTTTTTGTAAAAACTTATTTGTTAAATCTAAAATTTTTACATCTTTTCCAAGCTTATTGAAAAAATCCTGATAATTTCTTCTACTAGATAATTTTAAATCGTAAAATTGAGGAAAAACTAGAAAAATACATTTATGATTATTTCTATTAACATCATTATGTATTTGCATCATTAATTTTTTTAGTAACTTTTGCGAATATACCTCATTATACAAGGAATGTGACTTTATAATATTATTTCTCATGATCACTGGAAAAATTTTTTTTTCAAGTTCTCTTTTATCGAAAGAAATATTAAACATAATTAAAATAAAAATATGTATATTAAATTTGATATTATTTAAAAAACTAAAAACAAATGGAAATTTAATAATATGTTTACAATATTTTTCTTTATAAAATCTGTCATAAGTTTTTAATTTTTCAATAACTTTATGAATATTTTTTAATGTAGTGCTCTTTTTTAAAATATTTCTTTTTAGTACAAGTTTATCATTTTTTAAAACACAGAATGGTTTAAATCCGTGTATGTTTCCAAATTCAAAAAAATGTTTCCAGGCAGATTGTATTCGGCAAATAGTCTCAGGCACAAATCCAAAAATAATAATTTTATTTTTCCCTTTTATTTTTTTCGACTTATATTTAAGGTATGATTGATCTAAACCATAATTTCCTACACCAAAATTAGAGATAAAAACAGTACGACTCGATGCAAGTTCTTGCCACGTAGAGTCATTGTTTACTTGTCTACAAAATGTGTAAGAGTCTCCAAAAGTAATGATCTTATTTTTCGACGATTTGAAATTCGAGCTTCTATATCCTTTTTTATCTATAGAATACTTTATTTGTTTATCATTACATATTTCAAGGCCACTTGTATTTTCTTTTTTATCCCATCCTAAAAAATAATTATAATTTGTATTTTTGAATTTATTAAATCTTTTATTACTAAATAGTTTTATTAAATCATTATTGGTTAATATCCATTTTATATTTCTACTTTTGAAAATAAAAAAGTACAAAATTAATTCAGTTATTATATAAAATAAGATAATTTTAATAAATATTTCCAAAATACTATTTAATTAATTTTAAGATTTTTTTTGTGTTCTCATCTATCTGAGATTTTTTTACTGAGTTGTATATAACTAAATTTGGCTTTTTTGGTTCATTAAACTTCAAGTCAATTCCTATTACATTTTTGATTTTACCAGAATAAAGTTTAGGTTTTCTTTTTTTTAAAATTTTAAAATCTGTTTTTAAGTAAATTTCATAGTAATTCTTCAGATTTTTTCTATTCCACAACAACCATTTAGGAAAGTTAGATAAGACTGATACAATTACATGTATTTTTTGGTCCGATAAGAATTTCACTAATTTTGAAATTCTTGATGCATTAATTTCTCTATCTTTTAAAGTATGACCTAGCTTCTTGTCATAGATGTTTCTAATCAAGTCTCCATCAATGTGAATTATGTTTATTTTTTTAGCTTTATTAATTATATTTCTTGCAAGTGTAGATTTTCCTGAACCAGATAATCCCAATATCCAAATTACCATAATTCTTTTCTCGCAAAATTAATGTCTTGCTTAGTGTCAATTTCAAACCAAAATTTATTTGTTTTGACAACTTCCAAATCAATAACTCCATGTTTGAGAGACATATTTATGAAATTTGTAAAATCAATTTTTGAATTATTGATTTTTTTAAAAAATTTTTTTAAGTTTATAAAATCAGCATATTTTAGCTTAAGAATACCCATATATTGATATTTAGGTAATTTTTTTGTTATTTTTCCACCAATTGAA